>Ga0073934_10005482_pt1 | contig 19563 bp, 14 predicted proteins | sample LarsenN4metaG_FD_76834 | JGI IMG/M metagenome (GOLD analysis project Ga0073934, IMG submission 76834) | Hot spring sediment bacterial and archeal communities from British Columbia, Canada, to study Microbial Dark Matter (Phase II) - Larsen... ... | reverse complement strand
TGATGCCCAGGTTCGCCGCGACGTTGCACGCCGTGGCCGGCTCGAACTGTTCGCGGCAGACGCCGGCGTAGATCAGGACGTCCAGATCGCGGGCGGCGACGTTGGACTGCTCGAGCGCCCGGCGGGCCGCCTCGGTGGCGCCGTCGCTGAGTTTGTGTCCGGGTTCCCACCAGCGGCGCTCGGCGATGCCGGTCCAGGCCTCGAGCTGCCCCGGCGCGATCCGCAGCCTGGTGTACAGCGGCTCGAGCCGGGCTTCGATGTCCGTCGACGTCACCACCACGGGCGCGAGCTCATACCCGATGGCATCGAGGAACACGCGGTTGTATTTCATCGCCATTGGCAGCGGACTCGTAGTAAGGCGTGGTGGAGGCTGTCCTTCGACGATCAGCGGTCCAGAACTTTAATCGCGCAGCGCCATTCTTCGCCCGTTTTTGTTTTGAACACGCCGCCCCAGACGCCGACTTTCGACTGCGTCATCACCATTTCGCCGATGAGGGGCGTGGACTTGTCCAACGTCAGCCGCGACTTGATCCCCTCTTTGGGGTCGGCACTAATCGGAGTGACTGCGCCGATCTTGTCGCCCTCGATGTTGAAAACGACTCCCGACTGATGCCGAAACCGAAAAACTTCCCGCTTCGGCATGGGTTCGTCCTTTGACGCTTTCCTCTTCGACTTCTTCTCCGAGGCGTTCGGTTTGTCACCCGCTCGTTTGTCAGCCGGCTCGACCCTCGTCGCCGTCACTTCCCAGACGGCTCCCCGGACATTGTCCTTGCCATCGCGATCGCCGGCCGGCCCCTCCCGGGGCTCCGCCTTCTTCTTCGCCGGCTGCGCCTCGGCCACCGCACTGAACAACAGCGTGACTGCCAGAACCGCGTGGACGAACTGCGAGGCTGACATTGGATGCTCCTGTACTCGGAAGCTCGCCAAGAGCGCCTGCTCGCATTAGGCGCGAGGACTAACATTCGCAAACCAATGTAAAGTCTTTCATCTGATAAATCACCCGCCCATCGACGGTCAAAAACCCGCCGGCAGTGACCGTGCGGGTGGCATCGTCGACGGCGGTCACGACGGCGTCCACCGTAACCGTTTTGTCCCGGGGAATCACCTGACCTCGGTAGATCCATTCGTGGGGACGGTTCAAGGCGACCGCGGAGAACTCCGACGTTCCGCTTCCGCCCCACCGCTCCGCAGCCAGCACCTTCAGCAGTTGCAGGAACGACTCCAGCCCCAGCGAGCCGGGCCAGACGGGGTCCTGATAGAAATGGGCCTGGAAGAACCACGCCGAGGGATCGACGTTGACGCTGCCGCGAATGTAACCCAGTCCGTGCGGGCCGCCGGCGGGGACGAGCGCGTCCACCTGCGTCACCATCCGGAAGCGGTCATCGGGGAAGGGGAGCTCCGTCGGGACCGGGAACGACTGCGCGCGGGCCAGCTCGTCGGCAGTCGGCTGGTAGATCGCGGCGTCCCGGATGCCCACCTGGTTCGCGAGCGCCTGCTTCGAGAAGAACCCGAAGTAGGTGTTGCCCACGTAGACCGGTTCGCCGCCAGAGCGCAGGTCGAAATCGTAATGCTGGATGATCATCCCGGCGGACTGCGAGACGCGGGTGATCTTGACCGTGGTGGTCAGCGTGCCGGAGTCGGGTGTCACGTCCCGGAACTGCGTCGCCTGGCCGCCGAGGTTGCGGAATGACAGGTCGACGTCGCTGGTCAGGGCCGAACCGAGATACGCCGCCAGCCAGCCGAACGGTTGCAGGGCGGCTTCGAGGAGCACGGCGAACGGCATCCGCCGCTGCCGGTTGGCCGCGAAGTACCAGGCATCCGGCGGGACGTCGTACTGGGCTTCGATCACACCCCCCGCTGCGAGTTTCCACGGCTCACAGTGTTCGATGGAGGTGATTCGATCCAGAAACTGGAACGGCGGCCCCGGCAACCGGGCGATGACGCGGTCTTCATCGAACACGCGGTAGCGGTCGCCGAAGGCCTTCGAGGGCTTCCCGATCGCGAACTCGGTGATGCGGTCGGTGTCGAACAGGGGTTGAGCGAAGCCCACGGGCGGCGTCCCGTGGGCGGCGCTCCCTGTGTGTTCAACCTGCCCCGACCACAGCCGCTCGATGTCCTCGCGCGTCAGCCCCGACAACCGCACCGACATGTCCGTGATTTCGACGATCGGTTTGCCGTCGGCGTACATCAGCGCATCGGCGAGGCAGTAGGGGGCGCCGTCCGCGCGACGCTCTGGGGGTGCAACCCCTGGGCTTCCGTAACCGATCTCCTTCAGCGTCACCTCGTACCAGACCTTTTGCGTCGTCGCGAGCACCTGGCCGCGGCACTTGAGCCGGCTCTTGACGCCGGGGACCGGTTCGTACGCCACCTGTCCGGCTTCGCCGATCCAGCCCATCCGCAGCAGATAGATTCGCAACGTGTGCAGGCAGCACTCGTACATCAGCGTGCCGGGCATCACCTGGTCGTCGCAGAAGTGACAGGTGAGGAACCAGTCGTCGGGATGGATGTCCGCCTCGGCCCGAATCTGGCCGAGGCCGAACTTTCCACCCGACGGATCGAGATGGAGCACGCGGTGGACCAGGTTGAGCCGGCCCGACGGCAACGTGACCGGTTGACACAGCGGCAAGTCTGCGAACGCCGGTCCGAAGCAGGCCGCGAGATCGCCCGTCCGCAGCGCCGCCAGTTGTTCGTCGGTGTACGACTCGACGGTCATCGGCACCGGGTCGTCCCAGTCGTCGGGACGCACCCCCGGTCGCGGCTGCCTGTCCAGCGCGGTGTGCACGATCCCCTGTCCGGCGGCGAGTTCGGCCATCGTGAAGAACCCGGCGCAGCCGTCGCGCATCGTCAGCAGCGGCCGGCCACCCACGGTGGCGTCGAACTCGAACCGGAACAGGTACGTCTCTCCCTGCCGGAAGAAGCCGTTGATGCGGATATCGTAATGGATCGTGTGCCCCGGCCCCGGCAGCGCGTCGTGGAACGTGACCACGGCGTCGAGCAGCCGGTACATCGCCAGCCCGCGGGTCTGCAGGTCGATTCCCAGCCAGCCGGAGAGGAACAGGTCCGCCTGGCCGGATTCGACCGCCAGACAGGTCGGAATCCGGCCGCAGTCGAGATACCAGTCGTCCGGATGAATGTCGTGCTCGGTGACGACGCGGCCGTGCGTCATCGACAGCGGTTCCCCCTCGATGGCGAGGATGCGGTCCACCAGCATCAACGGCACATCCGGGAGCCGGACCCGCGTGGGGAACGAGTCGATCTCGGCGAACTTCGGGCCCAGCACCTGGCCGATGGACCCGATGGCGAACTCGAGGCACTGGTCGTAATCCAGCGCGCGGGGCGGATCGGTGGCGACGGTTGTTGGCGGAGGATTGGTGGTGGCCGGCGAACCCCACCGGTCGCGCCCCGTGGACTGCACCGTTTGGCGCACAACCGCGGGTTCTGGACTGTTGGTTGGCGGAGCTGCCCTCGTGGAGGGAGACGTCTCCCCCCGCAGCACCATCTCTCCCGCGAGTGATTGCACCTGTTCGGAGAACCTGAGAAACGCCTCGTGGGCGGCGAGCCGTTCGGTCATCCAGTCGTCCCAGTCGGCAACGGCGGCGGAGACCGGGGGGGCCGTCGTCACGGCGGCAGTGCGGGCGGGCATGGGAAACGTCTCGATCACAGGCGCAGAAACAGCGGATCGCCGCGAGGGCGGCAATGGCGCGGGAGCGGGTTGCGGTGCGCTTGCGGGCGCTGGGGTGCGACGCCCAGGGGTTGCAACCGCTGGGCGTCCAGGGATGTTCCAAGGCGCGCCTTGCGTCGGCGTCACCACGCACGCGCCGTTCGCGGTTGCTTCACGGTGCGACGCCAGTGCCGTGTCCGTTCCGTACAGCGGCGTCAGGTCGACCGGCACGCGCTGCACGATCAACTCCGCCAGGACCCGCAGCGCGTGGGTGACCGGGTCGGCAGTGGCCGGGAGGACGGGCCGCGCCCAATGCCGGCGATCGCCGAGGATCTCGACGATCATCTTGCTGCACGACGATCCCGGCCCGATCTCGACGAACAGCCGCACGCCGTCGGCGTAGGCCTGCTCGATGACCTGCGGGAAATTGACCGTGTCCACCGCCTGCGCGAGAATTGCCGCCGCGCATCCGTCGCGACTCAACGCATACGGCCGGCCGGAGGCGGAACTGTAGATCGTGATGCCGACGGGCGGATGGGTCGTCATCCGGTGCAGTTCGGTGTAGGCCGTTTCCACCGGCCGCAGGACGTCGCAGTGCACGGTGCTCGGCGCGGGGAGCGGCACGAACTGGGCGTCGAGCTCGCGGACCAACTGTTCGACCTGCTCGCGTCGTCCGCCGAGGACGCACTGCGACGGCGCGTTGACGATCAGAAGATAAACCTGCGGTTTCCCGGCGATCGCCGACCGCACCACATCCGCAGGCCGGTCAATGACGCCGGACAACCACGGCACATCGTCGTTGGAAGGGATATTCCACGCCTGGCGGGCGGCATCGAACGGGAACGTGAGATCACTGCCGAACAGCGACGATTGCTCCATCCGCGCGAGCATTTCGTCCCGGTCGGTCCAGATCCGCAGACCGAACAAGGCCGCCGATTCGCCCAGGCTGTAACCGATGGCCGCGTGCGGACGGACGCCGAACAGCGACAGCCAGTCGCAGACCGCGGTGCCCAGCGCGACCTGTCCGAAGATCATCCGCTTGTGATCGCGGCCGATGGCGTCGGTGGAGGGACCGTTCCAGATCAGGTCCGGGCCGTACTGGCTGGCGAGGCGTTCGTTCTCCCGATCCTGGCTTCGCAGAACCTCCGGCCAGGCGGTGAGCAGTTCCCGGCCCATGCCCAGGAAATGATTCCCCGAACCGGGAAACACAAACGCCAGCTTGCCATCATGGCCGAGCGGTTGAGGATCGAAGGCAAGGCCCGGTTCGGACGCGGCTTCGTTCCGCGCGATGTGTTCCGACAGCCGGTCCAAGGCCGCGTGCAGGTCGTCCCTCGAACTGGCGAGCACCGTCGCCGCCAAGCGACGGGTCCGCTGTGGGGGACGATGGCGAAACCAGGTACGCGAGAACCGTTCAATCGAGTCGACTTTCGACACCAGGCCGCGAAAGTCTGCGATCGCGGTCTGGATTTCGGCGGCGCTGTCGCCATCGAAGACGAACAAGGCGGCCGGGAACGCTCCCAGCGGCTGCCGGCGTTCGAGGGTGTCCTGCGGTTCCACCGACATCGCCGGCTCTTCCAGTGTGAATGTCACACCGTCGGCGACGTCGACGAGGGCCCGCCGTGGTCCGGCGTGGCGGTCGCGCAGCCAGAATTGATGCGGCACCGTCCGCGATTCGCCGTCGCCGCGCCACTCGCCCGGCGGCAACACCTGCTGATGAATCGCCACTGCGGCCTGCACAACCTGCAACAATCCCGTGGCGGCTCCGCAATCGGCGAACGGCGGGACATGCAGCCGGGTCGCGCCCTTTTCCGGTTCCTTCGCCCCCGCATCGGGGGAGAGGGTTGGGGTGAGGGGGCTGATGGGCGCGTTGGGGTTTCCGACGACCAGCGCCGTTGGCGACTCCGGTCGCTGACGCTCCCGGCTCGCCGGGAAAATCGCGTAGATGCGGTCGCCGTCGCGGACCGCATCGGCGTGCCGCTTCACAATCACCGCCACGGCGGCGTCCCCGAAGGGGGGATCGCTGCTCGTCGAGGCGAGTTGCCGCCGGATGTCGCTCGGCAGGTCGATCGCGCCGACGATGGCGCGGTCGATTTCGTGTTGCTGCAGCGCCCGGATGGCGATTTGCAGGGCGTGCGCGCCGGAGGCGTCGTCGCTGGACACGGTGAAACTCGGTCCGCCGACGTCGAACTCGCGGGCCAGCCGGCTGGCGACGATGCCGCCAAGGTTGCCCATCACGCGATTCGCCGTGAGTGGCGGACCGAACGCGTCGCGAAGTTCGCGAATCCAGGCCGTGCGCTGTTCGGTGTCGAGTGACAGCCCGAGCTGTTCCGCCCATTGCGGCGCGTGTTCGGCGATGGTCCAGCGGCAATGGAAGTTGGTCGTGTTCGGATCCAGGCCGATGCCGACAAACACGCCGGTCCGGTCGCCGAGTTCGCGCGGCAGCCCGGCGTCATCCAATGCGGCCGCGGTGACCTGCAGCATCAACTGCTGCTGCGGGAGCATCTCTTCGAGTTCAACCGGCGGAATGCGGAAAGCCGTCAGCGGTGTCCGGACTTCGCGGATCGGATAGCCGATGCGCTCGGACTCGAGGCCCCAGCCGTTCGCCGGCTGCGGTGCGACGTCGGCCCGACCACCGAACAGCCGTTCCTGCACGTCGCGGAGCGCCGTCCACGGCCCGACCTGTGCGGCCATTCCGACGATCGCGATGGCATCGTCTTCGCTCGGTCCCCTCGCCCCCGCTTCGGGGGAGAGGGTTAGGGTGAGGGGGCCGGGCGCTTCCAACGGTGCCGGTGTGACCGCTTGCCCCGTCCCGCCGTCCCATTCCTCCAACAGCACATGGGCGTTGATCCCCCCGAAGCCGAAGGCGTTGATCGCCGCGCGGCGGGGGACGGACAAATCGCGTGGCTCCCACGGCTCCCCCTGCGACAACACGCGGAACGGGGAATCCCCCCGGTCCAACGCGGCCGCAGGTTGGACAAAGTTCGCCGTCGGCGGCAGCGTCTTGTTCTGCAGGGCGAACAGCAGCTTCATCAGGCTCGCGCCCCCGGCTGCCGTCAGCAGATGGCCGACGTTGGACTTCACCGAACCCAGCACACACCGCCGTGGCGGCCCGGCTTCTTCACGCCAGAGTGTGTGCAGGCTGTCGAGTTCGACGGCGTCGCCCACCGGCGTCCCCGTGGCGTGGCATTCGATGAGATCGACATCGCCCGGCCGCCATCCCGCCTGTTGATAAGCGGCCCGCATCGCCCGCAGTTGTCCCTCGGACCGTGGCGCCAGGAGATTCGCGCCGCGGTCATTCGACAGACCAATGCCCGCAATCGTGGCGTAGATGCGGTCGCCGTCGCGGAGGGCGTCGCTCAGCCGCTTGAGCACGAACAGCCCGGCTCCCTCGCCGACCACCAGACCATCGGCCTCCGCGGACAGCGGCGCGCACCGGCCGCGCTTCGACAGCGCCTGCAACGCCGCGAAACCCATCTGCGTGTACTGGCAGTCTGGCCGCGACAGCCCGCCTGCAAGCATGACGTCGGCCCGGTGACTGAGCAGCTCATCGCCAGCCAGCTTGAGCGCATACAGCGACGACGCGCACGCCGCGTCCAGCGTGTAGGCCGTGCCTCGCCAGCCGAGCGCACGGGCGATGATCGCCGCCGGCAACGCGGCGGCCGACCAGTTGTCGGGGGACCAGCCGGACACCGGCCAATCCCGCAGTCGCTTACCCAGCACGCGCGCCGCAAACTTACGCAGCAACAGGTCCCGCGACAGACCGGAGGTCGATTCCGTCGGCAGCACGATATGGCCAAAGATCACGCCGGCGCGGGCCGGATCGACGTTTGGCCGCCGGGCATCGGCAACGGCATCCGCGGCGGCCCGGAGACCGATGCGGACCAGCGGATCGAGGCCGATGAGGGCCTCGCGATCAACGCTCAGGCCCGGAAACTCGTCGGGAACCTCGTCGAGGTAGCAGCCCCAGGTGGAATACACGCGGTCCGGTTGCCACCCCCCGGCGGCAGACGCGTGCCGGGGGGAGAGCGCCCAGCGGCCGGCGGGGACATCGCGGCCGCAGTCGATTCCCCGGGCGACGTTGTGCCAGAACTGCTCCACCGACTGTGCGCCGGGGAACACGCCGCCGAGTCCAACGATGGCGATGCGTTCGGCAGGCGGACGGTTCACACGGCGATCCTGGGCGGCGGTGTGGGGAAGCGGTGCGGGGAAACCAGCATGATACCCGGCGAGGCGGCGCCCACCAATCCACCGCCGCCGCTACAACCGGCAGATTCGTTCAAGTCCACCGCTGCGGTCGGCCGATGCTGGGAGACAACGTCCTGAGATGTCGTGAGGGGAAACTATGCCACGCAGCCTGCTGGTACTCGGGGTGCTCGCCCTGTTGAGCACATCCGCAGGCTGCCGGTGTTTTCCGGGCTTCAATGCCTACGGCGATTGGATCGACGACATTGGCGACGACGAATGCACGCTGGAAGGGTTTTATGACCCGCGCTGGGACATTTCCCGCGCCGGCCGGCCCGACTGGTGTGGGCCGATCAATCGCTGGCTGGGAGACTGTCGCTGCTGCAACCAGGGACAGTGGGACCGGGCGAACGAATGCTGGCGGTATCCGCCGCGGTATCCGTACTGGTATCCCGGTCAGAGCGTGTTGCCGCCCGGTATGACATTTCCCCAGGAGGCCGTGTCTCCGTCGCCGGCGACGACACCTGATCCCGTCGTTCCCGAAGCCGCGCCGCCGGCTGAGTCCGCGCCGCTTCCGCCGAGCCCGTTCGGGGACGGCCAGCCGCCGGCCTTGCCCGCCGCTCCGCCGCCAGCGGTGGAATCACCGGCGTCCGTCCCCGACGTCGAGCCGGTGTTCGAGCTGCCGCTCTGAAGCCGCCAGAGGCCGTTCTGGCGCGGCTGAGCGTCCGGTTCCCGGTGGCCGGCTGGTCTTCTCACGGGCGTCAAACCGGGGAAGCCAGCGAACACATGCGGGCAGTACGTCCGGTTCGTCCGGAGTTCTCGTCAGATCCGTTACAACCGGTGCAGACGGTCGTGGCCGATCGCCGATTCCCATCGACGCACTGTGATGACCCGCGCAAAAGGAATCCGACATGCGTCGCCTGGGGACATTGATTGCCGTCGTGGCGATCGCTTCGGTCAGCCTGGGATGCCAACAGCTGGGACTCCGCTCGGCCTGCGGGACGGCGCCGGGCTGTGGCTGCACGGCGACCAGCGCGGCCTGTCATTGCAGCGCGGGACAACCGGCCTGCGGCGCCGCGGCTCAAGCGGCCCCGGTCCCTCCAATCGATGGTTCGTCCGCGCCGAGCGGTCGCTACGAGGACGCGCCGCAGAAGCCTCCCGTCGCCGCTCCCCCAACCCAGAGGACGGCGCCGCCGCCGCCGGTGGACGACGCACGCGCACCGCGACCGCTGATCTTCCAGTGAGGCCGTTCCGTCAGGCGCTGAATAGCTCAAGGCTGCCGCCAATGATCTCCAGCAGCGCTTGAGCCGCCAGCCGCTGTCGCGTCTCGCGCACGGTGGAGTCGGCGTCGGCGCGTGCCGGCAGTCGCCGCGACCACGACGAGAGGACCCGTCGATCCTGTTGCGGCGTGGCGACGGCCATCCAGATCAGGCCATCCTGATCGGGAGGCGCGTTGGGCCCCAGATGGCCGGTGATGGCCGCGGCCATGTGCGCCTCCGGCGTATGCAGCAGCACGCCGCGGGCCATGGCGAGGGCCACCTCTTCGCTCACCACGCCCGGTCCCGGCGGGTGAAACAACGCCACCGGCACGTCGAGCCACTGGTGCTTGGTGTCGAGGCGGTACACGACCGCGGAACCGCACAACCAATCCGAGATTCCCGGAATGCGGGACAGCGTGGCGGCGACCAGCCCGGCGGTGCAGCTTTCGGCGAGGACCAGGCGAAGCTGCCGTTCACGCAGTCGCTCCGCGACAAGTTGGGCGGCGGCGGAAACTGGGTCAACCATGCCGATTGGCTCCTGCCCGCTTGGGCGGTGTCGCTTGGCTGGCGCTGAAACCGATGGTGCGATTGTAGCGGATTTGTCGATGGTTGTGGTGCCGCGAACTCTAACGCCGCGCGCCGCACGGTGTGCGGCAGCGATGTCTGACGGTTCCTTCGGGGGGAAGCAACCGGCATGAATTGGTACCGGTCCGTACTGACGGTGCGCGCAGCGCTCGGCCTGGCGGTCGTGTCGGCTGGCCTGCTTCCGCGAAGCGACAGTGATGCGCAGGAGATCCGTCCCACCGCCGCGACGCGGGTCAACTCCCGCGCGACCGCCGTCGACGACGTGGACCCGGTGCACTATCAGGCCATTCGCACGGTGCAGCCGGGGACTTCCTCGAACGCCATGCGTCGCGAGGCGCTGGCCGAACTGTCGCTCCACGGGCTTTCGCCGAGCCAGCAAGAGAAGGCACAGCGCGTGCTGAACGGCGTGGGGCTGTATCGCCGGTTGCCGACGCTGGAGATGGAAGCCGACGCCGAAGTCTATCGCTATCTGCTGTCTCACCCCGACGTGGCAGTGAGCACCTGGCGGGCGATGGAGATCTCGAAATTCCAACTGCAGCCAACGGCCGCGGGGATCTATCATGCCGACGCCGGCGATGGCTCCGTGGGCGAAGTGGAAGTCTGGCGGTCCAGCGACCAGGAAACGCTGATCTACTGCGACGGCGCGTTCAAGAGCCCGCTGCTGGTCAAACCGATCGTCGCCCGCTCGATCATGCGGCTGAAGACGCGGTTCTTTCAGGACCAGCAGGGGACGCCGCGCGTGGAACACACGGGGGACGTGTTCGTCGAGTTCCCGTCGCAGACGGTCGAGACGGTGGCTCGCGTGATCTCGCCGGTCAGCCACATGATTGCTGACCGGAACTTTCGGCAGCTCACGCTGTATGCCCATCTGATGTCACAGGCGATGAGCCGCCAGCCGGGCTGGGTCCGGACCATCGCCCGGCGGATGGACAGCAGCGACGCCCAGCGGGAGGAATTCCTGGCCGTCGCGGAGAAGGCGTTCGCCGCCGGCGAGCGCCGCCGGCAGGCAGCCGACAATCCGCTGCCGCTGGATGAGATTCTGGCCCCGCTGCGCGCCCCCTCCGATGCAGTCCGCACCGCCCAGTCAGCGGACGAGACAACCGTCACACGCTGACCGTCCGTCGCCGCCGCTGCAACCGCTTTGCTGGGGACAATCCTCAAACGGCGTCGGTCAACACGGCGGCGGCGGCAGGCGTCACCCGGCGACATCCTCGTTTGTGCATTAGGTTTGGTGTAACGGTGGGGCCCACCGTTCCGACCTCCTGTGCGCGAGAACCGAGAATGTCCGTTTCGGTGTTGGACGAACCCGCAGCCCGCGGGGCGGACCTCTCCGACATCTTCGACCACTATCTGGCCGATGAGAGCCTGCCGGCGCCCCCGTGGCTGACGCAGTTGCACCTGGAGCGGCCGCGCCGCAACACGCGCTGCCTGGGGGAGGCGATGCGGCTCTGGAAGCGGAGCACCGACATCATTGGCGCGTCGCTGCTGCTCGTGCTGTTGTCGCCGGTGATGCTGCTTGTGGCCCTGCTCGTGAAGCTGTCGTCGCCCGGACCGGTGATCTTCCGGCAGGTCCGCGTCGGCTTGAACCAGCGGGTCAAGAAACGCGACCGTCGGCACAACCGCGCGGCTCCGCCCCCCGAGGGGATCGAGCGCCGGCATCCCGACCACGACCGTCGCCGCGACCCCGCCTACGGCAGGCCGTTCGTGCTCTACAAATTCCGCACGATGTGCGTCGACGCCGAGAAGAACGGCGCGCAACTGGCGACCAAGGCCGATCCCCGCGTGACCACCGTCGGCCGGTTCCTGCGGAAGGCCCGGCTGGACGAGCTGCCGCAATTGTGGAACGTGCTGAAGGGGGAGATGACGCTCGTGGGGCCGCGTCCCGAGCGGCCGGAGTTCATCGAGAAACTGTCCGCCGAGATTCCCAACTACCTCAACCGGCTGGGTCTCAAACCGGGACTGACGGGGCTGGCGCAGATCGTGAACGGCTACGACAACGACCTGGACAGCTTCCGCCGCAAGGTGAGCTACGACCTGATGTATCTGCAGAACTGCTGCGTGTGGAACGACATCAAGATCCTGTTCCGCACGATCGGCGTGGTGCTGACGGGCAGCGGGGCGCAGTGAGGCAGTTCGACGAGATAACGACGCAACGAAAGAAGCCCAGGGATGGCCATCCCTGGGCTTCCGGTGTTGATGTCGCGAACGACGCGCGTTTACCCCGCCGTTGCGGGTTGCTCGACGATCTTCAGGCCGGGCACGTTGATCGCCGTGATCTTGACCTGCGTGTGCTTCTGGCGGTGGCCGGTGTGCCGGCGGGAGGCGTGACGCCGGCGGAGCTTCTGGACTTCCAGCTTGGGCCCCTTGAACAGCGGGTTGACGACCTCGCCGACCACGGTGGCCCCTGCGATCACAGGCTGGCCGATCACGCTTTCTCCGCCGCCGTTGGCCAGGAGCACCTGATCGAACGTGATCGTCGCCGGGGAACTCGTCTCCGCGCCGGCTTCGGGAGCCAAATCGCGGCGGAAATCCACCACCACCACATCGCCCGGCTGGACACGGTACTGCCGGCTGCCATCTTCAAACACGGCGAACATTGCTCGGTTCTTTCGTCAGACTGCGTGATCGGGCCCGCACGGTGAGGCCGCAATCCGGGGATTCGCGAAGAATCGGGAAGTGTAACGGGTCATCCGCGGGATTTCGAGTCTTCCCGGCTGAAAACCCGGACCTCGTTCCCCATCTCGTTGGTACAATGGAACTTGAGGTGTTCCGGCGTCACGTGCGCGAGGGCGTTGATGCTGATGATCGTGTCGTAGTCCTCCTCCATCCGGGTGATGTCCCGCCGCTTGCGATTGTTCAGGAAGGCCGCCACCCGCTCGTGCACCTCGACCGTCACCCGGGCCACGTCCGGATGGTTGGCGTGCGTCATCAGGAGCCGCATCACGTCGATCGCCATGCTCTCGGCCGTCTTCACCTGGCCGGTCCCGTGGCAGCAGGGGCAGTCTTCGTAGACGCTTCGCCGCAAGGACGGCCGAATCCGCTGCCGCGTCATCTCGATCAGTCCGAACGGGCTGATCCGCAGCACCTTGGTGCGGGCCCGGTCCCGCTGCACCGCTTCGTGCAGGGCCCGTTCCACGCCGCGGCGATGCCGCTCCTCGCGCATGTCGATGAAGTCGCAGACAATCACCCCCCCCAGGTCCCGCAGCCGGAGTTGCCGCGAAATCTCGTTGACGGCCCGGAGATTGACGCGATAGGCATTTTCCTCCGCGTCGTCATCAGCCCGGTAGTTGCCGCTGTTGACGTCAATCGCCACCAGGGCCTCGGTCTGATCGATCACAATCGAGCCGCCCCCCTGCATGGGGACATGGCGGCTGTGCATCTTGGTGATTTCCTGTTCGATGCCGTACATGTTGAACAGGGGGTCCTTCCCCTCGAACAGCTCGATGTGGTCGTCGTGACCGGGGAGCACGATCTTCATGAACTCGCGGGCCCGTTCGTAGGCCCGGGGTTCGTCGATCAGGATGCGATCCACCTCACCCGTGTAGATGTCCCGGATGGTGCGGATGATCATGTCGCTCTCTTCGTAGATGTCGACCGGCGCCGGGTGCTTTTTCACCCGGCGGACGATCACATCCCACAGCCGCAGCAGGTAGTTCAGGTCCCGTTGCAGGTCGGCCTGCGAGCGGTCGATTCCCGCGGTGCGGATAATGAACCCCAGCCCCGGCGGCGGATTCAGATCGAGCAGCGCGCGGCGCAGCTTGCGGCGGACGTCGTCGTCGGCGATCTTGCGGCTCACGCCGACGCGCTGCAGGGCGGGCATCAGCACCAGATACCGTCCCGGAATGCTGATGTACGTGGACAGCGTCGGCCCCTTGCTGCCGATCCCCTCCTTGATGACCTGCACCAGAACCTCGCTGCCGCGCTTGAAGATCTCCTGGATTGGCGGCTTGCTGCGGGCGTTGCGCTCGTTGAACCGTCGGTTGCCGCGGCGCGGACCGGCGCGGCGAGGGGCCGGCTCGTCCTCTTCCTCATCGTCCTCGAAGTCCTCGGGGGGGCCGTCGACGAGGTGCTTGTAGTACTGGTATTCGACGTCGCTGACGTGCAGGAAGCCGTTCCGGCCGACGCCGAAGTCGACGAACGCCGCCTGGATGCTGGGCTCCAGGTTGACGACGCGGCCCTTGTAGATGTTGCCGACGTAGTTCTCGAGGCTGTTGCGTTCGACGTAGAGTTCTTCGAGCACGCCATCCTCAACGATGGCGATGCGGCTCTCCTCCGGCTGGAGGACGTTCATCAGCATTTCTTTGCGCATGACCTGCCTTTCGGGCGGCGATGCGTGCGTGAGAGACGGACGGTAGACCAGGCTGGTCCCCGCGATGACCGTGCTGTCCCGCCGGAGAATGGAACTGCTGCGCGCCGCCGGAAAGGGCCGCCGAACACGGGTCGGCGTTTCCTCCAGACGGCGTCACCAAGTCGGCCGGAGCGCTCCCGCAGGGGGAGCTGCATCGGCAGGTAGCATCAATCTGGACGTCGCCGCGGCGTCGGTCGCTGTCGCTGTCGCGGTCGACGGAGTCCATGGATTGAACAACAGGTTTTCGACTCGGAGTGAATCGTTCCACGATCGGCGGGAGCGCGCAGTGCAGTTCCCCTTCGACGAGGATCGAATCCCGGGGCTCGCCCACCGGCATCACCGGCGGCGGGGAGACCCCCTCCGCTGGACGCCGGGCGTCATCCCGGTCCGATTCGACCAGAAGGGTGGGGAAGCCCTGGCCGGCGATCAACGGCCCGCCGGCGATCCGGACGGTGCGATTCGGCTCGCCCAGCGCCGGCGCGATCGCATCGCACCGCAGGGTCTCCACGGACATCATTTCACGCACTCGACCGCGGCCTCAACTCGATGGTGTTTGGACATTCCCACTGGTACAGCTGACAAGCCGCTGTGCGCTGGTTGCGTCCGACGGAGCATGTCCCAGGCGGCCATCGGCCTCCCGAGGCCCGGCCCACAGCCGGCCCTCCTCCACCGTCCGCTCAGCCCGATGCAGTCGACCAGGATCGCAGACACTGCTGCGATCGGGCGGTCAGGCCGCGGGATCGTGGGGCAATCCCGCGGTTACGTGGCCGCATCTGGGCAGATTTTTCGCAGTTCTCCTCGAAGAAAGTTCTCCACGTCGCGGGCGACGTCCATGCTCTCCACCCGCGAGGCGATCCGTTCGGCCTTGGCGATGGTCAGGTTTCGCACCACTTCCTTCAGCTCGGGAATGGCATGGGGCGTCGCGCTCAACTGCCGGAGGCCCATGCCGATCAGGAGCGGCAGGAAGATGGGGTCGGAACTCATCTGCCCGCAGACCGAGACCGGAATCTTGTGGCGTCCAGCAGCCGAAATCACCTCCCGGAGCAGTCGAAGGATGGACGGGTCTCCGGAGCGATACAGGTTGGCCACGGCCGGGTCGCCCCGGTCCACGGCCAGAGTGTACTGGATCAGGTCGTTTGTCCCAATCGAGAAAAAATCGACCTCGCGGGCAAACTCCTCAGCCAGGATCGCCGCCGCCGGCACCTCGACCATCATCCCCACCGGAATGTCGCGACGAAACGGAATGCCTTGCTCCTCAAGGTCTTCCATCACGTCGGCCAGGATCATCCGGGCCTGCCGAAACTCCAGCAGCGTGGTCACCAGCGGGAACATGATCCGCAGGTCCCCGTGGACCGCCGCCCGCAAAATCGCCCGCAACTGCGTTTTGAACAGCTCCAGATGCTGCATGCTCAACCGGATGCTCCGCACGCTGAGCGCCGGATTAATCTCCTGCGGGTACTCGGCCCGCAGCTTCCCGGGCATCTTGTCCGACCCCAGATCCAGCGTGCGGATCACCACCGGCTGCGACGGAAACGACTCCACCACCTCGCAGTACGCCCGGTAATGATCCTCCTCGGTCGGTTCCTTCTGCGCTTCGAGATACAGGAACTCCGTGCGGTACAGGCCAATGCCTTCGGCCCCGCGCTGCACCGCCACCGCCGATTCCTCGGGGAACTCGATGTTCCCATACAGCGAAATCTTCACGCCGTCCCGCGTCTCCGACGGCAATTGCCGCAGACTTTCCAGCCGGTGCGAGTAGCTGCGGAAGCGCTCTTCGGAATCGCGGTACTTGGCAAGCGTCTCCTCATCGGGATCGATGATCACCGTGCCGTGGCTGCCATCAATGATGATGGTTTCCCCACCGGAGACGTCGGCGAGGAACTTGCCGATGCCGACGACCGCCGGAAGCTCCAGCGCACCGGCGAGAATGGCCGTATGACTGGTGTGCCCGCCCACCTCGGTGGCAAAGCCGTGGACGAACTTCTTGTCGAGCCCGGCGGTTTCGCTCGGGGTCAGGTTGTGCGCCAGCAACAGCACCGGGGCGGTCAGGTGCCCCAATTCCTCCCGGCGTTCCCCCAGGAGGTGCTTCAGGATGCGTTTCTCGAGATCGTAGAGATCGGCGACCCGCTCGGAGAAATACTGGTCTCCCAGATTCTCGAACCGCTTGGCGTATTGCCTGAGCACCCGGCTGACGGCGAACTCGGGCGAGAAGGACTTTTCCCGGATCAGCGACTCGATCTCGGTGACAATCTTCTGGTCCCGGGCCATCAGCAGATGGGCGGTGAAGATGGCGGCATACTGCGCGCCCAACCGCTCCGACGCGAGCTTTTCATTCAGCTCGATTTCCTGGCAGGTGCCCTCCAGCGCCGTGCGGTACCGGGCGACCTCCATGTCGACGGCATCGACGCTCACAAATCGCTGGGGGATGCGGAACATCTCCGCGCCCAGAACCAGCGCCGGCCCGATCGCCACACCCGGGGAAACGGCGATGCCGCGTTTGACAAGCATGAACGGCCAATTCCTGATCGTCGGTGCCCGGCCGCACAAAACCGTCGGGAAGCGGCCGGGGTCGGGTGCGCGTCGGACAGCAGAGCGGCAGCAGAGGCGGTGTTGGGAACGTCAGCAGAGGCGGGGCGTCCTCAGGCGGGCGCCGCGGCCGGCTTGGACTGGGGGGCCGGAGGAGACATCCCGAAATCCGACTCGAACAGCACAGTCAGACTTTGGACGGCCTCGGCGGCGTCAGGACCGTCCACTTCGAGATCCAACTCCGTGCCATGCGGAGCGCCCAGCGTCATCAATTCCAGAATGCTTTTGGCATCGGCCTGGATGCGTTCCTTTCCCAGGCGGATGCGGCTCTGGTATTTCATCGCCAGTTGTGCCACCAGCGTGCAGGGGCGGATATGCAACCCTTGCGGCGCCTTGACGACGACCTTGCGGCGATAAACCTGAGTTTCCATGCCAAAAACCAAATCATCGGGAAATGAGCCGACCGGGAAATGCCAATCGCCGTCGCGGGTGGTCAGCCACGACCGGAGGCCTAAATCTCGTTATTGTCAGCCTCACGGAGCAGCTCGAGGACGGCCTCTTTGGTTTTGGACTGCCGCAGAAACTTGCAGAAACTCTGGTTCCGCAGGTGCCGCGAAATGTTCTCCAGGCCCCGCAGGTGTTCGCCCGGCCGGTCCGGAGGCGAGACTAGCAGGAACAGAATGTAGACCGGTTCGCCGTCGAGGCTGGAGAAGTCGACCCCGTCGCGGGCCAACGCCACGGTCGCCACCAGCTTGTCAACCGAGGCGTGCTTGGTGTGCGGGACCGCCACGCCGTTGCCGATGCCGGTCGAGCCCAGTTCCTCGCGCTTGAGGATGGCCGAGACGATCCCTTCCTCATCCTCGGCCTTCACGCTGCCGGCGGCGCGCAGGCTGGCCACCATGGACCGGATCGCCTGCTCTTTTGTGGTGGCCTGCAGGTCCGGCACAATGGCATCGGCGACGACAAATTCACAGAGTTTCATGCAATGTCCTTCCACCTTGGCGTGTGTCCAACGCCGCTTGAGTCTTGGAATTCGCATCCGCGAAGGATGGTGCTCGGCCGGGACGTCACACCCGGCCGGGCGAACAGGCCGCCCTGCATGCCGACCTTCACGGGTCCGATGCCGTCATTCCTGCTCAGCAGCCTCCGGCGATCCCTCGGGGAGTTGGCTGCGGGGCGGGGTCCGGCGGTGATCCTGAAGCTTTTCCTTGTATTTCCGAATCTGCTGCTCCATCTTGTGCAAGGCCCCGTCAAACGCCGCCGCGGCCTCTGTCGCGGATTCCACCGCGACGAAGTTGTGCTTGTGCTCGGTGTCAACCAGGATTTCTGCAGTCGCAGAGCCGTTGGAAAACTCGAAGGTCACGCCAATCGCGGTCACCCGGTCGAAATACGTCAGCAGCTTTTCGGCCTTCTGTGCAACGTAATCGTGCGTATCGGGACGCAGGCTGCCGTGTCGACAGGCAATGGCCACTTGCACTGAACTGTTCTCCTGGTGGTTGCCATCTCATCCTGGCAGTCCGGAGAAGTTCCGTTCTGCGTCGAACTGTGATTTTAGCTCACCGGGGTGGACCGTCAATTCCGCGGGGCTTTTCCCGTCCCTGATCGTTGAGAACGTTCACTCGATCCGGCACCGGCGTCCCCGCCCGCGGTGCATTGGTTCGACCGGGGAGTTCGGCGACAAATGACACGATTTCAGCACGAATTGTGCCGGAATCCGGCGAAACCGTGCGCGACGATCCGCTCGAGAGACCAGCCAGCGTCAGAACTCGATCGCCTCGTCGGGCGACGCGGTCGCATTGGCCGATGCCGACGCGTTCGGTTCGGGTTCCGTCCGAGGCAGTGGTTGAGAAAACCGTGGCGCCGGCGTGAGCCAATCAGTCCAGTGCGTGTCGCCGCGGGGTTCTTCGACGGCCAACTGCACCGTCGCCGCCGCGGATTTCGCCGCCGGCTCGCGGCTGATCGACCGCTGGTAGACCGGTTCCTTCTTCTTCGACGGCGCCAACTGCAGCCCGAGAAAGGGAACGCGCGAATTGCTGTCGATCGACAGGCTGGACCGCTCCACCGCACAACCGGCGCACAGTCCCAACGCGAACAGCACCAGGCTGCATCGAACGGGGCGGACTGGGGACATGGCGAATGACAAGCCGAACGGTGATGGAAGTCGCTGGGCCGGCCAGACAGCCCGGCGGCGCGGCGAACCCATAGCAGATATTCCCGGCCGGGTGAAGTGCGGATCGCACGGGGATCGGCCGGAGCCTCACAGCCGCACAGGCGCGGGGCGAAGGGAACAGTCTTGACCCAGGGGCGGAATCTGACCTAGAGTTCCGCCCCCTCCGTGGGTCGCCGCCCGATCTCCAATCCGCAGAAACCCTGTTGATTCTGATCTGACGGCGATTGCCGGACATGTGACCACTGGACCTCCCGCTCCGTCAGGGTGTGTCGCGACGAATGACCAGTCGTCCGTTTGCTCGCAGCGTCACTGGATTCGCCGAGGGCGTCGGCGCCGTTGCCCCGTGGTGGGCGGGGGTGCTGCTCGTCGCGATGGCGGCCGGTTGTCGCTCGACGCCTGGCGAGATCTACTCGGCGCAGCAGTTGCCGCCGACGCTGGTGGCGGCCTCGCGGGAGAATGCGCAGACGATTGATCTGTCCCGGCTGGCCAGTGCCGCGGTCAACAGCGAGGTGATCGACAAGGGGGACGTGCTGGAGGTCACGATTGCCGCCGGCCTGAGCGAAAAGGACAGCGTGACCTTTCCCGTCCGGGTGTTGGACAACGGGCAGGGAGACGTGCCCGTCGTCGGTCCCGTCCCGCTGAGCGGGTTGGAGATGGAGGCCGCCGAGGCCGCGATTGCGGCGGCGTGCATCCAGCAGGGGCTGTATCGCAGTCCGCACGTCACGGTCACCATGAAGAAGCAGCGCGTCAACCGCGTGACGGTGGTGGGGGCCGTGAAGAATCCCGGCGTGTACTCCATTCCGCGGGGGAACAGCGACCTGCTGGCGGCCCT
>Ga0073934_10005481_pt1 | contig 19565 bp, 15 predicted proteins | sample LarsenN4metaG_FD_76834 | JGI IMG/M metagenome (GOLD analysis project Ga0073934, IMG submission 76834) | Hot spring sediment bacterial and archeal communities from British Columbia, Canada, to study Microbial Dark Matter (Phase II) - Larsen... ... | reverse complement strand
CTGTGGTTTCCAAGCGGCGGTGGGCGGCGCTCTTTGCCGTCCACGGCCGCGTCAGCGTCCACGCCGTGGTGAACTTGCGGAAACTGCTCGACTAATTTCCACCACTTGACGGGGCACTACCGGAGCACGTTCTCCGCTCCGGCCATCGGATGCAAGCGCTGAAGATGCGAAAGAATCTCGATAGGTAACTATCCGCCCATCGGAATTGCTCAACCAGATGAGGCGAGACGACCAGGGAGATTTTCGTGTCGTCGCGGTCGGCTAATTACCGTCCCGACGCGCGCTGACACCCTCCCGACGGCGAGAACGGTTAGCTATCCGCAGACCAGCCGCTCCGCGACAAGTTCTGACCTGTCAATGGGATGGATGCGATTCGGCCCGCCGCGAAACTTATTCGGCGTCCAACCGTCTGCCATCTGGTTAGCAAACCCGTAGCTAACCCTTGAGCGGAGTGCAAAGGCGCCAGTGTTCGGCCGTCCGGCGGCCGGAGATTGGTTGCGACGGGTTGCCTGCGAATGTATTCAGCGACGTGGATCCGCTGATCGGGAAGGTCATCGTGGTTCTCCTCATGCTGTAACGCCTATCGCCGGAGCAGCGCCGGCCAATTTGTGAGCAACGTCAGCGGCTCCACCGCGTACCCTTCCCTCGTGGTGTGGACGAGGAACCGCTGGGCGTCCGCCGACACGTCGAACGGGTAGCCGAGGTACCCCGTTGACGTGGTTGGGCCGTCAATTTGGAACAGCGACTGGACCTCGCCCACCTCTAAGGCCGTGGCGGCGGCGTTGACCGGCACGGCCATCAGCGAGGGGTTTGTGTCGAGTGTCAGGTAGAAGAGCTCCCGGCCGTCGCGACGCCAGCGCGGCCAGTCTCCGCCGGCTGTCGAGACCTGCCACTTTCCGGCGCGGTCGGGAAATGACATGACGTAGATTTCCCGCCGTCCTGATTCGTCCGAGGCGTACGCGAGCCAGCGGCCATCGGGGGAAAACCTCGGTCGAAATTCGTCGAACGATGTTTCGAGAAACGCGGATGGCTTGGCGTCGCCCGTTGACGGCAGCATCCACAGGTTCCGGTTCAAGCCCGAGCCCGAGCCCGAGCCCGTCCCGTTGTGGTACGCGATGAGTCGACCGTCTGGCGACCAACTGTAGGGCCACTTGTTCTGATCGTCAGCCGCCAGCAGTTGTTCGGCGCCGACGCCGCTCGCCGCCTTCATGTAGACATCGAGGCGCCCGGCTCGCTCGGAATTAAAAGCGACTCGACTGCCGTCCGGGGACCAAACCCCCATGTTCTCGCTTGATGGGTCGAATGTGAACCGCGTCCGCAGGCCGCGACGCACGTCGTAAATCCAGAGATCACTCGATCGCCTCGACGCGTCCGCCAGTCCGGCGAGTACGCGCGTGCCGTCCGGTGACAGCTCGATGCTGAGGTGATCCGCTGGCTCTCCGAGTGTCCCGAGAGGCTTCCCTGCGCGGTCGTACCACGTGAGCTGCGAAGGACCGGCCGCCAACCCGGTTTGGTAGACGAGGGTTCCCACCTGGGATGTCGAGACTGCGGCCCCCCGACGCGTTACCCCGCCGAGTCGAAGCTGTTCGGCGAGCGGCACGGCCTCACCCGTGAGTTCCAAGCGGGCTGTGTCAAACGGCTGCGCCATGAGCGTGGCATCACGCGTGAACAGCAGATAGCCGGACGCGTACTGGGCGTTATAGGCATCCTGTAGCAGTAATCGCCGCTCGTCCGCCGCGTCGAGAGACCCGACATACAGGGAGACATCGTCGATCGATGATGTGGTGCGCGCAGCGTAGAGAAAATGGCGGCCGTCGGGTAGAAAGAAGGGACCGCCGTGGCCCGTCTCGCCGCTCGCCGGATCGAGCATGGTTACTGGCGATGGTTGACCTCCCGAAGCTGACACGCGGAAGAGCGGCCCGCGACCGTCGGGTGCGAAGAGGATGTCATCCTGCGGACCCCAGGCGAGGCCGAAGTTCGTCGGCTTGCCGACGAGCGTAATTGCAGGCCCGCCGGACGCGTCCATCTTCCGAAGGGTTCCACCAGCGACAAACGCCAGGAACTGGCTGTCGGGCGACCACGCGGCGAGGACAACGCCTTCGGTCCCGGCCAATGGCTGCGCCGCGACCGCGTCGATCGGACGTACCCAAAGGCGTGTCCCGCTGGCGTCCGTTCCGAGAAACGCCAGTCTGCGGCCGTCCGGCGATAAGGCGACGCCCGTATTCGGCGGCACGTTCGCCCATCCGACGCCAGCCGGCGGCAGAATCGATGTTCGCGTGACAAGGACGTCGTCGGTATTGCCGTCCCGATACGTCATGATGGCGAGGACGATGGCACCTGCGACGGCGACAGCGGTTGCCGACCAGGCGACGCGAACCTGGCTCGACGCTCGCTGTTGTGGAAGATCCGTCGCGACGTAGAATGGCGGCGCCCCATCGGCCGGCGTATCATCAATTTCCATGCGCGCGACGCCGATATGCGGCAGCCGCTTCTTCAGATCTTTCTGCAGGCAGCGCTGGAGAAGCGTCCGAAGATGCGTGGGCGTGCGTGGCGGCAGCACGTTCCATAGGGGCTCTTTGTGAATCACGGCGCCGACCGTCTCGGCGATGTCTTCCCCCTCGAAGACGCGCCTGCCCGTCAACATCTCGTACAGCACACACCCGAACGCCCAGATGTCGCTGCGTTTATCGACAGCCTTGCCTCTCGCTTGCTCCGGCGACATGTAGGCGGCGGTGCCCAGAATCACGCCCATCCGCGTCATCGCTGGACTGGTGATCGTGGGCGAGGCCGTTGCGTCAACGCCAACGCCGGAGATCGGCTCAAGCGCCTTTGCCAGCCCGAAGTCGAGCACCTTCACCACGCCATCCGGGCGTAGTTTGATGTTGGCGGGCTTCAAATCGCGGTGGATGATGCCCTGTTCGTGCGCGGCTTCCAATGCTTCAGCTATTTGCTTCGCGATCGGAAGGGCTTCGTCAATCGGAACCGGCCCCTGCGCGATGCGATCGGCGAGCGTTGGTCCTTCGACCAGCTCCATGACGAGCGCCCGAGTGCCGTTGGATTCCTCAAGTCCGTGGATCGCCGCGATGTTCGGATGGTTGAGGGACGCGAGCACTTCAGCTTCGCGTTGGAACCGCGCCAGCCGATCGGGATCGGAGGCGAAAGACGCCGGCAGAATCTTCAACGCGACGTCGCGTTTCAGTCCTGTATCCCGCGCGCGATACACTTCGCCCATGCCGCCAGCACCGAGCACGCCAACGACTTCGAACGCGCCGATGCGTGTGCCTGGAGTGAGCGCCATCAGTTCACCGGCACGAGCCGCTTCAACTCGTCGAACCAGTGCAACACGACATTAATCTGTGCTGCGGGCTGGTCGCTTTCGCCAGGCCCGACCAAAACAAAGCGCTGGCCATCTGGAGACACGTCGTAGCTGACGCGACTGCCTACGAGCGCGAAAGATTGGGAGAATAGCGCTTTTGGTGTCGTCGCGGCGAATCGAGGTTGCGTTGACACAGCGACCACCATCATCTGGGTGCCGTTGCGGAAGAAGAGCTCGCCACCCTGCCGACCCCAGACCGGCTCTGTTCCGCCATTCGTCGAGATGCGGTATTTGGGGCCTGATCCGGGAAAGGGTTGTACATACACTTCCTGTTGACCTGATTCGTCGGAAACAAACGCCATCCAGCGCCCGTCGGGCGAGAATGCCGGCGTAGTTTCATTAAACCGCGACTGAAGAATCGGTTGCGATTTCGCACCGAGTCGAGGCAGAAGCCAAATGTCACCACGGTGGCCGAAGGCCAGAGCCTCTCCATCCGGAGTCCAGGAAAGCGCAGACAGTGCCGTCAGATTCTGCCGCATCCTGCTCAGCGGTTCTTCGGAGCCGCTTCCATCGGCAGACTTTGAGTACAGCTCATAAGGGGCCGGCGGTGGCGCCTTCCGGGACGCATAGGTGATCTCACGTCCATCGGGCGTCCAGACGGGATAGTGGTTGTCACCGTTCGATGTGATTCGCGTGAGCACGCCTCGTCTGATGTCGTATACGACAAGGTCACATCGGCTTTGTTCAATCCAGAACGAGACCTTATCGCCGGCAGGCGAAAATCTCGGATGCTGGTAGCTTTGAGGAGGCAGAGGAAGAGGTTGAATGGCGCCCGCGCGATCAACGAACGCAACGGTCCGCTGAGTGTTCAGGCTTCCCGCGACGTAGACACAACTTCCCGTCTGAGAGCAGCTGAACGAGCCTCCGTTATACGACGACTGCTGTATCCCCTCAATCACGGGCACTGGGGTCCCTGAAAGTTCCAAACGAGCCAAGTCGAACGGGACGGCCATCACCTTCCCTGAGCGAAGAAAGACGAGGTGCCCTGTCGCGAGGTACTGTGGACGGTGGCCGCCTTGAATCAGCACCTTCCGTTCGCCTGTGTCTAACCGTAAAACCTCCACGGACCACTCATCGACGGTGTCCTCTTCGCCCGTCCTTGAAGTGAAAAGTACAGCTTTGCCGCCTGGAAGGATTTCAGGATCGGCAGGCACACGCCTGGGGCTCGCTGCGTTGGTTCTATTCGCTGTCCACAAGGGACGAGACTGGCCTCCCGTCGATGAGACTTGAACAAGCACACCACCATTTCGGAAAACGATCGTGTCGTCGAGTCCCCAGCTGCCGCCTGAAGGCTCTGCATCTGCGAGCGGTATCACCACTCCGCCCGTCGTCGACATTTTCTTCAGCTTTCCGTCCGCAAAAAAGGCCAGCCACTCGCCGTTCGGCGAAAAGAATGGAGCCACGGCTCCCTGCGTATCAGCAAAGGAACGAGGCTCAACGGCGTTGATCGGCCGAATGAAAATCTGTGGGACGCCACCGCCCCGGCTCGCGACGAAAGCCACATGGGCGCCGTTCGGAGATATAGCCGCTGCTCGGCCTGCTGCCAATTCAGTTCCGGGCGGCAAGGGTAAAGCAACCCGAGCCACTCCTAACGGCTCCGGCGCAACGACCGGACGCTGCAGCCGCATCCCGACACCAACGCCGATTGCCACTGCGACCGCCGCAATCAACGCCGCCAGGATCGGAGAAATCTCCCGGCGCCGTAAACGTGCATAGGCCATCACTGGAGCTGGAGCCATCAGCGCATCATCTATTTCGAGTCGCACGACACCCGCATCGCCAAGGCGCTGGCGACGGCCCTTGTTTAAGGAGCGTCGCAATAGGACACGGACGCTCGGCGGAGTTTCGTCTGGCAACAAACTCCACTCCGGTTCGGTCTTCAACACAGCTGCGAGAGTCTCACCGACATCTTCGCCCTGAAACGGTCGGTTGCCGGTCAGCATTTCGTAGAGCACGCATCCGAACGCCCAGATATCCGCTCGCTTATCCACCGCCTTGCCCCGTGCCTGTTCGGGACTCATGTAAGCAGCGGTGCCGAGCAATACCCCGACGCCGGTCATCATTGCCGGTGACGTGATAGTCGGTGACGCGGTCGCATCTACGGCTTTCGGCGACATCGGGGCAAGCGCCTTCGCTAATCCGAAGTCGAGCACCTTCACTGTGCCGTCTGGCCGAACCTTTACGTTCGCGGGTTTCAGGTCGCGATGGATGATGTCTTGCTCGTGGGCGGCTTCGACTGCCTCGGCAATCTGCTTAGCGATAGGCAGCGCCTCGTCAATCGGAATCGGTCCCTGGGCGATGCGGTCGGCCAACGTCGGCCCCTCGACCAGCTCCATCACGAGGGCACGAATGCCGTCAGCCTTCTCCAGACCGTAGATCTGCGCGATGTTGGGATGGTTCAGTGATGCCAGCGTCTTCGCCTCACGCTCGAAGCGGGCAAGACGCTCGGGATCAGCGGCAAATGCGTCGGGCAGAACTTTGATTGCGACCCGCCGTCCGAGGTTCGTGTCAGTGGCGCGATACACTTGGCCCATGCCGCCTTCGCCAATGAGGGCGGTCACTTCGTATGGGCCGATGCGGGTGCCAAGTGTCAGCGACATTTAATTCGTAGGTACGAGGCGCTTCAGGTCTTCTGTCCAGTCTTGCACCACTGTGAAGGACAGTGGCGAGGCGCGTTCATCGTTTTGATTCTGAGGCTTGATCATCAGGAACCGCCGCCCGTCAAGAGACACGTCGTACGTTCGTCCAGGGGTGATTCCGATCCCGAGCATGGCTGCCGGCGTGTAGTATGTCCGCGTGTCTAAGAGTTTTTGCGGCGTTCCGGCCTTAAACGCGAGGGCGCCCGAGATCGGCACGCTCATCAATGCGTCTCCGTCGAGTGTCAGATAGAAGAGCTCCTGGCCGCTCCGTGCCCAGAGCGGACGTGTGCCGCCCTCCGTCGAAACCTGCCAGCGTCCCTCGTCCACGTTCGGGAAGGGGCGCACGTAGATCTCGCCTCGCCCCGACTCCGTGGACTGATAGGCGAGCCATCGGCCGTCGGGGGAAACCACACCGTTCAAGTCGTGAAACGGCGTCTGCACAAGTGAGCGGGGCCGGCGTTCACCTCCGAGGCCGAGCAGGAGAAGGCCGAAGTCGCCGCCCCCCGGTGCTTGTTCTCGCACCACGACGGCTGCACGATCGGGGGACACGGACATAGGAACGTGGTTGTTCTGACTGTCAGTCAACTGTTCAACGGTCCCTGTCCCGTCGGCCGGTTGCCAAAACAGGTTGACAGGGCCGGAACGATCCGAGCCGAAGATGACGCGCCGGCCGTCGGCTGTCCAAACGGGATAGCTCTCCTGGGAGGGCTCCAGCGTCAGCCGCGTCAGCGTCTCACCCGTGACATGCCAGATCCAGATGTCCACTTGCTCGTCCTGGATGTCGACCGCCACTCGCTGGCCGTCGGGCGACAGCTGTGGGTAGCGGTACGCCCGAGGAGGGACCTTCAGCGGCTCTTCGCGTCCCTGCCGGTCGACCCACGTCAGCAGTCGCCGCGCTTCCGAAGCGTTGCCCTGGTCAAGGATGTAGACCAGCGTGCCATTCCCAGAGACGCTGTAATGTGCGGCGCCGGTCTGCTCGGCAACCGCAAGCGCAACATTCTCTACGAGCGGAACCGGCATTCCCGTCACCGCCAGGGAGTTGATATCGAAGGGCACCGCCAAGAGGGTGCCACGCAGCGCGTACAGCAAGTGTCCGGTCGGAAGATAACGCGCGTCCCGACCGCCCTGGATTACGACCTTGCGCTCACCGGAGTCGAGCGACTGCACAACGATCTTGGCTTCGTTCCAGGTGCCCGCTCCGTGCGGCCGCAGCGTAAACAAAATCGCGCGCCCACCTGGCAGCAGTTGCGGGCCGTGCGCGCTTTCTCCTTCGTCGACCTTCACGAGGACCTCTGGTGTGCCTCCACCGGCCGGCACACGCATGATGCCGTTCGGGCCCTGGCCAAACACGATCACGTCACCTTCAGTCCAACTGAAGCCAAACGGGTTGCCAGCGGCGCAGACGACGATGGGCGCGCCGCCGCTGACCGACACCCGTTTGACCTGTCCTCCCTGGTAAAAGCCGATCCACTGTCCGTCTGGCGAAAAGAACGGGCTGCTACTTGCTGGGCCACCGCTGGTTTGAATGGGCACTGCTTCGAGCTGATCGAGCGCCCTGACATAGACGCGGCCGTTGGCGGTGTACGCGATGTGCGTTCCCCGCGGGGAAATGGCCACCACATGACGGGTGATTTCTAACCCAGTACCACTTGGGATCGGAATAATGAAACGCGCGGCCTGCCGCGCCGGCACCGTCCGTAGCATCCAGCCGATATAGCCGCCCAGCGCCGCGATCAGGAACGCTCCCGCCACGGCCGGCACCGCGCGGCGCCAAAGCGGCGTCCGCCCAGCAACGTGACGTCCGAGATCCGGCCCCACTTCCGATGTCGAAAGCTCTTCAAGATAGACGCGAGCGTCACCAATGTGGCGCAGCCGACGCTGAAGGTCCTTCTGCAGACACGAGCGCAGTACCGCCCGGACCGTCGCAGGCAGCCCTGCTAAAGCGTTCCAGTCTGGCTGGCCGCGAACGATGGCGGCCACTGTGTCCGCCACATCCTCTCCCTCGAACGCGCGTCGGCCGGTGAGCATCTCGTACAGCACGCAGCCGAACGACCAGATATCACTCCGTTTATCGACTGGCTTGCCCCGGGCCTGCTCGGGGCTCATGTAAGCCCCGGTGCCGAGCAGCATGCCGATGCCGGTCATCAAGGCCGGGGACGTCATGGTCGGGGATGCTGTGGCGTCCACACGCACCCCACCAGAAGCCGGTTCCAGCGCCTTAGCCAGACCGAAATCCAGCACCTTCACGGTCCCGTCAGGCCGCAGCTTGATGTTGGCTGGCTTCAAGTCGCGGTGGATGATGCCCTGCTCATGCGCGGCTTCCAGCGCTTCGGCAATCTGCTTGGCAATCGGGAGAGCTTCGTCGACGAGAATCGGCCCTTGGGCGATCCGGTCAGCGAGTGTCGGGCCCTCGACCAGCTCCATGACGAGCGCCTGCACGCCGTCCGCCTGCTCCAGGCCGTAGACGTGGGCGATGTTCGGATGATTGAGAGACGCCAGGACCTGCGCCTCTCGCCGAAATCGAGCGAGGCGGTCAGGGTCTGACGCGAAGGCATCCGGCAGCACCTTCAGGGCGTCGTCTCGACGGAGCGCCGTGTGATGCGCCCGCCAGACCTTGCCCATGCCGCCTTCGCCAATCAGGGCGGTGACTTCGTAGGGGCCGAGGCGGGTGCCGGGGCCGACGGGCATGTGCCGGGCATTCTACGGCACAACACGCGGCCGGACGTGTGAAGCAGATTCGCCCAAAGACTTCCTCCGGTCAACTGGCGCCATGTAGCGGCAGTCAGAGGCGCTCCATTCGCGCGATTTCGGCCAGCCGGGGCCGTTGCCGTGGCCTCCGACGTTATAGAGGCCGCGCGTTCCTCCGACGTAGTGTTCAGGGGGCTGCAGCTGGAAGCGTGCGCGCGCAGGACCTCGGCCCATGTCGGGACCTCCACATTCGACCATCCACCCTATCAGCAGCACTGTATCGGGGAGACGCCATTCGGGCAGCTCATTGACCACATAGAGGGCGTCCTGCCACTGCATGATGGCTTTCCCGGTGAACCGTGTTTCGGACTCGTCGGGCTACGACCGGAAGCCGGCGTCCACCGACCGCTGGACGGCACCCAGGGCGACCCGCACCAGGTCCCCGGGAGTTGGTGGGTCGTCGCGTTACGACAACATCGAGGTCGAGAAGCACGTCGAGCGCGTTGTCAATGAAGACCACGCTCAGGTCATCCGACGAATCTTCGATCTCTGCGCGACGGGTGCCGGTTACTCGCGCATTGCCAAAACGCTGAACGCCGAGCGGGCTGTTGCTCCCCGTCCGCAGCAGGGCCGCCCGGCCGGCTGGGCGCCCTCGACCGTCCGTGACGTGCTGCACCGCGAGCTCTATCGCGGCATCGTAGTGTGGGACCCTGCATCAGATTCACGTTGATCGTGCGGCCATCGAAGCCAAGGTCCAGCGCGCCGTCGCGGACTGGCGCGGCTTGCTGAGCGGGTCGGTCGCGGATGGACGACAGTTGCTGCGGGAAGTGCTGGAGGCACCGCTGCGGTTCACGCCAGACGGCAAGACCTATCGGTTCACGGCACCGGTTGCGACGGGCAAGTTGATCGCGGGCGCGGTGCTCCTACCAAGATGGCGTCCCCACCGGGATTCGAACCCGGGTTTCAGCCTTGAAAGGGCCGCGTCCTAGGCCTCTGGACGATGGGGACCCGAGAATAGGTGCTCGGGTGCTCGGTTCACTGCTGCGCGAGCACTCGAACACCGGACAGATCATTGTGACATACGCACGGCCGGCCGCCCGGCTGAGGCCGCGGCCCTGTCGTCGTCAGACGCCGGTACCGACCTTCGCGACGCCGGCGGCCACTTCCTCGGCGTTCATACACGGATACAGCTGCACGTCGGCGTTGAGCCCCAAAAAGAACGGCTCGGCGACGACGGGAATGTCCGACGGGCTCTTCAGGTCGAACACGTACATCGCGAGCCGCTTGCCGCTTTCGGCATAGAAGTAGGCGGCCTCGGGTTTCAGCGTGTCCATCGCCTGCTGCATGATCGCGCCGATCCTGCCGTCCCGAATCGCCTGATTCCCCGCTTCGACCGGAATGGTGACCTTCATGATCGTTCTCATTCGTCTGCCTCCTGGACGCGCGGAGCCTACGCCCGATTGCGGCCGCAGATCAATCGCGCCTCACGCAGACATCGCAATCTGCTATCGTAGCGGCCGTTTTCCAGACAGGAGCCCGAACATGCCACGCGTGAACGTCGTTCTCGCCGCGCTGTTGCTCGTCAGCCTCGGAAGCACCTCGGCAGCCGCCCAGAGCTGGCGGCCACCAACGGATGCGGAACGCTGCCCCTCGAAATGGGGCGCGGCCGATGAACGGGGCGGCGCCAATCTGATGACGCCTCACGTCGTCCTGCGCGCCGCGCGGCTGATCAGGACCGGCGAGGTGATCGAGCTCGCGCATCCCCTCCACGAGGGGATGCCGTTTTACGGCGATCGGATCTTCAGCCAGCAGTTGAAGCGCACCAACTGGCCGCGCGGGTCGAACAACCGCGGCTCGAACGAGGAGATGGTCACCACCGAGCTCGGGCAGGTGGGCACGCAGATCGACGGCTTCGGTCATCAGTCGATCGGCAACAGTCTGTACAACTGCTTCAAGATGGACGACGTCGCGACACGCACCGGCTTTACCAGGCTCGGGATCGAGAAGGCGGGCACGCTCATGGCGCGCGGCGTGCTGATCGACGTGGCGGCGCTCCGCGGCGTGGAGATGCTCGGCGATGAGTACGAGATTACCCCGCAGGATCTGCAGAGCGCGCTCCAGCGCCAGAAGCTGACGCTCGAACCTGGTGACGCCGTCATCATTCACACGGGATTCGGACGGCTGTGGGGGAAGGACAACATCCGCTACTACCGGACGCAGCCTGGATTGGGCGTTGCCGCGGCCGAATGGCTCGTGCGGCAGAATCCGATGATCGTCGGATCGGATACGTGCTGCGTGGAAGTCAATCCGAACCCCGTGCGGGATCTGAGCTCACCCGTGCACCAGATCCTGCTGACGGTGCACGGCATCTACATGATGGAAAGCCTCAAGCTCGACGAGCTCGTGGCCAAAGGCATTCACGAGTTCGCGTTCATCGTCCAGCCGCTGAAGCTCCGGGGCGCCACCGGGTCGACGGTCGCGCCGGCGGCGGTCCGATGATGGGAGTCGATCACCAGTAGCCGATCATTCGGCCGGCGGCGACCGCCGTCACCCAGCTCGCCAGTGACACGCCGCCCATCACCGCGAGCTGGCGGCTCTCGCCCGCCGTCAGCTCGCGGTCCCGCATCGCGCGCCACGCCGGCAGGCGACTCACGATGCCGACGTTGACGAGCCCGACGAGAATCGCGGGAAACTTGATCAACAGGAACGGGTTGCCCTCGTACTCCGTCGCGTTCGTGCAGAGCATCAGCACGCCGACGGTGGCGGCAACCGCAAACCCGGTCTTGGCGAGCGGCAGGCAGACGCGCGCCAGGGCGTCAATCGGCACCCGCCGCGTCACCCGGAGCAGACGCAGATCGAGCACCAGGATCGACCCGAACAAGGTCGAGACGCCGAGAATGTGAAAGAGATTGAGGATCGCGTAGGTCCAGACGCCGGAGGCACGAACCCATTGCCCGAGCGCGGATGCTTCCATCCACGCCAGGAGCTCTGCGATCAAAGGGTCAGGTGTGAAGGGTCAGGTGACGGGGACAGCGACAGGGGTCAGTCGGCTGACCCCTGTCCCCTGTCCCCTGACGCCTTGTGGGTCAGTGCCGATCGCCGTACACGGGGAACGAGCGGCCGTTCCACTGGACGTGCTCGGTCTTCATCTCGAAGCGGCCCTGCGCGGTGTTCTTGTGGCCGCGCACGGTGACGGTCGCGCCGAGCGGAATGATCCCTTCCTTGAGCCCCGCGCCCGAGGTGCGCGCCGGCGGCGCCATCGTGATGTCCCACACCTGGCCGTCAGCGGTCTTGATCTTCATTGTCGCGTGCGGACCCGACAGGCTCACGGGCGCCGCGAGCGTGCCGGTCAGCGTCGACTCTTCCTGCGCCTGCCCGCCCCACCCGTGATGAGCGGCCACCGGCGCGCCCAGAACCACCAGCAGCGCGAACGCCGCAAGAAGAACGATGGAGTGCTTTTGCATGAGGTGCCCTCCGTAAGTGTGCATTCTGAGTATTGTAGCCGAACTGCCCGATGGACAGTCTCTCTTATCGTTGTGTATTCTCGGTGACTGTAGATCGCTGCGATTTCAGTAGTTATCAGGAGGACGACACATGACGCGCCTTGCCCTGCTGGCCGCCTGCGCCAGCCTTCTCTTCGCCATCGACGCGCGGGCCCAGCACGAGGAGCACCACGCCGCGGCGCCGGCCGATCAGGTCGGCAGCGCGAGCGTTCGCTTCGAGACCTCCTGCGCGCCCGCCGTCCGCGCCGACTTCAACACCGCGGTCGCGATGTACCACTCGTTCTGGTTCCCCGAGGCGATCAAGATGTTCCAGTCGATCCTCGAGCGCGATCCGTCGTGCACCGTTGCCTACTGGGGCATCGCGATGGCGCAGTGGGGCAACCCGTATGCCGGCGTGAAGGGCGCGCCGGTGATCAAGGCCGGAAACGCGACGCTGGAGAAGGCGCGGAGCGTGGGGTCGCCCACGCCGCGGGAGCGCGCGCTCATCGATGCGGTCGGCATCCTCTACAGCTCGCCCGATCCGGCGACGCATCGCGATCGCGTGCTCAAGTACGAGGCTGCGATGCAGAAGGTGTCGGCCGACAACGCGAAAGACGTCGAGCTGCGGATCCTCTACGCGCTGGCGATCACGCAGTCGCAGCTCCCCACCGACAAGACCTACTCGAAGCTCCTGGCGGCGGCGAAGATTCTCGATCCGCTGTTCAAGGAGATGCCGATGCATCCCGGGCTGGCGCACTACATCATTCACGCCTATGACGTGCCACCCTTCGCCCAGCGCGCACTGACGGCCGCCCGCCGCTACGCCTCGCTCGCGCCGGCGGCGCCGCACGCGCTCCACATGCCCTCGCACACGTTCACGCGCCTCGGCTTGTGGCAGGAGTCGATCGACACGAATCGCCGCTCGCAGGAAACGGCCCGCAAGACCAACGACACCAACGCGGAGCTGCACGCGCTCGACTACCAGACGTACGCGTATCTGCAGATCGGCCGCGACCAGGCGGCGAAGGCCGCCCTCGATCGCGCCGCGGCGATCCAGGGGCAGCCCGGCGCCAACACGTTCGCCGTCGCCGCCATCCCCGCGCGCTACGCGCTGGAGCGCGGCGACTGGGCCGCCGCGGCAGCCCTCACGGTGACCCCCGCGCCGACGACGCCGTATACCGAGGCGCTGACGCACTTCGCCCGCGCCATCGGCGCCGCGCGGAACGGCACGCCCGACGCCGCGGCGCCCGACATCGCGAAGCTCGCCGAGCTGCGCGACAAGCTGCGATCGATGGCCGACGAGTACTGGGCCGAACAGGTCGACATCCAGCGGCGCGTGGCGGTGGCCTGGCAGACGTTCGCCGCCGGGCGCCGCGACGAGGGGATCGCCCAGCTGCGCGCCGCAGCCGACGCCGAGGACGGCACCGACAAAGCGGCCGTCACGCCCGGTCCGCTGGCGCCCGCGCGCGAGCTGCTCGGCGACATGCTGCTCGAGGCGGGGCGCGCGAAAGAGGCGCTCGCAGCCTTCGAGGCGACGATGAAGAAAGAGCCGAACCGGTTCCGCGGCGCCTACGGCGCGGCGCGCGCGGCTGAGGCCGCTGGCGACCGCGGGAAGGCGAAAACGTACTACAATCAATTGCTCCAGATCGCGCGCGACGCCGACACGGCGCGGCCGGAGCTCGTGACCGCTCGCAACTTCAAATGAGTGAGGACACTCGTATGCGTCTGACCCGACTGCTCAGAGTTCTGCTCAGCACCGCGACCGCGGCGCTCGTCGTGTCGTGGATCATCGCCGTCTCCCACGCCCAGCAGCCGCGCGTCGAGATCGACAACGACGACATCGGCGGCGTCGTCACCGGCCCGAAGGGGCCGGAGGCGGGCGTCTGGGTGATTGCCGAAACACGCGACTTCCAGTCGCGCTTCATCCGCAGCGTCGTCACCGACGACCAGGGGCGCTACGTCGTGCCCGACCTGCCGAAGGCGAACTACACCGTCTGGGCGCGCGGCTACGGCCTGGTCGACAGCGACAAGACGACGAGCGCGCCGGGGCGCATCGTCAACATCACCGCGAAGGTGGCGCCGAACGCGGCCGCCGCGGCGCACTACTACCCCGCCATCTACTGGTACTCGATGCTGAAGATTCCCGCCGCGTCGGAGTTCGGAGCGAATCCGAACATCGGTAAGGGTGTCGACCAGCAGCGCTGGATCTACCAGATGAAGAACAGCGGCTGCATCGGATGCCATCAGCTCGGCCAGCTTTCGACGCGGACGATCCCGGCCGACTTCGCCAACCTGTCGTCGCGCGACGCGTGGATCCGGCGCGTGCAGTCCGGACAGTCGGGCCAGCAGATGATGGGGCAGCTCACGCAGCTCGGGCCACTCTCCATTCAGAACTTCGCGGACTGGACCGACCGCATCAAGAACGGCGAGCTGCCGTTTGCCACGCCGCCCCGCCCACAGGGCGTCGAGCGCAATATCGTCGTCACGCTGCGCGACTGGTTCTACGAGGATAAGTACCTGCATGACCTGATCTCGAGCGACCGCCGCTATCCGACCGTCAACGCGCACGGTCCGCTCTATGGCTCGCCTGAGTACTCGTCGGACGAGATCCCCATGCTCGATCCGGTGAAGAACACCTGGACGACGTTCCGCGTGCCGGTGAGCGAGGACGCGCCGCTGGCGCTCGGCCCCGGCCATGCCGCGGCACTCGATCCGGCGCAGCCGTCGCCGTACTGGGGCGACCGGCGGATCTGGGATACGCGCGTGAACAACCACAATTCGATGCTCGACAGGCAGGGGCGCGTCTGGATGACCGCGGCCAATCGGGACATGAACAATCCTGACTACTGCAAGGCGGGGTCGAGCCATCCATCGGCGAAGGCGTTCCCGATGGACCGCAGCACGCGCCAGGCGGCCGTCTTCGAGCCGAAGACGATGAAGTACACCTTCCTCGATCTCTGCTTCGGCACGCACCACCCGCAGTTCGGGTACGACGCGAACGAGACGGTGTGGTTCAGCGGCGGCGGTCCGGTGCTCGGCTGGGTGAATACGAAGGCGTGGGACCAGACCCACGACGTCGCGAAGTCGTCGGGCTGGACGGCGCTCGTGCTCGACACCAACGGCAACGGCAGGCGCGACGCGTACGTCGAGCCCGATCAGCCGGTCGATCCGACAAAGGACAAGCGGATCGTCGCCGGCTATTACGCCGTGATGCCGAGTCCGGTGGATGGATCGATCTGGGGCACCTTCTGGTCGAATCCTGGCGCCGTGGTGCGCGTGATTCCGGGGCCGAATCCGCCGGATACCGCGATCACGCAGATCTATAACGTGCCGCTCCCGGGCTTCGGGCCGCGCGGCGGCGACATCGATCGGAACGGGGTCGTCTGGGTGTCGCTGGCGAGCGGCCACTTCGGATCGTTCGACGTCCGCAAGTGCAAGGGACCGCTCAACGGACCGAAGGCGACCGGCGATCACTGTCCCGAGGGCTGGACCTTCCATAAGTTCCCGGGACCCGGCTTCCAGGGCATCGGCGACAACAGCGCGGAGTCGAGCTACTACTCGTGGGTCGACCAGCACAACACGCTCGGCCTGGGCGAGAACGTGCCGATCGCGACGGGCAACCTGAACGACGGCTTCATCGCGTTCCGCAACGGCCAGATGATCACGCTGCGCGTGCCCTATCCGATGGGCTTCTACGCGAAGGGGCTCGACGGCCGCATCGACGATCCGAAGGCGGGCTGGAAGGGACGCGGGCTCTGGGCGGCCAACGGCGATCGCACGCCGTGGCTGATCGAGGGCGGCAAGGGCACCAAGCCGTTCGCGGCGCACTTCCAGGTGCGCCCGAACCCGCTCGCGAAGTAGCAATCGTGGCGTCCGGCTTCAGCCGGACCCGGAGGTCGCGAGCGCAACCCCTCCGAGAATCAGGAGCGCGCCGACGGCGGTCAACGCCGTCGGCCGCTCGTCCAGAAAGACAAATCCCAGCAAGAGCGCGACGGCCGGCGTAAACACGCTGATGAAGCTCAGACTGGTTACGCTCCACGTCTTGAGCAGCGTGAAATAGACGAGAAACGTCAGCACGCTTCCGGCCAGCGCCAGGTACATGACTGCCCACCACGTCGCGCCGTCGCGCGGCAGCGCGAAGCCGTCGCCCACGACGAGCGACGCGGCAAGCAGTGCCGCGGCGCCCACGACCATCGCCGGTGCGTTGAGCGCCGCCGGGTGCAGATCCTGCGCGTGCCGCTTCGTGACGACGCCCGCGGCGGCGGCGCACGCAGCGCTCAGCACGATGGCGAGCATCGGACCCGCCTTCGCGGGATCGATTCGCACGTGGTCGCCGAAGAGCGCCGCCACGCCGGCGAACGCGAGCACGGTGCCCGCGAGCTTACGGGCGGTGAGGCGATCCCCGGGCAGGTAGACGTGCGCGAAGAAGACGGTGATGAGCGGGAGCGTCGCGAACAGGATCGCGGTGAGACCGCTCTCCAGAAACTGCTCGCCCCAGTAGATCAGCCCGTAGTCGAGCGCGAAGAGGACCACGCCCACCCAGACGACGACGAGCCATTCCATGCGGCCCTGCGGCCAGCGCGCACCGAGCAACGGGACGAGCGGCACGAAGACGGCGCCCGCGATGAAGAATCGGATCGCGGCGACGTTGAAGGGGCCCAGACCGCCGTATCCGACCTTGATGAAGAGCCACGTCGAACCCCAGACGACGCACAACAACACATACATTGCCAAATCTACGAACGTACGCATCTACGGATTTGAGCCCTCCAGATTCGTCACTTCGGCAATTCGTCAATCCGTCAATCCGTCAATCCGTCAATAGCGCGGTCTCCAGTGCCGGGTCATGTGCGCGAGCACCCGGTCGCGCCGCTCGAAGACCTTCACCAGGACGACGCCCGCCACGAACCCCCCGAGGTGCGCCCAGAACGCCACGCCCCCCGTCTGCTCGGAAATGACGCTCGTGATGCCGCCGGCGAACTGGAGAAACGCCCAGTAGATGAGCATCATCCACGCGGGCAGCGCCATCGACTGCAGGAAGAAGCCGAGCGGCACCATCGTGTAGACGCGCACGCGCGGGAAGAGCACGAGGTACGCCCCCATCACGCCGCTGATCGCGCCCGACGCCCCGACCATCGGCACCTCCGAGGCCGGGTCGGCCATCACCTGCGCGAGCGCCGCCGCGAGGCCGGTAAGCAGATAGAACGCGAGGAAGCGGGGCCGCGTCATCGAGTCTTCGACGTTGTTGCCAAAGAGCCAGAGGAACCACATGTTGCCGAGCAGGTGCATCCACGAGCCGTGGAGGAACATCGATGTGAGCACGTTCGACCACTGTCGGCCGGGATCGGTGAGACACGCGACGCCCTCGCCCATCGGAAACGGCGTGCCCGGCGGCACCGACAGCGTCAGCTCGCCGGGAATCAGCCCCAGCTCGCAGACCGACTCCATCAACGGTTGTGCGGCGCCGGCGCCCTGCACCAGGAGCCACGAGACTGACGTGAGCCCGATGAGCGTCGCCGTGACGATTGGCGGGCGGAGGGTCTGATTCTCGTCGTGGTAGGGGAACACGCGTGTCCCATCATACGGTGTCGGAGGACGCTCGAATCCAAAAGCTGCTCGACTCCGCCCGGCAGGCGCGGGATACCCGCCAAGAAGCTGATCGTGCCCGACAGCGCGCGGCAGAAGCACCGGCAGTCGGTCAAGGACGAGCTCATGGCCGAGCTCCCGCGGACGTGGCGACCGCGTAGCTCGAGGCACGCAGGTTGCAGCCCCGCACGGGCTGCAACACACGTGAGCACCGCTCCGCGAGCTCGGGCGTTTCTCTCACTCTTGGTCGGACTGCTCGCGACCGCTGCCGTCGCGCAGCAGCCGGCGTCGCTCGACCCCGCTCTCCTCCGCACGGCGATCGAGCGCGCGCTCGGCGCGGCGCCACGCGGCTTCGAGACGCTGCTCGCCCCGGCCCAGACGGGCGTCCGCGTCGTCGACGTCGACGTGCAGCCGATCGGCGCTCGCCGGCAGCGTGTCACGATCGACCTCAGTCAGCGGACGCTGACCTACGACCCCTCCGGCGACGTCGAGGCGCTTCTCGACCAGGTCGTGCGGAGCACCGCAGCGCTTACCGCAGGCGCCGGCGACGTCGAGTATCGGTTCCTGGTCGACGGCCTGCCGCTCGATCGCTTCCTGACCGCCGCGCCCGCCGGCAGCCGCCGGCTGGATCGCTATGGAAGCGGGCCGATGGTGGTCAGCGCCGGGCACGGCTGGTACTGGAACGAGGGCGCCCGCGGCTGGCGCCTCCAGCGCGACTACTACTGGGGCATCGTCGAGGACTTCGTGAACTGGGATCTGGCGCAGTACGTGCGCGAGGAGCTGGCGGCCGCTGGGCTCGCCACCCAGCCGGCGCGCCAACCCGATCGCGCGGCCCCGCCCGGGGTCTCGGGGCACCCGGGCTGGCAGGAAGCGGCGACGTACTTTCTCCGCGCGCTCGGCGCACCGCCGGAGGTCTGGGGCGTCGGCGCCACCGACTACAACCGCGACATCAACAGCCGTCCGTTCTACGCCAACTGGATCGGCGCCGCCGCCGTGGTCTCAATCCACAACAACGGCGGGGGCGGTACCGGCACCGAGACGTGGTACGACACATCGAACGGCCTCGAGGCGGCAAGCGCGCGTCTGGCCGGCATCGTCAACAGCCACGTCGTTTCGGCGATTCGCGCGCACTACAGTCCGGCGTGGCCCGATCGCGGTCTCCGGTCGTGCAACGGCTGCCACGGCGAGACGCGGCTCGCGCTCCGACCCGCGGTTATCCTCGAGGTCGCCTTCATGGACACGCGGAGCCCCGACAACGACGCGCTCCACGACGAGCGCTTCAAGCGCATCGTCGCCCGCGGCATCCGCGACGCGCTCCTGGCCTGGGCGGCGCTGGACGACTGAGCGTATGATCGGCCCACCACTAACTGCGAGCTGCATCGATGCGCACATACGTCCCCGTCATGCTCGTGGCCGGCGTCATCGCCGCCGCCCCGTGGGCGGTCACGCCCGCCGCACAGTCCCCGCACCCGTTCGGCATTCCAACTGCTGACGCGCCGAATCCTGCGGAATCGATCCAGACGGTCCCGGGGCTGCGCGCCCAGGGATGGCGGGGCCAGGGCCGGTCCGAGGTGCTGGCGCGGCACGGCGTCGTGGCCACGAGCGATCCGCTCGCCGCGCAGGCGGGACTCGAGATTCTCCAGAAGGGCGGGAACGCGATCGATGCTGCGGTCGCCACAGGCGCCGTGCTCGACGTGACGTCGCAGAACGACACCGGCATCGGCGGCGATCTGTTCGCGCTCGTCTGGTCGGCGCGCGACAAGAAGCTGTACGCGCTGGCGGCCGCCGGCTGGG
>Ga0073934_10005480_pt1 | contig 19569 bp, 14 predicted proteins | sample LarsenN4metaG_FD_76834 | JGI IMG/M metagenome (GOLD analysis project Ga0073934, IMG submission 76834) | Hot spring sediment bacterial and archeal communities from British Columbia, Canada, to study Microbial Dark Matter (Phase II) - Larsen... ... | reverse complement strand
GTGGAGCAGCTCGGTCCCAAAGAGCTTGACGCTCGCCGTCTCAGCCCGAACATCCAAGCCCCGGTCAGCCTTCCAAGCGCCAAAGTAGGTAAGGGAGCGAAGCTCACCGAGCTCTGTCAAAAGGCCACCCAAAGGGGCCAAAAACTTTTCCTGATCTCCCGGCTCCCCCGTCAACGATCTTTTCACCACGCCCAAAAGCCGCCGCGCCATCCCGTGGCAGCGCATGCCCACGATAAAGCGCCTGGAACCCAACCACGCCTGGTTCAGCTCCCAGCCTTTGCCCACTTCCCCGAGCACCTGGCTCTTATGGACGCGACAGTTTTCCAGGACGATCTCACAGGGCTCGGACCCTGAGATCGTCTCCATGCTCCGAGTGACGCGAAAGCCCGGAGTCCCTCTATCGACCAGGAAGCAGGTGATCCCCTCATGGCCCTTTGTCCCGGGCAGTCGGGCAAAGACCTGGGCGAAATCGGCGGCGTCGGCGTGGCGGTTCAAAGCGGCCGCGCGCACCTTTACGAGGGGCATCCGATGGAGAAGGCCGTTTTCGCGGTGCGGACGCTCGGCAAACTCGGTGTGAAAGCGATGATCTTCACGAATGCGGCCGGGGGCATCAACCTGGCCTATTCGGAGGGCGCACTCGTGTTGATTTCCGACCACATCAACCTGCAAGGCGCCAATCCGCTGGTGGGTCCGAACGACGACTCGTTGGGGCCGCGGTTTCCGGACATGACCGACGCCTACGATCCGGCTCTGCGGGCCGCGGCGCGAGAGGTGGCGGCGGGACTCGGCGTTCCGCTGGCGGAAGGCGTCTATGCGGGACTGCTGGGGCCGAGCTACGAGACTCCGGCCGAGATCCGCTACCTGCGGGTGATCGGGGCGGATCTGGTCGGAATGTCGACGGTTCCCGAGGTGATCGCGGCGCGGCACATGGGGATTCGCTGTGTGGCCATCTCGTGCGTGACGAACATGGCCGCCGGGGTCAAGCCCGGCAAGCTCGACCACGAGGATGTCCTGCTCACCGGTTCGCGGGTTCGCGGAACACTGGTGGCGCTGCTTGAAGGGCTGGTCCCGGCGGTGGCCGCCCGGTTATGAACCGTCGGGCGCGCGGCAGCAGGCGGGGGAGCAGGCGGTGGACAAGCTGATCGGAGCGGCGCTGTTCGCGCGGGAGAACGCGAGGCCGTCGTACTCGCACTTCAAGGTCGGCGCGGCATTGGAGGAGGAGAGCGGGCGGATCCACACGGGCTGCAATGTCGAGAACGCGACCTATGGACTGACCGTCTGTGCGGAGCGGGTCGCCGTGTTCAAGGCGCTGTCGGAGGGCGCCACGAAGTTCCGGCGGATCGTGGTCGCCGCGGAGGGGACGCGGCTGGCCTCTCCCTGCGGGCCGTGCCGCCAGATCCTCTGGGAGTTTTGTGGCAATATTGAGGTAATTCTGGTCAATTTGCGCGGGGATGCGCGGAGGACGATGCTTGCGGATCTGTTGCCCGACCCGTTTGACGACAAAGTGTTTCGTTAGCTTCCTGTTTGCCGTAACAACGCTCGCCGGTGCGGCGAACGTGGATTGGATCCTGACGGCCCGCATCGCCGTAACGATGGACGCCCGCCGACGCGTCATCGAGGACGCCGCGGTGGCCGTCCGCGGCGACCGGATCCTCGCTGTCGGCACGCGCGCCGCGATCGACAAGGAGCACCGGGCGGCGCAGCGCCTCGACGCCGGAAACGCCCTGCTGGCGCCGGGACTCGTCAACACGCACACGCACGCGGCCATGTCTTTGTTCCGCGGGATCGCCGACGACGTGCGCCTCCAGGAGTGGCTCGAGAAGTTCATTTTTCCGGCGGAAAGCCGGAACGTCTCGCCGGAGTTTGTCCGCTGGGGCACGCGTCTGGCGTGTCTCGAGATGCTGCTTTCGGGGACGACGACCTTTACGGACATGTACTACTTCGAGGAAGTCGTGGGCGAAGTGGCACGGGAGGCGGGCATGCGCGGCGTGCTGGGCCAGACGGTGATCGGGTTCCCGGTCGCCGACGCGAAGACTCCGGCCGAGGGTTTGGCCCGCGCCGAGCGCTTCCTCAAGCAGTTCGACGGCGATCCGCTGGTGACGCCCGCGGTGGCTCCGCACGCCATCTACACGAACAGCGACGCCACGCTGGGCGCCGCGCGCGCGCTGGCGAACCGGCACCGGAAGCCGCTGCTGATCCACCTGTCGGAAACGAAGAAAGAGAACGACGACGTCCGCCGGGCGCGGGGAGTGTCGCCGGCGCGGGCGCTGGACGCGCTGGGGCTGTGGAACGGGCGGGCGGTGGCCGCGCACGGCGTCTGGTTAGACGACACGGACATCGAGATCCTGGCCGCCCGCGGCGTGGGCGTGGCGCACTGTCCGGCCAGCAACATGAAGCTGGCGAGCGGGATCGCGCCGGTGGTGAAGCTGTTGAAGGCGGGCGTGGCCGTCGGGCTCGGTCCGGACGGCCCGGCGGGCAGTAACAACGATTTCGACCTGTGGGAGGAGATGGATCTTGCCGGCAAGCTGGCGAAGGTCCATTCGGGCGACCCGGCCGCGCTGACTTCGAGGCAGATCGTCGAGATGGCTACGATCGGCGGGGCGCGCGCTCTCGGCCTCGATGGCGAAACCGGTTCGATCGAGCCGGGCAAGCGGGCCGACATCCTGATCGCGGCGCTGGATCATCCGCGCACGACGCCGTTCTACGACGTGTACTCACTTATGGTCTGGGCGATGAAGGGCTCAGACGTCCGCCATGTGATGGTGAACGGGAAGTTGGTGGTCCGCGACCGGAAGCCGCTGACGCTGGACAGCGCCGCGATTCTGAAGAAGGCCCTGGAATACCGCGGCTCGGTCGCAGCTTCGCTCAGGACGGGCCGCTGAGCCGGCGCTATCCGGCTATGTCGGGCAGGAAGTAGAACATGATCCCGAGGATGACGTAGACGGCGAGCAGTTGCACGCCCTCAAACCAGTTGCTTTCGCCGTCGCTGGCGAGCTGGCCGGCGATGGCCACAGCAAGTCCGGTGGCGACCACTTCGGCCGGCGTGAAGATCAGGTCCATGGGTCCCGGGCCGGCGAAGCGGGACGCCACCACCAGAAGCGGCGCCACGAACAAGGCGATCTGAATGCTCGATCCGAGAGCGATGCCAAGGCTCAGGTCCATGCGGTTCTTGCGGGCCACCAGGATCGCCGTGGAGTGCTCGGCGGCGTTGCCGATGATGGCGACCACGATGACACCGACGAAAACGCTGGTCATTCCCAGAGATTTCGCGGCCTGCTCGACGCTTCCTACGAGGATCTCACTCATCCAGGCGATGAGCGCGGTGGCGCCGCCCAGGGTGAGCAGCGCGCGGTTCATGGGCCAGTGCGCGTGCGCCTCCCCGGTCTCGTCGGCGCCGGCGGCGGCCGTGAACAGCTGCTTGTGCGTGTGCAGGCTGAACAGGAGGCTGAGCGCGTAGGTTACCAGCAGGACGATGGCGATCTCGAGGCTGAGGTCCGACTCGATGGCGGCCAGTTGTGAGCCGGCCATGCGCAGGCCGTTGGGTCGCTCGGCGACCAGATAGTGAAACGCCGCGGGAACGACGAGCGCCACCGTGGCGAGCAGCAGCATGGTCGATTGGGACCGGGCGCCCTGGGCGCTGAAACGCTGATTGCGGTGCGCGAGTCCGCCGGCGAAGAAGGAGAGCCCGAGGACGAGCAGCACGTTGCCGATGATCGATCCTGTCAGCGACGCCTTGACGACTGAGTGCAGCCCTTTCTGCATCGCGATAAAGGCGATGATCAGCTCGGCGGCGTTGCCGAAGGTCGCGTTCAGCAAGCCGCCGACGGCTTCGCCGGTGCGCGCGGCCAGGTGCTCGGTCGCCGTACCCATCCAGCCGGCCAGGGGGAGGATCGCCAGGCACGCGGTCGCGAAGATGAGTATGTGGTTGTCCGGGCTCGAGTGTTCAAGCCAGGCCGCGAGCGGCACGCAAAACAGGAGCCAGTTTAGAGATGGTTTCAGCAGGGAGGTCATTTCGGGATTCCGTCAGAGCGGCATCAGGACTTCCTGGGGGCGCGGCGGGCACGCTTGCGGCCGGGAACGAGGGGCGCTTCCGGCACCGCCCAACGCCCCAACCGGTACACGCGGTGATACCCGGCGGTCCTGTTGAAGATGGTGACCGTGACCGCGCCGCCGGCGTCGCAGCGGTACTGTTCCTCGATCTCGTGCGCCGGGCCCCAATCGTAACGGGTGACCGGAATGTTGGCAAGGCTGGGAACCTGGCTCAACGCGGGGTCGAACGGGAACAGGATGTCGTCCCAGACCGTGATCTCTCCAGCCGGCCGCCCCTCGGGTGTTGTGTGGGAGCATTCGAGGTAGCGGAAATGGCCGATGTTGTGGGCGGCGTAGTAGGTGCGGCCGACCGCCAGGGGCGGTTCGTTTTCGCCGGGCAACGGAGTTCCCTTGAGGAACAGGGGGTCGAAGATGATGGTGCGGCCGCCCTCGGCCTCCCGCCAGACGCCGAAATTGCGGGTGAAGCGCTCGCGCAGGAGGTATCCGGCATCGGCATCGGACTGGATGGCGAGTCCGATCGCGGTGGCCGAGTGGGGGTAGGAAGAGCGGCGCACGCGGCGGCCGTAGCGATCGCGCAGTTCCCGCGCGATGATGGGGAGGTCGCTGGCTCCGCCAGTGACGTAGAGACACTCGACCTCACGGTCCGAGGAGGCGATCAGATCGGCGACGGCGTTCAGCGTTTCATCGACGAGGGGCTGAGCCCGGCGGTAGAAATCCGCCACCGGGATGACGACGGTCGGCCAGCCTTCCCGGGCCGCCTCGAGGTCGACTGACAACTTCCGGGTGTTGGGGTGGAGGGACTCTTTTCGAAGGCGGCATTCCTCGTAGAGGCGGAACCACTCGGCCTGAGTCAGCGAGGCCTGGTCGTCGGGACCGATCCCGGCGCCTTCGAAGGCGAGGTCGGCCAGAACGTCATCAAAGTCGTCGCCGCCGAGCGAAGGAATGCCTTCGCTGGCCAGGACGACGTGCCTGCCGGCTTCCACGTCCACCAGGGAAGCATCAAAGGTGCCGCCGCCCAAGTCGTAGACGAGAACCCGGTCCTTTGGCTTCCCGTTGCGCGCCACACGCAACCCGTGGCCGTACTCGACGCTGGCCGCCGACGGCTCGTTGAGCAGTCCCAGAACCCGGAAGCCGGCGCGCTGGAACGCTTCCACGGTGAGAAATCTCTGATTTCCGTTGGCGTTGGCCGGGACGCCGAGATGAACTTCGATCGGGTCTCCTTCGGAGGTGCGGAGGCTCGACTTGTGGAGCAGGGCCAGCCTCAGGGCGGCGCAGAGGCCGGTCAACAGGTCGAGCATCGGAAACGCCTGTCCGGCGATCTCGACGCGGGTGAGCGGCCCGGCGTCCTGGAGGTGTCGTTTGAGGCTGCGCACGATCGTGGCGTCCGGGTCCTCCTGGGCGTGCCAGGCGTCCCAGCCAAACAGCAGTTCCGAGCGCCGGACCGCGACGAGGGACGGGAACCACTCCCGCGGCTCACCCTGAGGCGTATCGAAACACACGACGGGGTAGTTTCCCCGGTCGACGGCCGCCACGACGATGCGCGTGGTGCCGAAATCGATTCCAAGCCTCATATTTCAGGATACAGCGAACGGTCCGGACCGCGTCTTCCGCGGCGCTCCTAGGCCGGGTTGCCTCCGGAAATCGGGACGTGGATGACGGTGACCTCTCCGGAGGCGATGGCCGCGTCCACGGCGGGAGCGATGTCTTCGGCCCGGTCGACGCGCCGTCCGCGGGCGCCCAGGGATTCGGCCAGCCGGTCGAACCGGACCGGCCCCAGGACGGTGCCGATGCCTTCGCCGAACTGCCGAAGATGTCCGGAGTGAGTGATGCCCCAGCACTGGTCGTCGGCCACGACGGCGACGAAGGGCAGCTTCTGCCGGACGGCGCATTCAATTTCGGCGGCGGTGAACGTGAAGGCGCCGTCTCCGGAGAGCAGCACCACGGCGCGATCCGGATACGCCAGGCGCGCCGCCATGGCGCCGCCCAGTCCATAGCCGACGACGCCGCTGCGCCCGCAGGTCAGCCAATGCGCGGGATAGCGGTTCCGGGTGAGCAGGTGGTGCGCCCACTGGCCGATGCTACCTCCGTCGATCACCAGAACGCCGTTGGCGGGAAGAACCTGATCCAGGGCGCCGACGAGGTCCACGGCGTGGATGCGGCCGTCCATCCGCTGACGGGCTCCGGTTTCAAGCACGGCATTACGGAACGCCATCTGCATCCCGCGGGCCTCGGCCAGCCAGGCCCGGTAGGGGAGAGCGCCCGTGTCGACCATGCGTTCGTGCAGAAGGCGCCAGCCGCGGCCCATGGGAATCGTTCTGGCGGTGGTGCGGAGGTAGCCGAGCCGGTAGTCGGCGGGAGCGGAGACGATCAGGCAGTCGCTCGAGTGGAAGATGCCGGCGTTGCCGCTGAAGGCGCCCATGATTCCGGTGAACGCGTCGCTGGGATCGTCGCACACGCCGCGATCCCAGATCGGGGTCTGGACGGGAATCGAGAAGGCCTCGGCGAACGCCATAAGGTCTCCGGATTCGCCGGCGTAGTAGGTTTCCGTGCCGGCGATGATCAAGGGTCGGCTGGACTGGCGGAGAGCCGCCGCGACCTGGCCTATGTGACCGGCGTTGGGTCCCGGCGGCGGGGCGGACGGCGCAGGCAGGACAAGATCCTCTTCGGCGACCACCGCCTTCTGCATATCCATGGGAAAGTCGATGTGAACCGGCCCGTGCGGGCAACCGAGGGCCGCGCGCCAAGCCTCGTCCAGGATCTGGACGGCGCGCGCCGGATGCTCGATGCGGCGGCTGTAGCGCGTCAGCGGCGCCGACATCGCGGTGTGCGGGGAGTCCTGAAAGCAGCCCATCCCGAGCGTGTCCGAGTTGGCGGATCCGGAGACAAACAGCATGGGGGCGTGGTCGAACCAGGCGTTCATTACGCCGGTGAGCGCATTGGCCACGGCCACCCCGGAGGAACTGGTGCAGACGCCGGGGCGGCGGGTCAACCGCCCGTAACCCTCGGCGATGTAGCCGGCGGTCTGTTCGTTCCTCACGTCGACGATGCGGATGCCGCTGCGCCGGAAGGAGTCGAACAGCGGGTCCTGGCCGTGGCCGCAGAGGGAGGCCACCCATTCGACGCCGCGCTGGCGTAGCCCGTCGGTGAACCAGTCGACTGCCTCGCGCTTGTTGCTCATCCGAGTCATTGTATCCAGGACGGGCGGCCGATTCGAATCGGGGCGGTGGTAACATCGAAGCCTGGGCATGATCTGCACGGGAAACCTGACGCCGATCGGGCGCGGCGCCAACGTGGTGGATCTTTGCTATCCCCATTTCGAACCGCCCGAGCGGGCCTCCGGAACGATGCGCGCGGCCTTCGCGCTGCATGCAGCCGGGGTTTCTTCCCACGATCAGACCGCCGTCTTCGCGTTGTGTCCGGCCGATGGGGGGACGCCCCTATGGTTTCAGGCGCGTTGGGGGCGCGCGGGGGTAGGGCCGAACAGCTTCATGCCAGTGCCGGCGCAGATCGAAGACGACCGGCCCGGGATCGAGGTTTACGGTTTCAAAAGCACGAATTTCAACTGGAGGAGCTGCCAATGGGAGATCGCGGCGCTGCTTGAGCCGGGCTCGGCGGAGCTGCCTTCGGCGACCGGAGAGACGATCGAGATTCCGGCCAACGGATCCGGGGCGTACGCGTTTCGGAACGGAGCGCCCATCTGCAACGTGGACGAACTGGGGTTCGGCGAATTCCCCGACTTCGGCATCACGAAGAAGCCCGAGGATGGCGGCCATTCGTATCTGCTCCATTTCGGCGGCAGGATCTGGCGCCGGAGGGTCGACGCGGAGGACGGGGAGGCGCTGGAACTGCTGGCTTTCGACACCGCGTCGCCGGCTCTGCAAGCGACGTTGGACGGCGTGTGGGCCGAAATCGGCGGGCAGGAGGAAGCCAAGCGTGAGCTGGTTCGTGCGATTCAGTGGCCCGTCTTGTATCCGGATCTGTTCCGACTTTTCAAGCGCCGGCGCAGCCGGGGCGTGCTCCTCTACGGGCCGCCGGGCTGCGGCAAAACCCTGCTCGGCAAGGCCGTGGTCAAGCTGCTGGCGGCCCTCTATCACCGCAAAGCCGATGATGGAGCGTTCAAGTACGTGAAGGGCCACCAGCTTCTGGACATGTACGTGGGACAGTCGGAGAAGGCGGTGAAGGCGCTGTTTGACGAGGCGCGCCGTTTTCGCGAAGAGAAAGGCTATCCGGCGGTGCTGTTTTTCGACGAAGCCGACGCGCTGTTCCGGCGGCGGGCGGCGGGACCGGGCGAGGGCGGCTTTTCCCTGGTCCCGGCGCTGCTGGCGGAAATGGACGGGATGGACGAGACCGGAGCTTTCGTCATGCTGGCGACGAACCGTCCGGACACGCTGGACCTCGCGATCACGCGTCCGGGGCGGATCGACCGGCGCATCCGGATCACCCGGCCCGACGAGGCGGCCGCGGCACGGATCTTCCAGATTCATCTCGACGGTGTATTCCTGGAGGAGGGGTTTTCGCTCGCCGCGGCCGCGGCGCACGCCGCCGCGGAGCTGTTCGCCGACCGGCACCGGCTCTACCAGGTCGAATTCGAGGAACCGGACGGGGAGGCGGCTGCGTATTTCCTTTTAAAGGACCTGGCCAGCGGGGCGCTGATTCAGAACATAGTGGACCGCGCGACGGCGAACAAGATGGACTACTGCATCGAACACGGCGTCCGTGCCGGTCTGAACGCCGGTGACCTGACGGCGGCCGTCGAGGAGGTGCTGGCCGAGCAGAGGCAGTCGCGTCACACCGAGGAGCTCGAAGAGTTCGCGGAACTGGCGGGGCGGCCGATCCGGTCGGCGAGAAGGATGGGGACGGCATGACCGCCTCGCGCTGGCAGCAGGCGAAAATCATCGTGGCGGCGGCCCTCGAAGTGGATCCGGCGCAGCGGGACGCCTATCTTGTGGAGGCCTGCGCCGGGGACACGGAACTGCTGGCCGAAGTCGAGTCGCTGGTTCAGGCCTCGATCGACGCCGGCGGCTTCCTGGAGGCGGAAACGGCGGACTCGCGCGACCAGGCTCCCGCCGCGCGGCAGGACCCGATCATTGGCAGCCGGATCGGCGCATACCGGATCGTCTCCGAGATCGGGCGGGGAGGGATGGGCGCGGTCTATTCGGCCGTGCGCGATGACGATTTCGAGCAGCAGGTGGCAATCAAGCTCGTCAAGCGCGGCATGGACACCGACTTCGTTCTCGAGCGGTTCCGGCACGAACGGCAGATCCTGGCGCTGCTGAACCATCCGCACATTGCTAGGCTGCTCGACGGGGGGTCGACGGCGGACGGCCGCCCGTACTTCGTGATGGAGTACATCGCAGGCAAGTCGATCACGGAGTACTGCCGGGAACAGAACATGCCGCTGGACGGCCGGCTGCGGCTGTTCCTCAAGGTGTGCGCGGCGGTGACATACGCACACAGCAACCTTGTCGTGCACCGCGATCTGAAGCCCGGCAATATTCTCATCGGCGCGGACGGCGAGCCCAAGCTGCTCGACTTCGGAATCGCCAAGCTGATGGCGGCGCCCCGCAACATCGAACTGCCTGTCACCACCGGCATCCGGCCGTTCACGCCGGACTACGCGAGTCCGGAGCAGGTTCGCGGGGAACAGGTCACCACGTCGAGCGACGTCTATTCACTGGGCGCCATCCTCTACGAACTGGTTTGCGGGAAGCGTGCGCACCAGTTCCGGGGCGCCCTCGATCCGGTCGAGATCCGCAACGTGGTCTGCCTCCAGGAGCCGGTGAAGCCGAGCGTGGCCGGGGGCCGGGCCGAACTGCGGGGCGACATAGACAACATCGTTCTGAAGGCGCTCGAGAAGGACGCCGGCCGGCGCTACCGGTCCGTTGAGCAGTTTGCGGACGACATCCGCCGGCACCTGCACCACGAGCCTGTCCTGGCGAGGCCGGCGACGTTCGCCTACCGCGTGGGCAAGTTTGCGCGCCGGAACACTCTGGCGGTGGCCGCCGCGGCGGTGATCCTGATGTCGCTGATCGGCGGCATTATCGCGACATCGTGGCAGGCGCGCATCGCGCAACAGGAGCGGGAGAGAGCGGACCGCCGGTTCGAGGATGTGCGGAAGCTGGCGCGGTCGACGATCTTCGAACTGAACGACGCCATCGCTTCGCGTGGGCCCACCGCGGCGCGCGCCCTGTTAGTCAAGCAGTCCATGGACTACCTGGACCGGTTGAGCCGGGAGTCGGGCGGAAACCGGGATATTCAGACGGAACTGGCCCGGGGATACCTGAAGCTCGGCGACGTTCTGGGCAACCCTTCCTCCGCCAACGCCGGCGACACTGCCGGCGCGATCGAGAGTTACCGCAAAGCGCTCGCCATTCAGGAGGCGATGGCGCGGCAGTTTCCGGGCGAGCGCGAGGTGCAGGAGGACCTCGCCAACGTCTACCAGCGCCTGAGCGGCGCGTTGCGGACCACGGGGAACTATCGGGGCGCAATCGAAACGGATCTGCGGGTGATTCAGATCCACGAGGCGATGGGCGCGATGCAGGGATCGACGCCGCGGTTGCGGCGGCGCCTGGCGAGCGGGTACTACTCGCTGGGCGACAGCCTGGCGCAGGTCGGCGACTGGAAAGCGGCTCTTGACGCGCGGCAGAAGGCCCTGCAACTGTTCGAGGAACTCTCCTCGGCCGAATCCGCCGAGGGGTCCAAGGATGCTTCCCTGCGGTCGGCCACTGCGTTTGCGGCGCGCAGCGTGGGCGGCGCGCTGCTCGAACTGAAAAGAACCCGGGAATCGCTGCCCTATTTCCGGCGCGCTCTGGAACTGCATCTGAACCTGGCCGCCGAGCAGCCCGGCGACATCATCCGGAAGTCGCAGGTGGCGGCGGCGCACATGAGCTATGCCCGCGCTCTTCTCGATACCGGCGACGCCGCCGGGGCGATCGAGCACTATGGCAAGGCGCGCGATATCCGGGAGGCGCAGGCTTCCTCCGATCCGAACGACTGGCGCATGCGGAGCTTCCTGGCCACCACCTACACGCGGCTCGGCCAGGCCCTGCTGAAGAAGGGCGATACCGCCGGTGCGGTCGAGCAGTTCCGCAAGAGCCTGCCGATGCGCCGGAAGTTGGCCGCGGAGAATCCGGCGAACGTGGGCGCGGCGGCGGAAGTGGCGGAGTCCTACGGGACGCTGGGCGACGCCTTCGTCGCGATGGGGTCGCCGGCGCAGGCGGTGGACATGTACCGGCAGGCGCTGGCCCTGCTTGTTTCCCTCGAGCAGACCGGGCGAGCCAACGCGGTCATGAAGGAGGCGGCGGCGCGGCTGCGGGCCGCTGTTGATAAACTCTCCGCTGCATCCGTCCGGCGGTAAGTCCTGTTTTCCGATATAATTTAGGGAGTATCTCCATGAAAGTGTCGAACTCCCTTTGGAAGCAACGGCTTGAGGGCCGGATTGAGCCGCATCTGGCGGCGGAAATCGACATCTTCGAGAACGAAGTGGCCCTCCGGAAGCAGGGCAAGATCGACGAAAAGGTGTTTGCCGAGACCCGGCTGCGGCGGGGCTGTTACGGGCAGCGTTACGACAACGGGCAGCGCCACGACGGAGTTGCGACGCAAAAGATCGAGTTTCCAACGGCGGGGACGAAAGGTCCCAACACGCTGTGGGATGCGCCGGGAATGCAACGGATCAAGATCCCGTTCGGCGGCGTGAACGCGGCCCAGTTGGAGATGCTTGCCGACGTGGCCGAGGAATACTCGGACGGAGTCGCGCACATCACCACGCGTCAGGACGTGCAGCTGCACTTTGTCCACATCGAAGACACTCCGGCGCTGATGCGGCGGCTGGCCTCGGTAGGGATCACAACGCGGGAGGCCTGCGGGAACACGGTTCGCAATGTCACCGGCTGCCCGATCGCGGGCGTGTGCCGGACGGAGACGTTCGACGTCACTCCGTACGCCAAGGCGCTGGCGTACTTTCTGCTCGGACATCCGGACTGCCAGGACTTTGGCCGGAAGTTCAAGATCGCCTTTTCGGGTTGCCGGACCGAGGCGTGCGCCCTTGTGCGGATGCACGATTTCGGCGCGATCGCGGTCGAGCGGGACGGCCGGCGCGGGTTCGAACTCTACGTCGGCGGAGGGCTGGGAACGGTTCCGCAGCAGGCCCGGCTGTACACCGAGTTCCTGCCGGAGGAAGAACTGCTGCCGCTTGCCCAGGCGGTGTGCCGCGTCTTCGCCCGACTGGGCGAGAAAAAGAACCGGAACACGGCCCGGTTGAAGTTCCTCGTCTCGAAGCTCGGAATGGACGAGTTCAAGCGGCTTGTGAGTGAGGAGCGCGCGGGGCTGCCGTTCGATGAGCGGTGGACGTCGTGGATCGCGGACCTTCCTTCCTGGCGTGAGGAGCCGCTGAAGCCGGCGGAACTGCTCGAAATCACTCCCGTCCGTCCGGACGGTTTCGACGACTGGCGCCGGACCAATGTCTACCGCCAGCGGCAGGCCGGCTACGCCACGGTGACGATCGCGCTTCCGCTCGGCGACATCTCCTCCCGCCAGTTGCGTGTGGTCGCGGATGTAGCCCGGAAGTATGTGCGGGAGACTGTCCGAACGACGGTCGAGCAGAACCTCGTCCTGCGGTGGGTGAGCGAGGCGGACCTTCCGTCGCTTTACGCCGAACTGAGGGCGGCCGGCCTGGCCGAACCCGGCGCCGGGACCGTAGTGGATATCGCGGCCTGCCCGGGCACGGATACGTGCAAACTGGGCATTTCGTCATCCAGAGGCCTGGCGGCCGAGTTGCGGGAGAGGCTGAGTGAGAGGCAGTTCGTGATGGATCAGGCGATCCGCGATCTGCGGATCAAAATCAGCGGCTGTTTCAACTCGTGCGGCCAGCACCATGTGGCCGATCTCGGATTCTACGGCGTCAGCCGCAACAAGGCCGGCTATACGGTTCCACATTTTCAGGTCGTGCTGGGGGGACAATGGCGCAACAACGCGGGCTCCTACGGCCTGGCGATCGGGGCGGTTCCCTCCAAGCGCATCCCGGCGGCGGTGGACCGCATCACCGGGAGCTACCTGTCCGGGCGCGCCGCCGGCGAGAGCTTCCAGGACTGGGTCAAGCGCGTGGGCAAGGCGGCCTGCAAGGCCATGATCGAGGATCTGATGGTGATCCCCGGGCACGACGAAGAGCCGGATCTCTACGTGGATTGGGCGGACGCGCGGAAGTTTTCGATCGGCGACATCGGGGTCGGCGAATGCGCCGGCGCGGTCGTCAATCCCATCGACTTTCAACTGGCCGCCTGCGAACGGGAGTCTTTCGAGGCACAACTGGCGCTGGAGGCGGGCGAGACAGCACGGGCGGCGGAACTGGCCTACGGCGCGATGCTGCACGGGGCGGCGGCGCTGCTCCGGCAACTCCTCCCCACCGTTTCCGGGGATCCCGACCAGATCGCGAGCCTGTTCCGGTCGCGGCTGGTTGATACGCAACTGTTCCACGATCCGTTCGCCGGATCGAAGTTCGCCCATTATTTCCTCCAGGCGCACGAAAGACGGGGGAGAGCGGTCAGCGCGGAGCAGGCGCACCAGCTCGTCGAGGAGGCCAACCTGTTCATCGAGGCGTCTCATGCCTGCTACGCCCGGATGCAGAGCCAGGCGGTGGGAGTGTGAAAGTCCTGGACCATCTGAGGATCAGGATTCCCGCAGACGCGGACGAAGCATTCGACGGGGGCCTGCTGATACCGGTGTTTCATCGCTGGATCCAAACCCGCGCGCTCAGTGAAACTCTGATCGACGTGACCGACTACCGGCACCTGGCCGACGGGCCCGGGGTGCTGCTGGTTTGCCACGACGCGTTTTATTCGGTGGATCCGCATCCCGCGCGCCGCGCTCTGCTGTACACGAGGCGGACAGCGATGGCCGGCGCCATCGAGGACAAGATCGAAGCGGCCTACGAGGCGGCAAAGGAGGCCTGCGGCCGGCTCGAAAGGGAACCGGAATTCGCGGGGAAACTCCGGTTCCGGAAGGACGAGTTTGAGGTCAGCGTGAACGACCGGCTGCTGGCGCCGAATACGGAAGCGACGTTTCAGGCCATAAGCACACCCTTGCGGGCCGCGCTCGACCGCCGGCTGGGTCCGGGCAGGTACACGATCTCGGCCATCGGGGAGGCACGGGATCTGTTTACGGTCGCCGTGCGGGCGGTACCGTAGAGTTTCGCCTTTGCCTGCGGGCTCCCCGGCATGGGAGAATCGGGGGACGCGCGGCTTCAATTCGGGACTTGAAAATTGGTGAAATGTGGCGATCCGGCCCCGGTTGACTTCCGGGATGGCCTCGGCTATATTTCAGAAGTACCGATCTATCAAGGGGTTGGGCGACCTCCGGCCCGGATAGGTCAAACTACAGGGAGACTCGGCACATGCCAGGGCCAGGCGAATCCAAACCGGCTTATCCGCCCTCAGAACCTTCCTCCCCCGCGGAAGCAGAGGACCTCGGCCACCTGCTGGAGGATTACCCTTCGCACTTCGCTCCTCCGGCCGAGGGCGAGCTGTTGCAGGGACATGTCCTGAAGATCACGGCGACGGACGTGATCGTCGATTTCGGATACAAGTCCGAGGGGCTGGTCCCTCTCAGCCAGTTTCAACTGCCTGACGGCACGGTGACGGTTAAAGTGGGCGACACCGTCGACGTGATGGTGGACCGCCACGCCGATCCGGTGGAAGGGTACGTGGTTCTGTCCCACGAACGGGCTGCCCGCCTGCGCAACTGGGACACGCTGGAGACGGCGTTTCGCGACGGGTTGCTCGTGTCGGGGCGGGTATTGGGCCGGATCAAGGGCGGCTTGAGCGTGGACGTCGGCGTGTTGGCGTTCATGCCCGGCTCGCAGGCCGACGTGCGGCCGGTTCACAACCTGGACTCCCTCATCGGGCAGGATATCGCCGTCAAGATCGTCAAGCTGAACCGGCGCCGCGGCAACGCCGTTGTGTCGCGCAAAGCGGCCCTGGAAGAGGAGAACAGCGCCCGCAAGTCGGCGACGCTGGATCACTTGTTCGAAGGCGCGATCGTGACGGGCGTCGTCAAGAATCTGACCGACTACGGCGCGTTCATCGACCTCGGCGGAATCGACGGGTTGCTGCATGTCAGCGACATTTCCTACGGCCGTATCCAGCATCCTTCGGAAGTGTTGCAGCCGGGCGCCGAGGTCACCGTGAAGGTGCTGAAGTTCGACCGTGAGCGGGAACGGATCTCGCTGGGCATGAAGCAGGTGGTTCCCGATCCCTGGACGACGGTCCACGAGCGCTACCCGGTGGGGGCGCGGGTCATCGGGCGGGTGGTCAGCATCACCGACTACGGTTCGTTTGTCGAACTGGAGCCCGGGGTGGAGGGGCTGATCCACATTTCCGAGATGACGTGGTCGCGCCGGATGAAGCATCCGTCGAAGGTGGTGAAAGTCGGCGACCAGGTGGAGTGCGTGGTTCTGGATGTGAAGTCAGAATCGCGCCGGGTGTCACTCGGAATCAAGCAACTGGAAGCCGATCCGTGGACGACGCTGGCCGAGCGCTACTCGGTCGGCTCGGTGGTGAAAGGGCGGGTGCGGAAGTTGACCGATTTTGGCGCCTTCATCGAGATCGAGGAGGGCATCGACGGTCTCGTGCACATTTCCGACCTCAGTTGGGGTAAACGGATCAAGCATCCCTCCGAAGTGTTGAAGAAAGGCCAGATTACCGACGCCGTGATCCTGGCTATCGATGCGGCCAACCGCCGGTTGTCGCTGGGGGTCAAACAGTTGCAGCCGGATGCCTGGGAGACATTCTTCCACTCGCACAATCCGGGAGACATCGTGCGGGGACGGGTGACCAGGACCACAAGTTTCGGCGTCTTTGTGGAACTGGCGCCGGGTGTGGAAGGGTTGTGCCATCAATCCGAGTTTCCGGCGGGAATGCGGGGCGGCGCTGAGGCTGCGATCGCACCCGGCACGGAGATGGATTTCAAGATCATCAAGATGATCGAGTCGGACAGGAAAATCGGGTTGAGCGTCCGGGCGATCGCCGACGACGAAGAGCGTTCGCGGCTGGCCGGCTATCACCGTCAGGCGGCAGCAGCGACGATGACCATCGAAGAGGTCATTCATTTCAAAACGGACCGGAAAGAGAACTGACGCCGGGCCGCCGCTCGCCGCCGATTCTCCACAATTGTAGGTCGTGGTAAGATAAGGGTTTATCGTTCAGGAGAGCAGCCACCGATGACCAAAGCGGATTTAATCGAAGAGGTAAGCCGGGTTGTCGAAATGACACGGAAGGACTCCGAGGTCATCGTCGAGGCGATCTTCGACAGCGTTGTGCGCTCGCTGCGCACGGGAGACAAGATTGAGATCAGGGGATTCGGAAGCTTCCGGACGCGGCAGCGCCAACCCCGGATCGGGCGGAACCCGAAGACGGGAGCGCGCGTCGAAGTGCCGGCCAAGCGGATTCCCTATTTCAAGCCCAGCAAAGAGTTGAAAGATCTTGTGAACGGCGACACCGGGCCCACGCCGAGCGCATAGGGACATCGCCCAGAAAGGATCTGGCGGGCCGGTTCCGGCGGGGATGCCGGAACGGGATCAGCGCAAAGCAGCCATCTGAATGGCCGGCTTCTCCAAAGCGACTTCCTCGCCGACTTCCAGTCCGGACAGAACCGCGGCATGGGTGTTGTTGGACAGGCCGAGTTTCACTTCCCGCCTCTCGAACTGGTCGCCTTTGCGGACGTAGACAACGTCTTTGCCCTCTTCCCGGCGCACGGCGGCGAGGGCAAGCTGCTTGACGTTTTCTTCCTCAGTGATGGTGACGTCGGCGGCTGCGGACAGATCAGGGATAACTTTGTTGTGGACCTCGGTGAAGGTGATACGCACCGGGACATTGCGGATGTAGTAGCTCTGCCGCCATCCGCCGGCGGCCAGAGCTCCAATGCTGTGCACTTTTCCGGCGAGGTTCAACTCCGGAAAGGCGTCCAGACGGATTCGCGCCTTCTGGCCGATGCGGAACAGGCTGCTTTCCGACTGATTCACCTGGCCTTCGACCTGCATCTTGGCGGGGTTGACGACTTTCAGGAAGAGCATTCCGGGGGTGACATTATCGCCCTGGCGGATCACGCCGTACTCGCCGCCGCGCCAAGTCATCTGAACCACGGCCAGCCCGTCCATCGGAGAGTACATCTTGAACTTCACCAGGTCGGTCTTGTGGCGGTCGCGGTGGCGGACGTGGCGCTCTTTGGTGATCTCGAGGATTCGCAATTCGGATTTGTGGGCCTGCAACTTGTGCGCGACGTCGGCCTTGGTCTGATTGAGCCGGGCCTGGGCTTCCTCGACCGCCAGTTTGAGCAACTCGCGGTCAATGACGGTCCGTGTCTCAGAGGCCTTCTCCTCGAGGATCGCCTTGTCGAGTTCGGCTTGCGCGACGCGGATGGTCTGGGTCAGGTTTTCGGTCTCGATGGCCTGCTCGGCCCTGCGCTTGCGGACGTCGGCTTCGGCGCGCTCGATGTCGTCTCCGATGTCGTCGATGTGGTCTTCGAGGGTCTTGGCATCAATTTGGGCGATCAGTTCGCCCTTCTTGACGATCTTGCCGGAATCGACGAGGTAGAGCAGAGTCAGTTCGCGTCCAGCCTCCGGGCCACGCATGATCGGCGCCGTGATGCTTGTGTATTCCTGCGAGGATGTCGGACCGCTGACGCGAACGGTCCGGGCGAGCGTGCCCGCGAAAACCTTCGCCGCCTTGATCGCCGAGACGGCGGAGGCCCGCTCGGCCTGCGCCTCCATGCGCGGTTTGACGGCAGCCTGCCAGACCACAAGCCCGCCCACGAGAATCAAGACAAGCCAGACGATCCACTTTCTGGACCGGGGTTCCTGCGGCTCCGGAGCGCTCACCGTGGGGGCGCCTGGCGGCGGAGCGGGCAGCGGAGACGGGCGGGGTGTGCCTAGTGCGGACATAATACCACTCCCTCAAAGAATACAGGACGCGCAACCGAAAGGAAAGACGCTGGATGGAGGAGACTTGTTACCACGTGAGCCGCTCCATCCGGATCCCCCGGCGCCGGTCTTCGTACTATCGGCGAATCTAATGACGAACTTCAATTCTGTCAGTGATTTGGCGAAGCCGTGCGGGTGGCCGTCCAACCTGCCGCGGCGGCCAGAACCGCGGCGGCGCCAACCGCCAGGAACGGTCCGGTGAAACTGCCTGTGGCCGTGGTGACCTGTCCGACGCCCCACATGGCGACGGCGCCGGCGAGCGAACCGGATCCGCCCAGGAGGCCCGCCGCGGTCGACACGTGCGCCGCCGACACCTCCTGGGCGAGGGTCAGGTACATGGCGATCCACATTCCGGCGCCGAAGTTGACGGCCGCCAGGAGCCAGACGGCCTCTCCTATCCCTTTTGTGCCCGGCGCCAGCAGGCTGAGCATCAGCAGGCCCGTGGCGACAGCCATGACCACGCGGCGCGCCCGGGGGACAGCCATTCCGCGGCCGGTGAGCGCGATCACTCCGGCGCCGCAGGCCAGGTAGCCCAGGTCGAGGCCGACGTAGATCAGGGTGAGCAGGCCCGCCATCCGGCTGTCCTGTGCCACGTGATGCTGCTGGGAGAAGTAGACCGGCAGCCAATTCAGATTGAAATAGAGGCAGGGATTCACGAGGCAGGCCACGGCGAGCACGCGCCAGAACTGCGGCGAGCCGAGGATGGGGGCGTAGGCGGGCGTTCCCGGAGCAGAGGGCGAGGGTTGCCAGATGGCGCCGTAGACCGGCCGACTGGTCCACCGCCACCACAGCGCGAACCAGACCATCCCGAGCGAACCCACCGCGGCGAACGCGGCGCGCCATCCGAGCCATGCCGAAACGGCGAGGATCAACGCCGGAGCAATCAGCGCCCCGACGCTGGTTCCGCTGGTGAAGATTCCATTGCCGAGGGACCGCTGATGCGCCGGCAGCGCGCGCGCCACGATGCGCATCGCGGCCGGCCAGTTTGGCGACTCGGCGACACCCAGCAGAAACCGGAAGACGAGCAGCGCCAGGAATCCGTTGGAGAAGGCGGTGAGGGAGGCGGCGGCCGACCAGGCCAGCACCGCGAATCCGTACGCCCACCGGAGGTTCACACGGTCCAGGACACGACCCACGGCAAACTGGGCGAAGGTGTAGGAGTAGTAGAAGACGGAGAACAAGAGTCCGAGGCCGGCGTTATCGACGCCGAGTTCCCGCTGGATCGCCGGCGCCAGGATGGACAGCGTCTGGCGGTCGAGATAGTTGAGCGTGGTGGCAAGAAACAGCAAGGCGCACAAAAGCCATTTGTCCATCTTGATGTCCGTGGAGGCGTGATGTCCGTGGAGGACCGGCGCCGGGCCCAGGATACCAGAGCCGGCGGCGGCGAACATGGCGGCCCGGATGGATCGACGTTCGAGGGGACGGGAGCAGCATTTTCTCATCGAAAGATGAGCCTGAAGAATAGGAGTTGAGGATCCGCTGGTCTCCTTTCTGTTTGGGTGTCATTAGTACCTCTACATTCAGATCCTGCGCGAAGCAGGCAGGAAAAG
>Ga0073934_10005479_pt1 | contig 19570 bp, 9 predicted proteins | sample LarsenN4metaG_FD_76834 | JGI IMG/M metagenome (GOLD analysis project Ga0073934, IMG submission 76834) | Hot spring sediment bacterial and archeal communities from British Columbia, Canada, to study Microbial Dark Matter (Phase II) - Larsen... ... | reverse complement strand
TCCACCGAGCTGCTGGCCGCCTCGACCGAGCAGCTGCGCGAGATCCGCGACACCGGCGAGTCGGTGCTGCAGATGGCCGGCCGCATCAACGACGTGTCGTCGCAGGCCCAGCAGTCGGCCCAGGTGGCGCGCCAGTCGCTGAAGGCCTCCGAGTCGGGCCTGCAGGCGGTGCAGAACTCGATCGGCGGCATGAACGCGATCCGCGACCAGATCCAGGAGACCTCCAAGCGCATCAAGCGCCTGGGCGAGAGTTCGCAGGAGATCGGCGAGATCACCGAGCTGATCTCCGACATCACGGAGCAGACCAACGTGCTGGCGCTGAACGCCGCCATCCAGGCGGCGAGCGCCGGCGAGGCGGGGCGCGGCTTCTCGGTGGTGGCCGAGGAGGTGCAGCGGCTGGCCGAACGCTCCGGCGACGCGACGCGCCAGATCGCGGCCATCGTGCGCACCATCCAGACCGACACCCAGGACGCGGTGGCCGCCATGGAGCGCAGCACGCAGGGCGTGGTCGAGGGTGCGCGCCTGTCCGATGCGGCCGGCGCGGCGCTCGCCGACATCGACCGCGTGACGCGCCAGCTCGCCGAGCTGATCGAACGCATCTCCAACGAGACCAGCCGCGAGGCCGAGTCGGCCAACGTGGTGGCGGCCAACATCCAGCACATCTTCGCGGTCACCGAGCAGACCTCCGAAGGCACGCGCAGCACGGCGCAGATGGTGCGCGAGCTGTCGCGCAGCGCCGACGAGCTGCGTGCCTCGGTGGCGCGCTTCAAGGTCGCCTGAAGCGGCGCGCCGCATGGACATCGCGAAGAGCGCCGGCGACGACCTGAGCGCGCTGGCCTGGGTGCACGGCGAGCTCAAGCGCTCGCTGGACAACGCGCACAAGTCGCTGCGCCGGCACCTCAAGGAAGCCGAGACGCTGGCCAACTCGGACATCGACACCGTCGACCCGGCGGTGCTGCGCAGCGCGCGCGCGCAGATCCACCAGGGCGTCGGCGCGCTCGAGCTGGTCGGCCTGCCCACCGTGGCCGCCGTGCTGCGCGCCAGCGAGGCCGCGGTGCAGCGGCTGGCGGCGCGCCCGGCGCTCGTCGACGCGGCGGCCGTCGAGGCCATCGAGCGCGTGAGCTTCGCGGTGCTCGACTTCCTGGCGCGCCAGCTGGCCGGCAAGCCGGTCTCGCCGGTGATGCTGTTCCCGCAGTACCGCGCCGCGCTGCAGCTCGCCGCCGCCGACCGCGTGCACCCGGCCGACCTGTGGCCGATCGAGTTCCGCTGGCAGGACCTGCCGCCCGAGACCGGCGTGACGCCGCGCGCGGTGGACGACGCGGCACGCGGCGAGATGGAGGCGCTGGTGCTCGCGCTGATGCGCGGCAGCGACCCGGCCACGCTGGCCCGCACGAGCCAGTTCTGCGCCGCGCTGGCGGCCGGCGAACAGGCGCCGTCCACCGGCCTGTGGAGCCTGGCCGCGGCGGTGTTCGAGGCGCAGAGCCAGGGCCTGCTCGCCACCGACGTCTACACCAAGCGCATCGCCTCGCGCCTGCTGGCGCAGCTGCGCATGAACGTGCGCGGCCAGCACGAGGTCAGCGAGCGCCTGGCGCAGGACCTGCTCTTCTTCTGCGCGCATGCCACGCCGCCGAGCGCGGCGCGCCCGGCGCCGCGCCTGGCCGCGGTGCGCAGCGCCTGGAAGCTCGAGGCGCAGCCGACCGCCGACTACGAAACGCCGCGCCTCGGCCGCTTCGACCCGGCGCTGGTGGCGCTGGCGCGCAAGCGCGTCGCCTCGGCCAAGGACAGCTGGTCGGCGGTGGCCGGCGGCGAGGCGCACCGCGCGGCCGGCATGGGCGAGCAGTTCTCGCTCGTCGGCGATTCGCTGGCCCGCCTGTTCGCCGGCGGCGAGGTGCTCGCGCAGGCCCTGCAGGCCGCCGTCGCGCAGACCGTGCAGTCGGGCCAGGCCCCGGCACCGGCGCTGGCCATGGAGGTGGCGACGTCGCTGCTGTACGTCGACGCCTCGATCGAGGACGGCGAGCTCGACCACCCCGACGTGCCCGGGCGCATGCAGCGCCTGGCGCGGCGCATCGACGACGTGCGCATCGGCGCCGCGCCGGCGCCGCTCGAAGGCTGGATGGAGGAGCTGTACCGCCGCGTCAGCGACCGCCAGACCATGGGCTCGGTGGTGCAGGAGCTGCGCTCCTCGCTGTCCGAGGTCGAGAAGCAGATCGACCAGTACTTCCGCAACCCGGCCGAGCGCCAGCTGCTGATCCCGGTGCCGGCGCAGCTCAACGCGATGCGCGGCGTGCTCTCGGTGCTCGGCCTGGAGGAGGCCTCGAGCGCCGTGCTGCACATGCGCGACGACGTCGACGCGCTCGCGCAGACCGAGGTCGACCCGCAGCGCGCCATCGCCAGCGGCAGCTTCGACCGCGTGGCCGACAACCTGGGCGCGCTGAGCTTCCTGATCGACATGCTGAGCGTGCAGCCGGCGCTGGCCAAGTCGCTGTTCCGCTACGACCCGGCCACCGGCAGCCTGCAGGCGGTGATGGGCCAGAGCGAGCGCGTCTCGGCCTACGGCCCGCTCGACGAGACGCCGGGTACAGCGGCCGCAGCGTCCGCGGGGTCGGCCGACGCCGGCGCCTCGCTGGTCGAACGCGCCCGCGCGCTCGCCAACGCCGCGCTCGACGGCGCCGTGCCGCACGCCGAGGTGCAGCGCCGCCTGGAGGCGCTGGCCCAGCAGGCGCTCGCCGCCGAGCAGCCGGCGCTGGCGCGCACCGCCAACGCCGCCGCTTCGGCGCTGCGCGGCGCCGGCGACGAGGCGCAGCGGCGCAGCGTGCGCCAGGACCTGGCGCGTGCGCTCGCCGCCTTCGCGCCGGCGCTCGAACCGGTGGCCGCGCCGCCCAGCGCGCCGGTGCCGCCGCCCGCCCCGGCCGCGCCCGCGCCCGGCAGCACCGGCCTCGAAGACGACGCCGAGATGCGCGAGATCTTCATCGAGGAGGCTCGCGAGGTGGTCGGCGAGGCGCGCGCCGCGCTCGAGCGGCTCGCCGACACGCCGGAAAGCGGCGCCGACATGACGGTGGTGCGGCGCGCCTTCCACACCCTCAAGGGCAGCTCGCGCATGGTCGGGCTGAAGGACTTCGGCGAAGCCGGCTGGACCTGCGAGCAGCTGTACAACGCGCGCCTGGCGCAGGCGCCGCGGCTGGACGGGCCGCTGCGCCAGTTCACCACCGAGGCCCTCGACTACATGGGCGCCTGGGTCGAGGCGATCGCCGAAGGGCGCGACGCCGGCCACCGCAGCGCCGCGGTGGCGCGTGCTGCCGACGCGCTGCGTCTGGAAGGGGCGCGCCTGCCAATCGAGCCCGCGGTGGCGCCGGTGGGTGCCGCGGTCGCTGCGCCCCCGGCGGCCCCTGCGGCCCCTGCGGCCCCTGCGGCCCCCGAGCCGTTGCCGGTGGCGGCCCAATCGCCGGCCACGCCGGCCGACTGGGCGGCTGCCATCGAGGCCTTCGAATCCACCGCCGCGCTGGCGCCGTCGGCCAAGCCGGGGTCGGCGTCGGCCACGCCCGCTGCGCCGCCGGCCGCCGAGGTGGACTTCGGCTTCGAGCTCGATCTGCCCGAGCCCACGTCGGCCGCGATGCCGCTGGCCGAGCGCCTGCCCGACCTGCCGAGCGCGGCCGACCTCGAGCTCAAGCTGCCCGAGCCGGCAGCCGCCGCGCCGCTGCCGGTGCCCGAGGTCGACTTCTCGCTCGACCTGCGCGGGCTGGAGGACGATGCCGGCACGGCGCCGTCGCAACCTTTGCCCGCGGGCGAGGCGACCCCGGTGGACGAGTTGCCGCTCGCCGCGCCGCTCGGCGACCTCGGCCTGCCCGAGCCCTCGCCGGTCGAACGCACGCAGCCCCTGCCGCCGCGCAGCGACGACGACGAGCAGGTCAAGGTCATCGGCCCGCTGCGCATCTCGATCCCGCTGTTCAACATCTACCTCAACGAGGCCGACGAGCTGTCGCGCCGCCTCGTCACCGAGCTGGCGGAATGGGGCGTCGACGCCGAGCGCCATGCGGTGCCCGAGGGCAGCGTGGCCCTGGCGCATTCGCTGGCCGGCAGCTCGGCCACCGTGGGCTACGGCGACCTGTCCGCGCTGGCGCGCGCGCTCGAACACGCGCTCGAGCGCTCGCTCGCCTTCGGCCGCGGCCGTGCCGGCGAGGCCGAGCTGTTCAGCGAGGCCGCCGACGAGATCCGCCGCCTGCTGCACCAGTTCGCGGCCGGCTTCCTGCGCCCGGCGCCCGACGAGCTGATGCAGCGCCTGGCCGACCACGAACGCTGGCCGACCGACGGCGCGCTGGCCGGCGAGGTCGACCTCGACCTCGGCCTGCCCGAGCCGCGGCCGCAGGCCGAAGAGCAGGTCGCGCCCCCTGCTCCGGCCACACCGGCCACATCGGCCACACCGGCCACGCCGGCCACGCCCGCCGTCCCGCCGCCGCGCCCGCTGGACCTGCCCGGCCCGGTGGTGTCCACGGTCTCGGTGTCGGGCTTCGCGCCGCTGGCCGCGCTCGACGAGGGCACGGCCACCCCGCACGCGCGCGCCGACGCCTTCGACGACGACCAGGACATCGACGCCGTCGACGCCGTCGACCCCGAGCTGTTCCCGATCTTCGACGAAGAGGCCCAGGAGCTGCTGCCGCAGTTGCAGGGCGAGCTGCGCGACTGGCACGACCGTCCGGGCGACCGCGATGCCGCCACCGCCTGCATGCGCACGCTGCACACCTTCAAGGGCGGCGCGCGCCTGGCCGGCGCGATGCGCCTGGGCGAGATGGCGCACCGGCTCGAGACCGCCATCGAGCACCTGCTCGCGCGCGAGGGCGTCGGCGCCGCCGACATCGAGCCGCTGCTGTCGCGCGGCGACGCGATGGCGGTCGCCTTCGAGGCGCTGCGCCGGGCGCCGCACGGCGCGGCGCCGGCTCCCGCTGCGCCGCACGGCGCGGCGCCGGCACCCACCGCACCCGAGCCGCCGCTGGCCGCCGAACCGCCGGCCGTCGCCGCGCCGCCGGCGGCCCCGGAGCCCGCCGTCGTCGAGCCCGCCGTCGTCGAGCCCGAGGTGCAGGCCACGCAGCCGCTCGAGCCCACCGAGGTGGCCGCGGCACGTGCTGCGCCGTCCGCTGCGCCGGTGGTCGCGCCTTCGGTGGCCATCGACTGGCAGCGCTTCGCGCTCGGCAACGTCGCCCCGCAGGCCGAGGCAGCCGGCGAGCGCGGCGCTGGCGCCGCCGCCGTGCGCGTGCGCGCCGGGCTGCTCGACCGCCTGGTCAACCAGGCCGGCGAGGTCAGCATCACGCGCGAGCGCATCGCCGCCGACACCAAGGCGCTGCAGCAGCAGCTGCAGGAGCTGACCGAGAGCCTGGAGCGCATGCGGCGCCAACTGCGCGACATCGAGCTGCAGGCCGAGACGCAGATCGCCACGCGCATGGAGACGGCGCGCGCCTCCGGCGAGGCCTTCGACCCGCTGGAGATGGACCGCTTCACGCGCTTCCAGGAGCTGACGCGCTTCATGGCCGAGTCGGTCAACGACGTCGCCACCACCCAGCGCAGCCTGCAGCGCACGCTGCAGAGCACCGAGGACGAGCTGGCCGCGCAGGCGCGCCTGACGCGCGAGCTGCAGGACGACCTGCTGCGCACGCGCATGGTCGAGTTCGAGAGCATGGCCGACCGCCTGTACCGCACGGTGCGCCAGGCGGCCAAGGAGACCGGCAAGCAGGTGCGGCTGGACATCGTGGGCGGCGCGATCGAAATCGACCGCGGCGTGCTCGAACGCATGATCGGCCCCTTCGAGCACCTGCTGCGCAACAGCGTGGTCCACGGCATCGAGGCGCCGGCGGCGCGCCACCGCGCCGGCAAGGACGCGGTGGGCCGCATCGCGGTGCAGATCGCGCAGGCCGGCAACGAAGTGGCGGTCGAGTTCGCCGACGACGGCGCCGGCTTCGACTACGAGCGCATCCGCTTGCGCGGCGTCGAGCGCGGGCTGATCGGCGCCGACGCCCGGCCGAGCCAGTCCGAGCTGGCACAGTTGCTGTTCACGCCCGGCTTCTCCACCGCCGAAGCGGTGACCGAGCTGGCCGGGCGCGGCGTCGGCCTGGACGTCGTGCGCGCCGAGGTCAACGCGATGGGCGGCCGCATCGAGACGAGCAGCGCGCCGGGGCAGGGCACGCGTTTCCGCCTGCTGCTGCCGCTGACCACCGCGGTCACGCAGGTGGTGATGCTGCGCTGTGGCACGCTGCAGGTGGCGGTGCCGTCGACGCTGGTCGAGGTGGTGCGCCGCGTCGGCGGCCCCGAGCTCGACCGCGCCTACGACAGCGGCACCCTCGAACACGTCGGCGATGCGGTGCCCTTCTACTGGCTGGCCGCGCTGCTGCAGGCCGGCGCGCGCGGCGACACCGCGCCGCGCTCCAACACCGTGGTCGTGATCCGTTCGGCGGCGCAGCGCGTGGCGGTGCACGTCGACGAGGTGGTCGGCAACCAGGAAGTGGTGGTCAAGAACGTCGGGCCGCAGCTGGCGCGCCTGCCCGGCCTGGCCGGCCTGACGCTGCTGCCCTCGGGCGCCGTGGCGCTGATCTACAACCCGGTGGCGCTGGCCACGCTGTACGGCCAGAGCGCGCGCGAGCGCACGCGCGAGGCGGCGCGCGCCGCGCAGGCCGCCCAGGCCGCCGGCGCGCCGACCCTCAGCGCCGCCGCGCGCGCCGCACAGGCCACGCCGCGGGCGCCGCTGGTGCTGGTGGTCGACGACTCGCTGACCGTGCGCCGCGTCACCCAGCGCCTGCTGGCGCGCGAGGGCTACCGCGTCGTCACCGCCAAGGACGGCCTCGAAGCCCTGGAGCGCCTGGCCGAGGAGCGCCCGGTGGTGCTGCTGTCGGACATCGAGATGCCGCGCATGGACGGCTTCGACCTCGTGCGCAACGTGCGCGCCGACGACCGCCTGGCCGACCTGCCGGTGGTGATGATCACCTCGCGCATCGCGCAGAAGCACCGCGACTACGCCGCCGAGCTGGGCGTCGACCACTACCTCGGCAAGCCGTACTCCGAGGAGGAGCTGCTGGCGCTGGTGGCGCGCTACGCCGGCGCCGACATCGCCACCTGAGCGCCGGGCCACCGCATGTCGCGCGTCGTCGAACACCTGGCCGAGCTGACGGGCTTTCGCGACCGCGACCTGCTCGACGGCACGCTGGCCGGTGCCCTGCGCGACCTGCTGCGGCCCGACAGCGTGGCCATCTACCGCGCCGTCGGCGAGCCCGGCCGCCAGCACTGGCTGACGCGCGCGCGCATGGGCCGCGGCGACACCGCCGCCGGCGCCGACTCGCTGTGGGCCGAGATGGACAGCCTGCCCGCGCTCGAGTCCAAGCCGGCGCACGCACGCTGCCTGGCCGGCGAGGGCGCGATCGAGCTGCCGGCCGAGGCCGGCTCGGCCGGCACGACGACGCTGTTCCCGATCAACGCCGAGCGCGAGGTGCTCGGCGTGCTCGAGGTGCGCACCGCGGCGCCGCTGCACGAGGACGAGCTGCGGCTGGTGTCGAGCATCCTGCGCATCTACCGCAACTTCCAGGACCTGCTCGACTACAGCGAGCGCGACACGCTGACCGGGCTGCTCAACCGCAAGACCTTCGACGAGTGTTTCCTGCGCGTCGCCCAGCCCGGCAGCGGGCGGAGCGCGCCGGCGCCCACGCGCCCCAACGGCAACGCGCTGGCCTGCGCCTGCCTGGGCGTGATCGACATCGACCACTTCAAGCGCGTCAACGACAGCCACGGCCACCTGATCGGCGACGAGGTGCTGCTGCTGCTGTCGCGCCTGATGCGCGGCAGCTTCCGCCACCACGACCAGCTGTTCCGCTTCGGCGGCGAGGAGTTCGTGGTGCTGATGCGCTGTGCCAGCGTGGCCGACGCCGGCGTGGCGTTCGAGCGGCTGCGCGCCAACGTCGAGCGTCATGCCTTCCCGCGCGTCGGGCGCATCACGGTCAGCATCGGCTACACCGAGCTGCGCGCCAGCGACACCCCCACCGGCTGCTTCGAGCGCGCCGACAAGGCCGTCTACCACGCCAAGCAGAACGGCCGCAACCAGGTGCACGACCACGCCGCGCTGGTGGCGGCCGGGCACCTGCGCGACGAGTCGCACGCCAGCGACATGGAGCTTTTCTAGGGCTTGACGCAGGGATTAATCAAACGTTTCAAACGAACGTTTGATTCGGGCGCTACGATCGCGCCCCATGAATCCTGCCTCGTCCCGGGCCCCGGCCCGTTCCGAACGCCCCGCTGAGGACGCGCGCGCGCGCCTCGTCGCCGCCGGGCTGCGCCTGTTCGCCGAACAGGGCTACGCCAAGACCTCGACGCGCGAGCTGGCCGAGGCGGCCGGCGTCAACGTGGCCGCCATCAGCTACTACTTCGGCGACAAGGCCGGCCTGTACCGCACGGTGTTCTTCGAGCCCTTCGAGGCGCCCGACCTCGACGCCGCGCTGCTCGCCGACCCCGGCGTGCCGCTCGAGCGCGCGGTGGCCGCCTTCATCGACGTGTTCATCGAGCCGCTCAAGCGCGGCGACGCGGCGCGCCAGTGCATGAAGCTGCACTTCCGCGAGATGCTCGAGCCCACCGGGCTGTGGGAGGAGGAGCTCGAGCGCGACATCAAGCCCATGCACCACGGCCTGGCGGCGCTGCTGGCGCGCCACTTCGGCCTCGCCGAGCCCGACGACGACCTGCACCGCCTGGTGTTCATGCTGGCCGGGCTCGGCGTGCACATGCACGTCGGGCGCCAGGTGTTCGATGCGGTGCGGCCGGGCATGCTCGACGAGCCCGCGGACCTGCAGCAGTGGCGCGACCGGCTCGTCATGTTCGCGCTGGCGATGATCGAGGCCGAAGGCGCACGGCGCGCTGCCGGAGGTGGGCGATGAGCGCGCGGACTGCCCTCGGCGCCCAGGGCGCGCGCGCGCCTGTTGCCCTCGCGGCCCTGGCCGCAGCCTGGCTGCTCGCCGGCTGCGCCACATCGCGCCCGACGGCGCCCGCGGACGCCGCCGCAGCCGCCGCCGCGACCATGGCGACCAGCGCCCCGCCGGCCTGGCAGACGCCGCTCGCGCCCGAGGCCGGAGCCCGGGCCGCCGCGCCTGGCTGGTGGCAGGCCTTCGGCGACCCGCTGCTGCCCGAGCTGATCGCTGCCGCCCAGCAGGCGAGCCCCGGCCTGTCGGCCGCCGCGCTGCGCATCGAGCAGGCGCGTGCGGCGCGCGTGGCCGCCGCCGGCGCGCTGCTGCCGACCCTGGACGCCGCGGCGGGCGCGAGCCGCGCGCGCACGCTGCCCGGCGCGCCGAGCACCGACAGCACCTCGCTGTCCGCGCAGGCCGGCTGGGAGATCGACCTGTTCGGCGCGCGCGGCGCGGCGCGCGACGCCGCCACCGCGCGGCTGGAGGCGGCGCAGGCCGCCTGGCACGCGGCGCGCGTGGCGCTGGCGGCCGAGGTCGGCAGCAGCTACGTGGCGCTGCGCGCCTGCGAGGCGCAGCTCGAGGTGACGGCGGCCGACCAGCGCTCGCGCGAGCAGACAAGCAGCCTCACCGAGCAGAGCGCGCGCGCCGGCCTGGCGGCGCCCGCGGCGGCGGCGCTGGCGCGCGCCAGCGCGGCGCAGGGCCGCGCGCAGCGGGCGCAGCAGGCGAGCGCCTGCGCTTCGCTCGTCAAGTCGCTGACCGCGCTGACCGCGCTGGACGAGCCGACGCTGCGCCAGCGCCTCGCGGCGGCGGCGCGGGCCCAGCCCCACGACCAGCCCCGCGCGCCGGCGCTCGCGCTCGCCACCGTGCCCGCGGCGCTGCTCGAACGCCGCCCCGACCTGGTGGCGAGCGCGCGCCAGCTGCAGGCCGCCACCGCCGACCGCGACGCTGCGCGCGCCGCGCGCTGGCCGCGCCTGTCGCTCGCCGGCTCGATCGGCCTGCTGCGCGTGTCCGGCGACAGCGGCACGACGAGTGGCAGCACCTGGTCGCTCGGCCCGCTCACGCTCAGCCTGCCGCTCTTCGACGGTGGCCGTCGCGCCGCCGACGAGGCGGCCGCCCGCGCCGCCTACGACGACGCCGTGGTGCAACTGCAAGGCGCGCTGCGCGGCGCGGTGCGCGAGGTCGAGGAGGCGCTGCTGGCGCTCGAATCGACCGCCGCGCGCGAGGCCGACGCAGGCATCGCCAGCGAGGGCTTCGAGGCCTCGCTGCGCGCCACCGAGGCGCGCCAGCGCGCCGGCGCGGCCAGCCTGTTCGAGCTGGAGGACGCGCGGCGCAGCGCGCTCGCCGCCCACAGCGCGCTCATCGAGCTGCGGCGCGAGCGCGCCACGGCCTGGATCACCCTGTACCGGGCGCTCGGCGGCGGCTTTGCCGCCGAAGCGCTCGCCGCCGCCCCGCGCACGCTGGGCAGCCCCTGACAACGGAACGAACGCGATGAACACGAAGAGCAGATTCCTCCTCGCGGCCGGCGCGCTGGCCGCCACGGCCTTGGCCGTCGGCGCCCTGCACGCCGGCGACAAGGCCGCGCCGACGCCGTCCGCGGCCGCCGCCAAGGCCGCGCTCACCGTCACCGTGGTGCAGCCGCAGCCGGCGCAGCTCGCCCAGGTGGTGAGCGCCGGCGGCAGCATCGCCGCCTGGCAGGAAGCGAGCGTGGGCGCCGAGGCCAACGGCTGGCGCCTCGCGGAGGTGCGCGTCAACGTCGGCGACCGCGTGCGCCGCGGCCAGGTCCTGGCCACCTTCGCGGCCAGCCTGCCGCAGGCCGATCTGGCCCAGGCGCGTGCCGCCGTCGCCGAGGCCGAGGCCACGCTCGCCGAGGCCAGCGCCAACGCGCAGCGGGCGCGTGATCTGCAGGCCACCGGCGCGCTGTCGGCCCAGCAGATCAACCAGATGCTCACCGCCGAGGGCACGGCGCGGGCGCGCCTGGAGGCTGCGCGCGCCCAGGCCGAGGTGCAGCGCCTGCGCCTGGCGCAGACCAGCGTCGTCGCGCCCGACGACGGCGTGATCTCCTCGCGCAGCGCCACCGTGGGCGCCGTGGTGCCGGCCGGGCAGGAGCTGTTCAGGCTGATCCGCCAGGGCCGCCTGGAGTGGCGCGCCGAGGTCGCCGCCAGCGACCTGGCCCGCGTGGTGCCGGGCCAGGCGGTGCGCATCACGCCGGCCGGCGGCAGCACGCTCGCCGGCAAGGTGCGCATGGTCGCGCCCACCGTCGACCCGGCCACGCGCAACGGCCTCGTCTACGTGGACCTGCCGTCGCCGGGCAGCGCCAAGGCCGGCATGTTCGCGCGCGGCGAGTTCGAGGTCGGCAGCTCCGGCGCGCTCACGCTGCCGCAGAGCGCGGTGCTGCTGCGCGAGGGCTTCGCCTACGTGTTCCGCGTCGGCGCCGACAACAAGGTCGCGCTGACCAAGGTCGGCGTCGGCCGCCGCAGCGGCGATCGCATCGAGGTCAGCGGCCTCGACGCCCAGGCGCGCGTGGTCGCCATGGGCGCCGCCTTCCTCGGCGACGGCGACGTCGTTCGCGTCGTCGAGGCGGCCACCGCGGCGGCGGCCCCGGCTGCCCCGGCACCGAAGAAGTAGAGGAGCGCCCGCCATGCTCAACGTCTCCAGCTGGAGCATCCGCAACCCGATCCCGTCGGTGATGCTCTTCGTGCTGCTCACGCTCGCGGGGCTGATCGGCTTCAACGCGATGAAGGTGCAGCAGTTCCCGGACATCGACCTGCCGACCATCGTGATCACCGCCAACCTGCCCGGCGCCGCGCCGGCGCAGATGGAAACCGAGGTGGCGCGCAAGGTCGAGAACGCCGTCGCCGCGCTGCAGGGCGTGAAGAACATCTACACCAAGGTGCAGGACGGCGTGACCACCGTGTCGGTGGAGTTCCGCCTCGAAAAGCCCACCCAGGAGGCGCTCGACGACGTGCGCGCCGCCGTCTCGCGCATCCGCTCGGACCTGCCGGCCGACCTGCGCGAGCCGGTCATCAACAAGCTCGAGCTGGCCGGCGCGCCGATCCTCACCTACACCGTGGCCTCGAGCCGCATGGACGAGGAGGCGCTGTCCTGGTTCGTCGACAACGACGTCGCCAAGGCCATGCTGGCGGTGCGCGGCGTCGGCTCGGTGGCGCGGGTGGGCGGCGTGACGCGCGAGGTGCGCGTCGAGCTCGACCCGGCCAAGCTGCTCGCGCTCAACGCCACCGCCGCCGACATCTCGCGCCAGCTGCGCGCCGTGCAGCAGGAGGCGGCGGGCGGCCGCATGGACGTCGGCGGCATCGAGCAGAGCGTGCGCACCATCGCCACCGTGAAGAGCGCGGCCGAACTCGCCGCGCTCGAGGTCGCGCTGGCCGACGGCCGGCGCATCCGCCTCGACCAGGTGGCCAGCGTCAGCGACACGGTGGCCGAGCAGCGCAGCGCGGCGCTGCTCAACGGCAAGCCGGTGGTCGGCTTCGAGATCGTGCGCTCGCGCGGCGCCGGCGAGACCGACGTCGCCGACGGCGTGCGCGCCGCCATCGCCCGTCTGACCACCGAACACCCCGACGTGCAGGTCACCGAGGCCTTCAACTTCGTCGACCCGGTGGTCGAGAACTACCACGGCAGCATGTACCTGCTGCTCGAGGGCGCCATCCTCGCGGTGATCGTGGTCTGGTTCTTCCTGCGCGACTGGCGCGCCACGCTGGTGGCGGCCACCGCGCTGCCGCTGTCGATCATCCCGGCCTGGGCGGTGATGCACTACGTGTTCGGCTTCACGATCAACGTCGTCACGCTGCTGAGCATGTCGCTGGTGGTCGGCATCCTGGTCGACGACGCCATCGTCGAGATCGAGAACATCATGCGCCACCTGCGCATGGGCAAGAGCCCGTACCAGGCGGCGATGGAGGCGGCCGACGAGATCGGCCTGGCGGTGATCGCCACCACCTTCACGCTGATCGCGGTGTTCCTGCCCACCGCTTTCATGGCCGGCGTGCCGGGCAAGTTCTTCGTGCAGTTCGGCTGGACGGCGGCGATCGCGGTGTTCTTCTCGCTCGTCGTGGCGCGCATGCTGACGCCGATGATGTCGGCCTACATCCTCAAGGTGCCGAAGAAGGAGCCGCCCGAGCCGCGCTGGATGAAGGCCTACCTCGTGATGGCGGCCTGGTGCCTCAAGCACCGCCTGTGGACGACGCTGGCGACGATCGTCTTCTTCGTCGGCAGCTTCGCGCTCGTGCCGCTGCTGCCCACCGGCTTCATCCCGCCCGACGACCTGAGCCAGACCCAGGTCACGGTGACGCTGCCGCCGGGCAGCACCTTCAGGCAGACCTTCGCGGCCGCCGAGCAGGCGCGCGAGATCGTGCAGAAGAACCCGCACGTCAAGCTCGTCTACACGGCGGTGGGCGGCGGCAGCACCGGTGCCGACACCTTCACGCCCGGCGCCTCGCTGCCCGAGGTGCGCAAGGCCACGCTGACGATCAACATGACGCCGCGCGGCGAGCGCAGCGGCGTCTCCAAGCAGGACATCGAGGCCGAGCTGCGCCAGGCGCTGGAGGCGATCCCGGGCGCGCGCATCAAGGTCGGCTTCGGCGCCAGCGCCGAGAAGTACGTGCTCGTGCTGACCGGCGCCGACGGCAACGCGCTGGCCGCGCACGCCGCGGTGGTGGAGCGCGAGCTGCGCACCATCCCCGGCATCGGTGGCGTGACGACCAGCGCGAGCCTGGTGCGGCCCGAACTGATCGTCAGGCCCGACTTCGCGCGTGCCGCCGACCTCGGCGTGACCGCGGCGGCCATCGCCGACACGCTGCGCATCGCCACCGCCGGCGACTTCGACCAGAGCCTGGCCAAGCTCAACCTCAGCCAGCGCCAGGTGCCGATCGTCGTGCGCCTGCCGGAGCAGGCGCGCACCGACCTCGCGCTGCTCGAGCGGCTGCCGGTGCCCGGCAAGCACGGCCCGGTGCTGCTCGGCAACGTCGCCAGCATCTCGATCGACAGCGGCCCGGCCGAGATCGACCGCCTGAACCGCCAGCGCAACGTGAACTTCGAGATCGAGCTGAACCAGCAGCCGCTGGGCGCGGTGAAGGACGCCGCGCTGGCGCTGCCCAGCCTGCAGAAGCTGCCGCCCGGCATCACGCAGACCGAGATCGGCGACGCCGAGGCGATGACCGAACTCTTCGCCAGCTTCGGCCTGGCCATGGCCACCGGGGTGCTGTGCATCTACATCGTGCTCGTGCTGCTGTTCAAGGACTTCGTGCAGCCCGGCACCATCCTCGGCGCGCTGGTGCTGTCGATCCCCGGCGCGTTCCTGGCGCTCTTCGTCACGCACACGGCGCTGTCGATGCCGAGCATGATCGGCCTGATCATGCTGATGGGCATCGCGACGAAGAACTCGATCCTGCTCGTCGACTACGTGATCCTGGCGCGCCGCGACCACGGCATGGACCGCTGGCACGCCATCCTCGACGCCTGCGCCAAGCGCGCGCGGCCGATCATCATGACCACCATCGCGATGGCGGCCGGCATGATGCCGATCGCGCTCGGCATCGGCACCGACCCGAGCTTCCGCGCGCCGATGGCCATCGTGGTCATCGGCGGGTTGATCACGTCGACGTTCCTCAGCCTGCTCGTGATCCCGGTGCTCTACACCTTCGTCGACGACCTCATCACGCTGCTGCGGCGCCTCACGCGCCGGCGGCCCGCCGCGGTGGCGGGGGCGGCGGACTGACGGGCCCGAGGGGCCGCGGGGCACGCCGCGCCGGGGATGCTGACAGAATGCAAGCTTGACGAGGTTCAACGTGGTTCGCGAACGCTCGACCCCCGCCGCCGTTCCGGCCGTTCCGGCCGTTCCCCCCCGCCCCGCCGCGCTGACGACGCGCCGTCGCCTGCTGCAGGGCGCCGGCCTGCTCGCCGCCGCGCTGGCCGCCCCGGCGCTGCTGCGCCCGGCGCGCGCCGACGACGCTGCGGCCTTCGACACCCTCGAGTACGACTGGGCCGACGCGCGCCGCCAGCGTCCGGTGCCGGTGCGCCTGTACCTGCCGCGCGGCGCCGAGCCGGTGCCGCTGGTCGTGTTCTCGCACGGCATCGGCGGCTCGCGGCGCGGCTACAGCTGGCTCGGCCAGCACCTGGCCGCCCACGGCGTGGCCAGCCTGCACCCGCAGCACGTGGGCAGCGACCGCCAGGTCTGGTTCGGCAACGTGTTCGAGATCGTCGGCCGCCTGCAGGACGCGGCGCGCGAGCAGGAGGCGCTGGCGCGCGCGCTGGACGTGCGCTTCGCGCTCGACACGCTGCTCGCCGGCGAGCTCGCCGCGCGCATCGACGCCGGCCGCATCGTCGCCGGCGGCCACAGCTACGGCGCCAACACCACGCTGCTGGTGGCCGGCGCGCGCGTCGAGCGCGAAGGCCGGGTGGTCGAGCTGCGCGACGATCGCGTGCGCGCCGCGCTCGTCATCTCGGCACCGCCGTTCTACGGCGAGGCCGATGCACGCCGGGTGCTGGCCGGCGTGACGCTGCCGAGCCTGCACGTCACCGCCACCGAGGACGTGATCCGCGTTCCCGGCTACTGGAGCGGCGCGGCCGACCGCCTGGCGGTCTTCGAGGCCACGGCCAGCGCCAGCAAGTGGCTGGCGGTGTACGCCGGCGGCTCGCACAGCATGTTCACCGACCGCTCCGGCACCGGCGGCGTCACGCTCAACCCGCAGGTCAAGGCCGCCACGCGCGAGCTGGCGCTGGCCTTCCTGGCGCGGGTGTTCGAGGGCGACGCCGCGGCGCTGGCGGCCTGGCCGCAGCGCCACGCCGCCATCCTGGCCCGCTTTGCCGAGGTGCGGGCGTGAGACCTGGCAGGCTCCGCGAGGCCGCGCGCCGGGAGGTGCGCCCATGACCGCCGCGCGCCACCGCCTGATGATGGTGGCGCGCGTGCAGCGCCGCGAGCTGGCCGAGCTGGCGAGCGGCCTCAGCGTGCGCCCGCCGACCCACGCCGACGCCGAGGCGCTGGCCGAGCTGGTGCTCGCCGCCTACCGCGGCACCATCGACGACGAGGGCGAGACGCCGCAGGAGACGCTGGAGATGGTGCAGCAGCTCTTCGCCGGCGAGTACGGCGTGATGCTGTGGAACGTGTCCGAGCTGTGCCTGAGCGAAGGCAAGCCGGTCGCCGCCACCATCTGCACGGTGTGGCAGGGCCGGCCTTTCGTCGCCTTCATGGTCACCGCGCCGGAGTGGAAAGGGCGCGGCCTGGCGCGCGCCGGGCTCACGCGCGCCATCAACCGCCTGGCTGCCGCCGGCGATCCGCTGCTGCGCCTGGTGGTCACGGTGGGCAACGTGCCGGCCGAGAAGCTGTACGCGAGCCTGGGCTTCGTGCCCGAGGCCGGCTGAGCGGCGGCAGCGGAACGGCGCGCCGGCGCGTCGGGCCACTGGGGCGGACCCGGCCGAAGGCTCTAGGGCTGCGGAGCCAGCGGCCGCTGCCCGACGGAGCCGGGCGGCGGTTCGAGCTCGGCGCCGTCGCGCCGCCCGGCCGGCACCCGCAGCCTGGCCACGGTGCCCACGCCGGGCTGGCTGTCGATGGTGAGGGTGCCGCCCAGGGCGTGCGCGAGCTGGCGCGAGATCACCAGCCCGAGCCCGCTGCCGGCCACGCCGCCCTGCTCGCGACCCAGCCGCTCGAACGGGCGGAACAGGCGCGCCAGGTCGTCCGCGTCCATGCCCGGGCCGTCGTCGCGCACCGCGAACTCGTGCACGGGAGCGGCAACCGCCGTCGCATCGGGAGCCGGCGCCAGCTCGCGGCTCTCGAGCCACAACGTGCCGCCGCGCCGTCCGTACTTGATGGCGTTGGAGCCGAGGTTGAGCAGGATCTGCCGCAGCGCCCGCTCGTCGCTGCGCAGCGCCCCGTCGGCGGCGGGGCCCACGTGGACGGTGACCTCGGCGGCCTGCGCCTGCGGCGCCAGCATGGCGGCGCACGAGCGCATCAGGGCGACCGGGTCGATCGGCCGCGCCGCGGGCTCCAGTCGGCCGTGGGTGGCCCGCTGCAGCTCGAGCAGGTCGTCCACCAGGTCGAGCATGTGGCGCCCCGCCAGCAGCAGGTGGCCCAGGTAGGCCGTGCCGCGGCTGCCGGGCCCGACCTCCGGCTCGAGCAGCTGCGCGAAGCCGAGCACCGCGTTGAGCGGCGTGCGCAGCTCGTGGCTCACGCGAGCCAGGAAGGCCGCCTGGCGCTGGCCGACCTCGGCCGCCACCTCGGCAGCCTGGCGCGCCGCCGCGAGCTGGTGCGCCTCGGTCACGTCGCGCACCAGGGCCAGCGTGCAGCCATCGCCCATCGGCACGTAGCGGGCCTCGAAGTGGCGTTCCTCGCCGCCGGCCCCGGCCTGCACGTACTGGTGACTCTGCGGCCGGCCTTCGGCATGGGCCCGCGCGACGGCGGCCAGCGCCTCGGCGGCCAGATCGGGCGGCAGCAGGCTCGCGAACAGGCGGTGTTCGTCGCCGGCCGGGGCGGGGCGCGGGTGCGCGTCGCGATCGCCGCTCGCCTGCACGACGCGGCCCTGCGCGTCGACGAGCAGCCACGGGTCGGGAATGGCGGCGACGAGGGCCGCCAGCTCGGCGCGCGAGCGCACCACGTCCTCGGCCAGGCGGGTGCGCGGCGCCGCGTCCATCATCGCGGTCAGGCGCGCCAGGCGGCCGTCGCTCCAGCGCACCATCATGCCGCGCATGTCCAGCTGCAGCAGCGCGCCGGACTTCGTGCGTTCCTGCCAGACCGGCTGCGGGTCCCAGTGCACGCTGCCCGGCAGTCCGGCCAGGAAGGCATCCAGCACGGCCTGCTGGCCGGGCATCAGCAGGTCGTCGTAGCGCAGCACGAGGAACTCCTCGGCCTCGTAGCCGTAGAGCGCGAGCGCGGCGTCGTTGGCGGCCAGCAGCTGCCGCGTGCGCACGTCGTAGACGATGTGCGGCATCGGGTGGCGCTGCAGCAGCGCATCCCAATGCAGGGTGGGGGCGTCGTCGATGGCGGCGGTACTTCAGGCCGGCCGGCGCCGGCGACGTCCGGAGCATGCCAGCAACGCCGGTGCCACGCCACGCGGGGACGCGTGCGGCCATGGGCGATGCAGGGCCGAGCGGGACGGTACGGGCCGTGCGGGACGGTGCGGACCCGGCCTTTCAGCGCCTGACGACGGCGTAGCGCTCCAGCGTGCGGGCGCGCGCCGCCGCGTGGTCGACGATCGGCTCGGGGTAGTCGCGCCCGAGATGCACGCCGGCCGCCTCCAGCTCGACCGGGCGTGCCAGCCACGGCGCGTGGATCAGCTTGGCCGGCAGGCCCGCCAGCTGCGGCAGGTAGCGGCGGATGAAGCGGCCCTCGGGATCGAACTTCTCGCTCTGCGCCACCGGGTTGAAGATGCGGAAGTAGGGCTGCGCGTCGCAGCCGGTGGAGGCCGCCCACTGCCAGCCGCCGTTGTTGTTGGCGAGTTCGAAGTCGTTGAGGTGCAGCGCGAACCAGGCCTCGCCGCGCCGCCAGTCGATGCCCAGGTCCTTGGTCAGGAAGCTGGCCGTCACCATGCGCAGCCGGTTGTGCATGTAACCGGTCTGCGCCAGCTGCCGCATCGCCGCGTCGACGATCGGGTAGCCGGTGCGCCCCTCGCACCAGGCGGCGAAGGCGCGCTCGGCGTGCGCGCCGTGCTCCCAGCGGATGGCGTCGTAGGCCGCCTTGAAGCTGTGCCCCACGACGTGCGGGTGGTGGTGCAGGATCTGGTGGTAGAAGTCGCGCCAGACGAGCTGTGAGAGCCAGGTCTCGGCGCCGCGCGATCCGGCCTGCACGCGATCGTGCGCCTCGCGCGCCAGCCGCCGCACCGACACCGTGCCGAAGCGCAGGTGCACGCCCAGGTAGCTCGGCCCCTTGGTGGCCGGGTAGTCGCGCGTCTCGTGGTAGCGGTCGATGCGGTCGAGGAAGTCGGCCAGCAGCTCGGCGCCGCCGGCCGCGCCGCTGGGCAGGCGCAGCTGGTGCAGGTTGGTCGGCTCGAAGCCGATCTCGGCCAGCGCGGGCACGCCGGCCTCGCCCGCAGGCCGCGCCGCCAGCGCGCCGGCGTGCCGCGCCACCGGGTAGGGCTTGAGGTAGAAGGGCGCGAGCTTCTTCAGCCAGGCCGTCTTGTACGGCGTGAACACCGAGAACGGCGTGCCGCCGGCGGTGAGCACCTCGTCGCGCTCGAAGACCACGTGGTCCTTGGACAGGTGCAGCGCCACGCCCTGGTGGGCGAGCGCGCCGTGCACCTGGGCGTCGCGCTCGCGCGCCCCGGGTTCGTCGTCGTGGTTGGCGTACACCGCCTGCACGCGCAGCGCGGCGGCCAGCTGCGGCAGCGCCTCGGTGGCCAGGCCGTGGCGCACGATCAGCCCGACGCCCTCCACGCCGTGGCTGGCGGCCAGCGCGCGCAGCTCGGCGTCGAGGCCGACGAGGCTGTCGCGGATGAACTCCACGCGCCGGTCGGCGCGCGGCAGCGGGTCGAGGAGGGCGCGGTCGAAGACGAAGGCGCACCACACCTGACGCGCGCCGCGCAACGCGTGGTACAGGGCAGCGTGGTCGTCGGCGCGCAGGTCGCGGCGCAGCCAGACGAGGGCGCGGTCGTAAGCTTTGTCCACAGCACCGCGAGTGTGCCCGGGAATAGAATCGCCGCCATGGG
>Ga0073934_10005478_pt1 | contig 19578 bp, 21 predicted proteins | sample LarsenN4metaG_FD_76834 | JGI IMG/M metagenome (GOLD analysis project Ga0073934, IMG submission 76834) | Hot spring sediment bacterial and archeal communities from British Columbia, Canada, to study Microbial Dark Matter (Phase II) - Larsen... ... | reverse complement strand
TGGTGACTACAAGGCTTCGGGCAGGATGCGCCGCGTCTGCTCCCGCAGATAATTGGTGATATTGCGTGCGGTCTCCATCCGCATCACCTGGCGCGCTACCTGCTTGGCTTCTTCCACGGTAATCGACCGGATCAGTTTCTTGATCTCGGGGATATTGTGCGGCGTCGCGCTCAGTTGCCTCAGACCCATGCCTACCAGGAGCATGGTGTAAATCGGCTCGCCGCTCATTTCCCCACAAACATTCACGGCAACATGGGCCTGCTCCGCCGCCTTGACCACGCGTTCGATCAACCGCAGAACTGCGGGGTCGGCAGCGTTGTAGAGCGAGGCCACGTTCTCATTGTTGCGATCCGCGGCCAAAGTGTACTGGATCAGGTCGTTCGTGCCCAGCGAGAAGAAATCGACCTCTCGCGCCAGTTGGTCGGCCATAATTGCGGCCGAGGGCACTTCGATCATCGTACCAATTGGGAGCTTCCGATTAAAGGCGATTCCTTCATCCTCAAGGTCTTCCATTACGTCCGCGAGAATCATCTTACTCTGACGTAGTTCCAGGAGCGTGCTGATCATGGGGAACATGATCCGAACGTCTCCCAGAGCACTTGCACGGAGAATTGCCCGCATCTGAGTCTTGAACAACTTGAGATTCCGAAGACATAGGCGAATGCTCCGAACGCCGAGAAAAGGGTTCTTCTCCGCGTTGTTTGGATCTGTAACGGACGAGAACTTGTCCGCACCAAGGTCGAGCGTTCGGATGACCACGGGCTTCCCCGCCATCTGGGTGACGACGCGTGAGTAGGCCTCGAAGTGCTCTTCTTCGGAAGGGTCCTCCCGTTTTCCAAGGTAGAGAAACTCCGTGCGGTACAGCCCTACGCCGCTTGCCCCGCGCTCGAGACAAGCCTCGGCTTCCTCGGGAAACTCGATGTTTCCCAGGAGAGCGATCTCCACCCCGTCCTTCGTCACGGCGGGGAGGTCGCGCAGCTCGGCCAGGCCTTTTTCAAACCGGACGAATGATCGACGGGCCTCCTCATAATGAGCAAGCGTATCGACGTCCGGATTGAGGATAAGCAGGCCCTTGTTGCCATCGACGATGACCTGGTCGCCGCCTGAGACGTCCGTGATAAATCGACCCAGTCCAACGACAGCGGGAATCTCCAGCACGCCGGCCATGATGGCGGTGTGGCTCGTCTTGCCGCCGACCTCGGTGGCAAATGCCAGAATATGCTCCCTGTCGAGTTCGGCGGTCTCGCTGGGAGTGAGGTCATGGGCCAGCAGAATAACGGGCTGTTTCAGCTTCTGGAGGTGCTCCTGCCGCTTCCCCAGGAGATGTCGGAGGATCCGCCGTTCGAGGTCGAAAATGTCAGCGGCGCGAGCCGAGAGGTAGGCGTGATTCAGGCTTTCGAGGGCTTTTGCACGGCGACGCATGACACGGCTAACGGCATACTCCGCGGTAAAGCCCTGGTCCCTGATCAGGGCTTCAATTTCCTGCCGCAGCCCTGGATCCTCGATCATCAAGGCATGGGCCTGAAAGATGCCGCCGTACTGTTCGCCGACCTTTTCCGTGACGACCCGCTGGTTTTCCCGAGCCTCCTCTGCTGCTTGCTTCAAGGCAGGCAACAGCCTGCTGATCTCGTCAGGGTAGCTTCCAGGTTCGATAAATCGCTGAGGAATCCGAAACAGCTCGGTGTCCAGCACGAGAGCTGGTCCAATTGCTACGCCAGGAGAAACAGGGATGCCGCGCTTAATGTCCATCGTTAACAGGAGCGGCCGGTCAAGCGGACCAGCGAACTTTTCGGACTCAGCCGCAGGCTATGGGGTCTCCAGGGGTGATCCGTGCCGCTCGAAGAGACACTCAGCCTTTCTTGGGGAGTGTCGCTGGGGGCTCCTCGGCGCCAAGCACCTCGGCGAGCACCTCAATTGCCTGTTCGGCATCCGGTCCTTGAACCTCCAGGGTGACTTGCGCGCCTGGCTCCGCCAGAAGCATCATGAGGTCCAGAACCTCGCGAGCACTGCTGCGCCTGTCGCCATGGATGACAACAGCCTGGGACTGGAATCGGCGTGCGGCTTCGACCAGCGCCGCGGCTGGGCGCATGTGGAATCCCTGGGGATTCCGGATGATCACGGTGCGACGCAGGGTATCAGCCGCCATGCTTCTTGCCCCATGCGGTAGGGGTCGGGGCGAAGAGCCGCCCACGGTCGATAGTACTGGCCGCGCGTTGAGCTCTCCACTCATTCCAGTAGCTCCTCCTAGCTGCCAGGTTGCTTCGCCACATCCGCCGCTGTGCCACGGACACAGGCTGCGTCATGCTGGTTCAACCAGTCTGCAGAAGCACTAAGCGCTCTAGCGGCGCGTCGCATGCTCGGCTTCGCTTAGCAATTCCCAGATGGCCTCACGAGTCGGGGCCTGGCGCAGATCACGGCAGAACATGTCGTCACGCAGATTCCGCGAGACGTTGTCCAGCGCTCTGAGGTGCTCCGTCGGCCTGTCCTGCGGCGAGATGAGGAGCACAAATATGTGAACCGGTTCGTTATCTAGACTGTCAAACGGAACGCCGGTGCGAGATACGGCGACGGTGCCCATCAGCCTCTCTACGCCTTCGTGCTTGGTGTGCGGGATGGCCACGCCGCGGCCGATGCCCGTGGTGCCAAGCTGCTCACGTTTCATGATGGCCTTGATAATGTTCTCTTGCTCAGACGCCTTGACGTGCCCGCTAGCGCGAAGGCTCTCCACCATCTCGCGAATCGCAGCCTCCTTCGTGGTGGCAGCCAGCGCGGGCAGCACCGCCTCCCGAACCACAAAATCGGACATTCGCATGCCTCTTCTCCCTTCACCCAGCCCAGCCGGCCGCGGCGAGTTTGCGGCTTCCACTGTCATGTTTACCATGAAATCTAGTCGCCCTCTTCCTCAGTTGTCGGGCTGCTTCGCGGCGTGTCTCCCATCGCAGGGGTCCGCCGATGGTCCTGCACCCGCTCCTTGTACTTGCGAAGCTGCTTCTCCACCTTGGCCACTACCAGGTCGGTTGCGGCGCGGATGTCTCCATTGCTCTCTCGGGCAACGAAGTCGTGCTTGTGTTCAGCGGAAACGATGAATTCTACCGTCTTCGCGTCTCCTTCCAGATCGACGGTCACCTCGATGCTGGTGAGGCGGTCAAAGAAGTGAAGTAGTTTTTGGGCTTTCTCCTCTATGAACTGCTTGGTGTCCTCACGCAAGTGCCCATGCCGAGCTGAAATCTTGATTTGCACGAAGCAAGCTCCTTCTCCAATTGTTCAAACTTGGGAGTGTGCGGCCAGCTTACCAGCCTTCTCCCAGCTGGGCTAGTCAGGCGGATGCCGCTGGCGATTTATCCCCGCCTGGCGAATCAAGCACTAATTCTAAAACCTGCAACAGTTTTGGTCAATAATTGGAGGGTGCTCAAGACGAGGCCGAACTGGTCAGCCCTTGAACTTGAGGATTTCTGCCTCGATTTCTCGCAGCCGATAAAGTTGCAGGCCCGACTAGCCGATAAACCCATTACAGTTTGCCATCGCCAGGGGTATCGGGTCGATGGGCATGGTGAGCTTTCGGGCAGGAACACAGGGGGAACGACATGGGAACGGGCACTGCGTTTATCTTCTGCATGGCACTCCTGGCCACGAGCCAGGCCCCTGCCAGCGACGTTTCCCACATGAACGAACGCGAGTTCCAGATTCCCATCACATTGCCGGAGGATCCCGCGTTCCTGGCTGAGATCGACCAGCTCTTTCTCTACGTATCAACCGACGAGGGCAAAACCTGGCGTCAGGAAGCCGTTGCCTCGCCACGTGACAAGCAGTTTCCCTTCTTCGCTCGGCAGGACGGCAGCTATTGGTTCAGTGTCAGCGTTCAAGACAAGATGAAGCGGTCTTATCCGCCGGATGTCAGCACGGCGCCGCCTGCTCTCAAGGTCGTCATTGACACCAAGAAGCCTGTTGTGAAGTTCCTTTCGACCGAACGTAGCGGAGATCAGGTCACGGTGGCCTGGGATATCCGCGACGAGCATGTGGACCTCACTACATGCCAACTGGAATACTCCACTTCAGAAGCTCCTACGTGGTACATGGTTCCCGTGCCGCCACAGGCTGTCACCGGCAAGAAAAGCTGGACTGTGAGCACGCCTGGCCGCGTGACGGTTCGCATGACAGTTCAGGACTACGCGGGCAACGTCGGCGTGGCGACTGCAGAACTGGCGAACGAGCCTCCGGCGCCGCTGGTGCTGAACAATCCTCCGCCTCCGCCTGCAGCGCCAGTGACAACTGGTCGTCCTCCGGCAGCTCCAGTCGATAGTCCGTTCCCAGCAAACAACTGGCAGCGAAACCCCGTTCCCAATGAGCCGCCGGCTGCTCCGCGGGAGAACATGGCGCCTCGGCATAGTCAGCCGGCCGCCCAGCTGACCGGAAGCGTCAGGAATTCGGCTCCAGCCGATGAGGTCGTAACACCACGCATCATCGCCAGCAGCAAGACGCCGCCGCCGCCCCCCGCCTGGACGGCTGCTCAAACGATAACCCCGGCATCCGTGCCGCCAATGCCCGCGGTTTCGCCGCGGAGCAAGCCGGCCGGGCCTCCAATCCAGTACATCAACCACCTGCAGATGGACTTGAACTACGAGGCCAAGGCAGGACCGTCCGGCGTCGGCGAGGTTCAACTCTGGATGACCCAGGACGATGGTCGCACCTGGCGTCGCTATGCCGATGATGAGGACCTGCAGTCTCCCTTCGCCATCGAAGTGCCGGGTGAAGGCGCCTATGGCTTCTCCCTCGTGATCCGTAGCAAGGGCGGAATCTACAAGCAGAACAAGCAGGCCCCGTTGCCGGGAGAATCGCCGGAGCTCCGTGTCGAGGTTGATTGCACAGCTCCCGAGGCTGAGCTCTATGCTGTCGAGGCTGATCCTCGTCGCAAGGACGCTCTGTTCCTGCAGTGGAAGGCCAGCGACAAGAATCTGGCTGCGAAGCCCATTACGCTCAAGTGGTCCGAGAAGCCGGGCGGCGATTGGCAGGAAATTGCCAGCGAGATCCCGAACACGGGCCGCTACGAATGGTTGATGCCGGCAAATCTGCCCTACCGCATCTATCTCCGGCTCGAAGTGCGTGACCTGGCCGGCAACATGTGCGTTGCCGAGACCGACGAACCCGTGCTCGTGGACCTGGTGGAACCCGACGGAGGCATCACAGGCATCATCAGCACCTCACTCAAGAAGCCGGACTCGCCCATGATGCAGAGGCCAGAGTAGCATGCCAGCAGCTTGAGCGAATCGGCATGAAGCTGAAACCTGGATAGAGGCCCGCGGACAACCCGGTCCGTGGGCCTCGCTTGTTTTGCAGTGGAATTGATCGAGACTTGCGAACATCATGCATCCATGAGCACGTGGGGATTCCTTGCAGATGTGGTGGCCGTGTTGCACGCAGGCTACGTTCTCTTCGTAGTTGGCGGAGCCGTGGCCATCATGCTTGGCGGGGTTTTTCACTGGGACTGGGTGCGCAATCTCTGGTTCAGGTTAGGGCACTTGCTTGCCATTCTGGTGGTTGCGGCGGAGGCGATTCTGGGCATAACTTGCCCGCTTACCGACCTTGAGCGTGTCCTGCGGGTTCAAGGCGGGCTGAGCATGTACCGCGAGGATTTCCTGGTCTACTGGGCGCATCGCTTGCTCTTCCTGGACAACGTTCCCCAGCGGGTCTTCGATGTTGGTCATGTTGTGTTTGGCCTGGTCGTGCTGACCCTGCTTTGGGTTGTACCGCCTCGCTGGCCGCGCCGCACATCGGAAGCCAAGAACGGCAAGGAGACTGCCGATCAGTCAAAACGCTCTTCTGTATAAGCTCAAACTCCCTTCTTGGCAGACATGTCCAGGACCCTGAACCCTTTAGCATCAGAGTGTGTCTGGAACCAACATGAGAGATCCTGAAGAACTTGCCGCGCTTCACCGCTACTTGCTCCAGATCGTCCAGCGGGACGCAGGGATCGTCGATCCAGTGGCCATTGATCTGGATGCCTTTCGCGAGCCCTTGATCAAGGCCGCCCATCGTGGTCCGGTTTTGCCCATCGACGGGGTCTTGGTGCGCGACTGGTCGCCTTCGGCAAGGCGCGAGATGCCTGGAGTGCAACTCGGGATGCGGCAATACGAGCTGGCCGGCGTACGGTTTGTTCAGGTTAACTTTGACATCGACAACAACCTGAACCTGTACTTCCATCACTTCGTCGCTGTGGGGCGAGCCGATTACCGGAAGCTGTACCGTCTGGCGTTGGAGTGCCGCCGCAACGCGGAGCCTCGGAGCGTTCCGCCTGTCCTCCCCAAGGATCAGCTTGAGTTGCTTTGGAAGAACACCATCGGCTATTTGGATCGAAGCAACCTGTCAACCATTCGAGCGTACGGTGGTCGAGCCAAGCGAGGAGTTCTGCTCACCGGCGAGCCTGGCAATGGCAAGACCATGGCTTGCCGGTGGATCTGGGAGGAATGTCGCCGGCGCAACTGGGATTGGCGCCTTGTCTCGCCAGACGCCTATCGTGCCGCGCGAGCCAGTTGTAACCCAGTTGCGGCAGTAAAGCAGCTCTTCTCCACGGAGCGGCGCGGAGTGGTTTTCTTCGATGATATGGACATCGCCCTTCGTGACCGGGAGACCGTCCACGAGACGGACGACCAGGCAGTTTTCCTCAGCGCTCTCGATGGGATCTCCATCACTGAAGGCATTGTCTTCGTGTTCACAACCAACTGCTCGCTCGATCTTATCGATCACGCATTCAAGAGGCCTGGCCGCCTTGATCTGGTTCTGCATTTCAGGGCTCCAAGCGCTCCACTTCGCACCGAGCTCCTTGCCCGCTGGCATTCAGACATTCGGACGGCGCTTGATCTGGATACGGCAGTGGTGGATACGGACGGGTATAGCTTTGCTGAAATTGAGGAACTCAAGAACCTGTTGATCATGAACTACCTGGACACCCAGACCTGGGACTGGAAGTGGGCGATGCGGCAATTCGCCGTCAATCGTGATGAATTTGCGGCTCGGCATCGCAAGCAAGTGGGGTTCTACGCTCTGAGCGCTGATGGCGAACGAAGCAATGGCGACCCGCTGCTCTAGTCGTGGCCGGTCCAAACTCGGCTGGTGATGGACTCGTCTCTGGACCCTGCCTTCCTGGCGTTTACAATACTTCACGCCGCGCCTGGGCTGCCCCAGGTTCGTGGCGTGTCATGATCGATGCACAGAGAGGTGAGTACATGCCGGAGACTGCCAAGCAGGTGTCCGTGTGGCTGGAGAACAAACCGGGCCGGCTCGCCAGCGTCTGCACCGCGCTGTCCGGGGACAAGGTCAACATCACCGCCGTGACCATCGGCGAGAGCAAGGAGCGGAGCGTCCTTCGCATGGTGACGGATGACCTGGCCAGGACTCGGAAAGTGCTCGCTGCACTGAATGTCCCTTTCGAGGAGCAGGACGTCGTTCTCGTCGAGATGCGGAATCAACCTGGCGCCCTCGCCCAGGTTTGCGAGCAACTGGCCGGTGAGCACATCAATATTGACTACGCCTACTGCAGCGCCGGCACCAAGAACGGCAAGACGATAGGAATCTTTAAGGTATCCAACCTGGCAAAATGCCTGAAGGTGCTCGCAGAGGGGACCGGAACTCGAGCCAAGCGTGAAGGGCATGGCGGGCGAGGTTGGGCACGCGGAGGCAAGGGCCGCCCGACGCCATCCGGTGGAGAGTAGCGGCTTACTCTTCCAGATCGCGTTCGGTCAAGATCGCGAAGCCATGCTTTTGCAGTGTGCTTGTGGCCATCTCAAGATCATCGACATGCATGGCCAGCGCGGGAATGCCGCGCGGGCAGAGCATCAACGGATACGCGTAGAGGATGTTCAGTTCCGCTGCAAGGAGCGTCTGGCAGATCATCGCTAGCGGCTGGGAGGCTTCCGGCAACTGCACAACGAGCAAGTCGCTCTCGATCGCGGGCAGCTTACTGAGCTCGAAGATCTCCTTGGCTCTCTCGGGATCCTTCAGAACGATGCGGATGATCGCGCAATCCGCATTCTCGACCACGGTCATGGCCACGATGCGATTGTTGGACGCCTCGAACTTGCGCACCAGCTCCAGAAGGACGCCCACGCGATTTTCAAGAAAGACGCTGAATTGCCGTACGCTCGGCCAGTCCCGACCCCTCGCCGTACTGTAACCGACCTCTGCTTCGTCGCCGTAGCTCATGAGTTGGGTACTCGTTCCTCTAGCACGATGGGGCGTTCAACATCCTAAGTCAGCAAGTGCAGTGGGTCAATTCTGATTGCTCGCACTTCCTCCTCCAGCCTGCTGACTCAGCCTCCCGATGAATCGTCGATGGTACTCGGCGAACCGGTGGTCCTGAATAGCTTGCCGAACCTCAGCCATGAGCCGCAAATAGAAGGCGATATTGTGGAGCGACACCAGAATGGGCCCCAGCATCTCCTCCACGTTGAAGAGATGATGCAGGTAAGCCCGACTGAACTTCCTGCAGGCTGGACAGTCACAAGCTGGATCCAGAGGCTGTGGATCACGGCGATGGATCGCATTGCGTAGCTTGATCGGACCGAAACTGGTAAAGGCCTGGGCATTTCGCCCATTCCGGGTGGGCAGAACGCAATCGAACATGTCCACGCCGCTAGCGACGGCGGCGAGAATGTCCTCCGGGCGACCGACGCCCATCAGGTATCTGGGTTTGTGCTCGGGCAACATCGCTGCGGATTGGGCCAGGACGGATGCCATCTGTTCCGGCGTTTCACCCACGCTGAAGCCCCCCAGGGCGTATCCTGGGAAGTCGAGCTTGGTCAGCGCCTCCGCGCATATCTCTCGCAGCTCAAGGCTGGTCGCGCCCTGCACGATGCCGAAGAGCGCCTGGTCCGAACGCCGCTGCGCATCCAGGCAGCGCTCGGCCCAGTGGATGGTTCGGCGTACAGCTTCCCTTAGACGTTCAGGTGAGGTGCCAAAGGGCGGGCACTCGTCCAGGCACATGGCAATGTCCGAGCCGAGCTGCTCCTGAATCTGCACCGCACGCTCTGGCGTGAGTTCGAAGAGCGCTCCGTCAATGTGCGACCGAAAGCTGGCCGCGTGATCGTCGATGCTCCGAGTAGGAGCAAGGCTGTACACCTGAAAACCGCCGCTGTCGGTCAGGATCGGGCGAGACCAGCCCATGAAGCGATGCAGGCCGCCTAGTCCGGCGATTAGCTCACCGCCTGGCCGCAATGCCAGGTGGTATGTGTTGCCGAGGATGATCTGAGCGCCCAGCGCTTCGACCTGTTCCGGTAAGAGACCCTTGACGGTCGCCTGGGTGCCGACGGGCATGAAGACTGGCGTCTCAATAACGCCATGAGACGTCGTCAACCGGCCCCGGCGGGCTCGCCCGTCCTGTGCCACCAGCTCGAACGTGATGGCGGGCATGATCAATCGCCACGCAGCTTGAGACCCAGAGCGGCCAGCTTCTCGCGGACCTCGTTTAGCGACGTCATACCAAAGTTCTTGATCTCCAGGAGTTCGTCAGCAGTCCGGGTGATAAGCTCCCCAAGCGTGGAGACGCCCAGGCGATTCATGCACTTGCGAGCGCGGACGGAGAGATTCAGATCGCCGACGGGCTTGTTGAGCACTGCCTGCTCGGCTTCGGAGAGCGGGGCCTGCGGCCGGAAGCGATTGTCGTAGCGAGCCCCTTCCTCCATGGCTTGCCCCAGTCGCAAGCCCTTGGCGGCCATCATTTCCTTGATTTCCATCAGCGAGGTCTCGCCGAAGTTCTTGCTGCTGAGGAGCTGGGCCTCGGTGACGCGAGTCAGGTCGCCCAGCGTGCGGATGTTCATCTTCTTCAGGCAGTTGCGGCTCCGCACCGAGAGCTCGAAATCGGTCACAGGGATCTCAAGCACCTGGGCAAACTTGTCAAAGGTACGCTCCGCTTCCTCGTCGTAATACATCGTGCGGGAAGCGGACGCATCCTTGAAGAAGAGCTTGGCTCGCTCGTCGTTGGGCTGGACGCCGAGGATGCGCTGATAACACGTGGCGGCCTTTTCGTATTGCCCGTGGTCTTCGTAGAGCGTGCCCAAGTTCGTCAAGGCCCCCAGATGAGCTGGAAGCTGGGCCACGCTCCGTTCGTAGTAGGCGATGGCCTCAGTATCGTTCCCGTAGATGTCATTGAAGTAGCCAAGCTGGAAGAGTGCGCCGGCGTGGTTGGGGTCCAGTTCCGCGGCCCGCTCGAAGTGCTTGATGGCCTGGGGCCGGTCGCCTTCCTCGAGCAACACGCTGCCTAGCTGGAAGTGATACTCGCCGCTATGGCTGCTCTGGTCCTCGAGCTTGGTCAGCAAGGCGCGGGCATGCTTGAGGTCCCCCTGCTGGCGGTAGATGGCTACCTTCTGGAGGTTGACCTGGCTCGCCGTGTACCCTGCCTTCTCTGCTCTCTCGAAAGCTTGCAGCGCCTCGGGAAACTGCTTCAGCGAGAGCAAGGCCTTGCCCAGGTAGAACATCGCCAGTGCGGTTTCCGCGTGCTTCAGGTGCTCAGCGGCGTCCTTGGTACGTCCCAGGAAGAAACTGGCGATGCCAAGCTTCAGATGCCACTTCTTCGCCTGTGGCCCCGCGGCGGTCTCGACACGCGACTTCATCACGTCCACCGCTTCGCGAAGCGCCTTGTACTGCCCAGGTCCCTGGGCCAGGCCGTTGCGAAGCTGCTGCACGGTGCCCGCATCGCAATCTTCCTTCTCCAGGAACAGGGCCTTCACATCGGTCTTGATCGCTTCCATAGGCGCTCGCACCTCCACGTCGGTCATGGGGCCAGAAGAATGCCTCGCTGGCTCAGGGAAAGACTAAGTATATTGTCTGCTCCGCGGCCAGCAAGCCCAAGATACGGTACATGTGTAACCATGCAGTGTACGCCTGCTGCATCGTGCTGGGCCCGCCCCGGCGGGCTGGCTTGTTTAACGGCAAAGTGGATAAGATGATGGCTGGCGGCGTCTGCACCTGATCTCCGCTGGCCGCAGCATGGAGGAACCTGCTCATGCAAGGGCGATTCGGCCTGTGTCTTCCGTTGACGCTTCTGCTTGTGCTCGGTTGCGGGTCGGAAAAGGACACAGGGAGGGTCAGTCTGAGTCTGCGTGGTGCGTCGCTCGGCGAAGCTCGAAGTCGCGTGGCCACCCAGCTCAAGGTCCAGAAGCCGTCGCCGGAGCCATTCGACAATGCCGTTCCCGAGGGAGTCCAGGCGGTCGTTTACCGGTCCGGGGAACGGGAACTCAAAGGCTGGCTTGCAAGGCCAAACGGCGCGGGCCCGTTCCCAGCGGTGCTGTATTGCCATGCCGGCTATGCTCTCGGACGCGGGGATTACGAAGCCGCCAGAAAGTTCGTCGACGCGGGCTACGTCGTCCTCCTGCCTTCCTGGCGCGGAGAGAACGGCAACCCGGGCAGCTTCGAGATGTACTACGGCGAGGTCGATGACGCCTCGGCCGCACTGGAATTCCTCGCTGGGCTTCCCGGGGTCAACTCCCAACAGCTCTTCGCAGCGGGACACGACTCGGGCGGAACGATCGTGATGCTGCTTGCGGCGATCTCGCCCCGCCTCCGCGCTGCGGCTGCGTGCGGGGGAATTCCCGACCTGCGTTCCTGGGTCGAGGAAGTCAAGAGGCCCGTGCTGGACCACATGCCGTTTGACTGGCGTGACCCCCTGGAACTCGATCTCCGCTCTCCCGCACGGCATGTTCAAGATCTGAAGTGTCCGTTGCAGTTGTACTATGCGGAACGGCAGAACGAGCTGTATTACGCCCAGGCTGCCAAGATGGAGATCGACGCTGAAGCCGTGGGCAAGACCGTGCGGCCCCAGCAGCTTCCTGGCACAGACCACAACACGGCCATCGACGCCGCCGTGCCGCGGATGATCCGCTTCTTCAATCGCTACGTGCAGGAATCGAAACCAGGGCAGTGAGCCGCTCTGGAGTTGCTCTGACAATCGAGTTACCTGGCCGACATGAGCACTCAGTTGCACGATGATCTGGCCTTCATGCGTCAAGCGCTGCTCTTGGCGGAGCGCGGCCGGGGAGCCGTCGAGCCCAACCCGCTGGTCGGGGCGATCGTCGTTCGCGACGGCCGCGTCGTGGGGACGGGCTGGCACCAGCGCTTCGGCGGACCTCATGCCGAGGTGCTTGCCCTTGCAGAGGCCGGCGCGGCGGCGCGGGGTTCGACCGTCTATGTTTCGCTGGAGCCCTGCTGCCACCAGGGAAAGACGCCGCCCTGCACGGACGCTCTTCTGAAGGCAGGAGTCCGGCGCGTTGTGGCAGCGATGACCGATCCTTTTCCGCAAGTCGCCGGCCGAGGCGCAGAACTGTTGCGCCAGGCTGGCGTGCGGGTCGAGGTAGGAGTGGGCTGCGAGGAGGCGGCTCATCTCAATGCTCCCTATCTCAAGCTCCTCAGGACCGGCCGGCCGTATGTCATTGCCAAGTGGGCGATGACGCTCGACGGTCGAATTGCCACGCACACCGGCTCGTCTCGCTGGGTCACCGGCGAAGCGGCGCGGGAGCGCGTCCATGCACTGCGCGGCCGGGTGGATGGCATCCTCACGGGCATTGGCACGGTGCTGGCAGACGACCCGTTGCTCACCGCTCGGCCCCCTGGACCCCGCGTGGCCACCAGGATCATCCTGGACAGCCGGCTGCGAATCCCTCGCGACAGCCAGCTTGTCCGCACCGCCCGCCAGTTCCCGCTCCTGATCGTGCATTCTCGGAGCAGCGATCCCCAGCTTCGCGAACAACTCGAATCCGCTGGCTGCGAGTGCCTGGCGGTGGATTCTCGATCCGACCGACCGTACCTCGAGGCCGTGCTCGATGAGCTGGGAAGACGCCGTATGACCAATCTGCTCGTCGAAGGCGGCTCCGAGGTGCTCGGCAGCTTTTTCGGTCTCAGGGCTGTCGATGAGGCGCAGGTCTTCATCGCACCCAAGATCGTGGGCGGACGCCATGCCGTGTCTCCCGTCGGCGGAGCCGGAATTCCCCGCATGAACGAGGCGCTGGCGGCTAGTGATCTGACCATCGAGCGGATCGGTCCGGACGTCTTGCTCCGCGGCCAGCTTCGATACTGAACCGCTAAATCGGTTGCCACCTCGCCTGCTCCCCAGTTACCATGACCGCTGGGCTTTCGGTTTCGACATCCTGGGTGCTCAATCAATTCATGCTGGACCTCTTCGACTTTGCGCCGTGGTGGCTCTACCTGATCGAGCGTATCTTTGCCATCTGGATGCTGGTGGACTCCTACCGGCGCGGCGCGGAGTACTTCTGGTATTTCCTGATCTTCTTCGTGCCGTTTCTGGGGCCCATCGCCTATTTCTTTGCCGTCAAATCCAACGATTTTCGTGCCGTGCGCACCAACGCCGTCGGCTCGCCAGTGCAGGGATTGCTCGCCTATCTGACTCGGCCCTCGCTGGGGGAGTTGCGGTTTCGCACGCAACAGTCGCCCACCTTCGCCAATCACCTGGCCCTGGCGGAGCGGCTCATGGAGCAACGGGCCTACACCGAAGCGGTGCCGCACCTTGAAGCCGCCCTGGAACGGGAGACCGAGCACGGCCAGGTGCTCCATGACCTGGCCCGTTGCAAGATCGCGATGGGCGCACCGGCCGACGCAGTGCCCCTGCTGCGCCGCATCCTGCAGAAGGACCGGCACTGGTCCAATTACCGAGCCTGGCGAGTTCTGATCGAGGCCCAGGACGCGGCCGGCGATGCCGAGGGGGCGCTCGCCACCTGCCGTGAACTGGCCCAGTTGACCCAGACTCTCGAGCATCGGTGCCTCCTTGCCGAGCACTTGCTCGCCAGTGGAAGAACTTCAGAAGCTCGCAAGCTGCTCGACGAAGCCCTGGCGGAGTACCAGTACTCTTCCGGTCCAGCCCGCAGGCGGAACCGACGCTGGGCCGGCCTGGCTCGCCGCTTGCAACGCCAAGCCTGAGCTCGGCTCGCTGCCAGGGGACGGTTACTTCTTCGGATTGGCGGGCAGCGTGAACTCGGCCTTGCTCGGATGCTCGCCGTTGGCTCCGATGTAAATGAAGCCAGGCTGCTGGCGTCCCTCGACGGCGAGCCGGAACTTGATGCCTGTGGCGTTGTCTCCCCCTTTGAACTTCACCACATCCACCTTGCCGCCCAGTGCGAACTTGAAATCGAATCCGTTCTCATCCTTGTGCGGAACAATGAAGTCGGCGCGGCGAGGATCCTTGCTTTTTTCCAGCGCTTTCCAGTCGCCAATGACCTTGTCTCCCTCCACCCACACGCTGCCGGTGAGAATGGTAGGCTGCCCCTTGTTCTGCTTGGCGGGGAGCGAAGTCACCGCGAGGTGCCATTCGCCCTTCTCGAACCAGACTGCAAACATCGGCCCTCGGCCTGCCTCGAACTGCTTGGGGCGGCCTCGGGGGTCGATGTTCTCAAAGTCGGCGGTCAAGCCGCTTCCGAGGCCCAGGAGCACGAAAAGGGCAAGCAAGCTGCAGCGATTGAACATGGCGTCTCCTTCGCATTTTGGAGTGTTCTGGTGCACAATGTATGTTAGCATGGACCGTAGTTGTTGGAGCCTGATGAGAAACTTCAGCGCGAGGCTGGGGTTTACATGGGAGTACCTGCGGCAACTGGGGCCCCCGAACATTCGAAAGGGCTGCGGCATGAACCGACTCCTTTCTCTGGCTGCTGGCTTGCTTGTGCTCGGCATCCCTGCTCCTGGGCTCGCCGTCGACAAGGCCGACGTGCCCCGCCTGATCCGCCAGCTTGGCGATCGCGACAATACCATGCGCCGGCAGGCCGCCCAGCTCCTCAGCCAGCTTGGCCCCGACGCCAAACCGGCTGTCGACGCCCTTAGCAAGGCCCTCGCCGACGAGGACATCTTCGTCAAGCGCTTCGCGGCCAAGGCCCTTGGAGGCATTGGCCCAGAGGCCAAGAGTTCCGTGCCCGCCCTCGCCAAGCTGCTCCGCGACGAGAACGAGGAAGTCAGCGACGCCGCCGCCGAGGCGCTCGGCAAAATGGGTCAGGACGCCGTGAATCCTCTCATTTCTGCCTTCAAGGAGAACGACATCTACCTGAAGGTGCAGGCAGCCAAGGCCCTCGGGAAGCTCGGCCCCGACGCGGCGCCGGCAGTGTCGAGCCTGGCTGACGCTTTTCGGAATCCGCCCAAGGGCAAGGGCCGCCGTACCGCCGCCGAGCTGCAGCTCGCGGTGGCCGACGCGCTGGGCAACATCGGGCCCGAGGCCAAGCCGGCCGTGCCCGCGCTCAAGGCGTTCCTCGAGAGCATGAACCGCGACCGCGGACTCCGCCAGGCGGTCAACGCCGCCATCCGCAAGATCGAGAACCCCAGGAAGAAAGCTTAACGGCTCATCTGAGGCCACTCATTCCTCGCTGCCCAGGACCGTGGTCATGACTTCCTTGAGCTTCTCGCGCGGGACTTGCTGCCCAGTGAGGAGCTTGACCTGCATTTCGAGCTGGTCCAGCAAGATGTCGCGCGGGTAAACCACTGGGCAGCCGCGCACTTCCGCTTCGCGGACAAGCTGCGATTTCAGGCCAATAGAGGTCATGTCGAGCACGGTAATGTTGGACTTCAAGTACCCATAGAACAGCCCGCCGGTCTCGGCCTGTCCCTTGCGGGCCGGCTGTTTCTCCTCGCTGCAAACGATGAGCGTGTCGTGCGTCGTCGAGTACAGGGCCTCCCAGGGAATGTGCCGGCAGCCCACGGCCTGGGCGATTTCCTGGGCGGCGGTGCGGTCGCGGCCGGCGATGATCGGGATGCCGCCGCGCTTGTGCACCGTGAACGCCATCATGCGGGCATTTGGGTTGGTCCCCGCGATCATCACCATTCGGCCGGTTAGCGGTTTCTCGGCCGAGGCGCCGCGTGCTTTTAGCGTCGCTTCCAGCGCGGCAATGGCGGCTCGACCCACCGTATTGTACGCCTCCCATTGCTCTTGCTTGCGGATGAGCAGGTCCGCCGCACCCGTCTGTTGAACGATCTTCTCCGGCTCGGTGGCAATCTCCAGGATGTCGTGGCGGTGCTCCGCATCGACAACCACGCCGGCCAGCCGCGTCGCTTCCATCACCTTGCGAAACAGCGGCATGTTGCCCACGGCCAACGGCAGGCAACGGGCGTTGAGCTTCAACTCCGCAAACGCGGCATTCAAGACGCCGACGGTCGCATACTCGAGTTGCGTGAAGCCGGTCACGCCGATGAAGCGGGTGCTCTTGTCGATTGCTGGGTAGTGGTACACCTGATTGAGGTCGCTCACCGTCGGCTGGGCGGGGTAGGTTTCCATGCCCCGTTCGAGTGCTGCGTAAGTCCAGGGGGCGCCCAGCTTTCGTCCGAGGATCGTCAACATCACGCCCGGCTTGCCCAGGCCGACCACGACCGTGGGAATCGACGCCTTGCCGAGAATCTGCACGAGAGGCCAGGCCTCCTCCGGTGTTCGGGCCAGCGTGGTCAGCTTCACCACGTCCGGGTTCTTCGCGCAACAATCCTTGTAGATCTCGGCCAGGTCCCCAGGCGTCTCAGAGAGGTTCGTGTACGAGATCACGCGCTTGGCCGGCGGAAAGGGACGAATCTGCCCAGCGACATCGACCTCGATCTCCACGTAGTCTGCCTTCGAGACGATGCACTGGCGCAACAAAGCCAGCCGTTCCTCCTCGCCGCCCTCCCACTGTCCGCCGTCTTTCGGCCGACGGCAGCTCATGATCACCGGCTTGGTCTTGTGGCTGAGCAGTTCCTTGATGTCGGCGTTCTTCTCGAAGCGATCGAGCCGCAGCTCGATCAGGTCGCATTGCCGACCCGCGTTGAGCATGTCCACCAGGGCGAACCTGCGCGATTCCTGTGCAATCGAGATACAAATCATGGCAACGCCTCCGCCGGATGAGAGAAACAGATAAGAATGCTCTCAGTCTGGCAAACCGCACAGGCGAAAGCAACGGTCCACGCCTGGGCCAAGCGCAACATCTTTGAATGCCTCCGTCGCGGCGGTTCCTCGGAGGTTCCCGAGGCAGCGACGCCACGGCCCCAGGACCAGCCGCGCAATATCCGAAAAGCTCCCAGCCTGCACGGCCTCCCCGCAGAACGCGGCGAACGGCCAGGGACCGATCGCGGGAAGCGCAACATCTGAAAACGCCGATTCTGCCTGGATTCCTCCAGGATTCCTGGTCAGATGCGTGGATTGGCCGATTCGCTGCGCAACATCTGGAAAGCCGTAGGTCGAAACGTCCGCCTGGCAGTCGGCCGCGCCCAGGTCCGAAGTTCATCATGAGCAGCATGCTTATCATGTTGATCGTCTTGATGATGTATGTGCGTTCACATATTGTCGTTCTGCAACGCCACGGTGCGGCGCGCTGGGCGTGGGATTCCCGACCCTGACCATTGCCTGGGAGGCTCTTGATCCTGCTCCCCACGCGGCCGAGGACCGTCGCCAGCCCTTCCATCTTGTAGTGTACTTGCGTCACTGTAGATTTGGGAAGGTTAGTTGGGATCTGCAGCTGCGCAGTGCCCTCACTCCATGCCCATGGAGCACCGGCGACCTAACGGTGCGCCGCTCTTGAAGGGACTCGAACCAGGAGCCGACGCTCCCCGCTCGCCGTATCCTCCCTTCCCCAGCGTGGGAGAGGGGCCGAGGAGGGGACGAACGGGAGGGGAGGCACGGCGTCAGCCCGACCGTGGCAGCGCAGCTTCATCTGGGCATTCTCCGCGATTGAGGAGTTCATCTGCTCGCAACACGGTTCGCGTCTCGCTTGCTCCCTGCTGCTGCGCCGGCCACGATGGAGCCGACAGGCGTCGTTCGAGACATGGCCACGAACCTGAAACGCCAGTGCCGTCGCGGAAGAAATCAAGACCAAGCGAAGTGAACCCTAGCGGCGGTGAACCGCTTGTACTGGCGGAGGTTGAGCGGCTCCGACAAGACAAAAGGGATAAGTCAGGACCCCTGCTCGGAACAATTGCTGGGTACGAACGTCATCTAGATGGTGGGTGTGAAGGCGTTGCCAACGACCAGGACCTTTCGCCCTTTGTCGCAGACTGTGGAACTGGGATGCGGGCATGCGGAAGACGCCGCCGGATTCGAACAGGCAGATCACAACAGGATCAGTCGCCGTGAATTCGGAGGAGGAGAAAAGGCCCCTCCCGGATTCGAACCGGGGATGGCGGATTTGCAATCCGCTGCCTTACCGCTTGGCTAAGGGGCCATCCTTGGCTGGCCTTCGGGCATCCTAGACGAACGTGCGGACCGCGTCAACTCAGGCGCTCAGGCTTGTGCGGGCAGGGTTGGAACTGCCGTGGCTGGCCGCTGGACCTTCCTCGAACACCAGCACAGAGCCCCCCATGCGAATCTGGTCGCCTGCCTTGAGTCGAGTCGGTCCAATGAGGCGCTCGCCATTCAGGAGCACGCCGTTCTTGGAGGCCGTGTCGTGCAGTTCGACCGCCTGGTTTGCATGCACTATCAAGGTGCAATGCCGACGCGACACGTGAGGGTCGGACACCACTACATCGTTATCGGGCAATCGGCCGATGGTGTTGAGTCCGATCTTGAGCTGATGACGGTGTTTTCCATTCTCGACGAGAGCCAATGAGGTCCGGCCAACTCCCGTCGGACGATCGGCAATGGTGGCGGCGGGATCAGGGATGGCGCGGGGTTGGGCAGTCTGAATCCGCAACGTGTTGGCGCCGCAAGCGTTGAGGATTCCGGCCCGAGCGCGACGGAACTCCTCGCGGCGATCGACGTCAAGATGCATGCTGTTGAGCGGCGAGTCGGACACTACGATTACCCGTCCCCCAGCTGTCGGTCCTTCCGATGAAGCGACTAGCTAAAAGCCTAAAGCATTGTAGTTCTTGGACATCGGCGGTCAAGGCGACAGTGGGCAAGAACTCAGGATCCGACTGGGAACATCCGCACGAACCACCGTCAGAAGCTGATCTCTCGCACCTCAAGCCGCACAATTCCCATCGGAACCTGCACCTCTGCGACTTCACCGACTTTCTTGCCGAGGAGCCCCTTGGCGATAGGGCTGCTCACCAGAATCTTGTTCTGAGCGTAATCCTCTTCGCCTGGCCCGACCAGCTGGAAGATTTCCTCCTCCTTCAAGTCCAGGTCGTACACGCGGACCTTGGCGCCGAAGGTGACCTCGTTGGTGGGGAGCGAATTCTTATCCACCAGGTAGGCCCGACTGAGCTTGTCGCGCAAGGCGTCAATGCGGGCCTGAAGCATGCCCTGGTCCTCGCGAGCCGCATGGTACTCGGCGTTCTCGCTGAGATCGCCCAGGTCCCTGGCTGCGGCAATCCGCTTGGCGATCTCGATCATTTCCACATTCTGCATACGATCAAGGTCAGCCCGAAGTTTGTCGAAACCTTCCTGGGTCATGGGGATGCGTTCAAGCGCCATTGAACCAGTCCTCTGTTGAGCCGCGGCGGGTGCGAGAAGGGGTCCCGCACAGAAATAAAGCACGAAATCGCACCGCTCCGACGCCAGCTCACGGTCGAAGCGTGCGATCTTAGTTCAGGGACTCAGCCCCATCAGCTATCATCCTAGCCAATCGCCGCCGTGTAAAGAACCCCTCGAGGAAAAAACTGCGGCATCAGCGAGGGCTGGCAGCGCAACCCCTGGCTCGTTCG
>Ga0073934_10005477_pt1 | contig 19580 bp, 31 predicted proteins | sample LarsenN4metaG_FD_76834 | JGI IMG/M metagenome (GOLD analysis project Ga0073934, IMG submission 76834) | Hot spring sediment bacterial and archeal communities from British Columbia, Canada, to study Microbial Dark Matter (Phase II) - Larsen... ... | reverse complement strand
CGCTTCGCAATCCGTGAGGGTGGTCGTACAGTCGGCGCAGGCGTTGTCAGCGCAATTATCGAATAATCGATTGAATAAAAGAGGAAGTCAATGCAAGCACAGAAGATAAGAATACGTCTCAAGGCCTACGATCACAGGCTCCTCGACCAGTCAGTCACAGAAATTGTCGATACGGCTAAAAGGACCGGAGCGCGCATTGCCGGTCCGATTCCACTGCCTACGGTAATCAACAAGTACTGCGTTCTCCGTGGTCCCCATGTTGACAAGAAATCTCGTGAGCAGTTCGAGATCCGTACTCACAAACGACTGATTGATATTCTGGATCCAACGCAGCAGACAGTGGATGCTCTTATGAAGCTGGATCTTTCAGCCGGTGTCGATGTCGAAATCAAGCTTTGATAGATGAATTCACAAGGATAGGATTTAGTGACCATGAAGAAGGGACTTATTGGCAAAAAAGTAGGAATGACGCAAATCTTCGCTGAAGATGGTCGTCGCATTCCTGTTACCGTTGTTGAGGCTGGCCCCTGTATTGTTTTGCAGAAGAAGACTGCTGATAATGACGGCTACAATGCTGTTCAGGTAGGATTCGCAGCTCTCGATACAGCACGGGCGACAAGGCCGGCAATCGGTCATGCAAAGGAAGCAGGCAAAGGTACCTTTCGCTTTCTGAAAGAGTTCAAGCTTGATAACTGCGATGCCTATTCAGTCGGTGATGTGATCAGTGCGGATATATTCGCCCCGGGTGATATCATCGACGTCACCGGTGTAAGTATCGGTAAAGGCTTTCAGGGTGTCATCAAGCGCTGGGGCTTCAAGGGGGGGCGTTCAAGCCACGGCTCCACTTTCCACCGCGCACCCGGTTCCATTGGCTGTTCTGCAACCCCGTCGCGTGTTTTCAAAAACAAGAAGATGCCGGGTCAGTTGGGGAATGTAACCGTCACGGTACAGAAACTGACTGTTGTAAGGGTTGATGCTGCCGACAATCTGATCCTCGTAAAAGGGGCGATTCCGGGAGCAAAGAACGGTCTTGTCGTGCTTAAGGATAGTGTAAAGATCAAGGGTTAACAACTCCCTCATTGGAGATGAAGATGGCAACAATCGATGTATATGATCTGAATAAAAAGAAAATTGATGTTATGGATCTCAGTGATGAAATCTTCAACACTGAAGTCCGTGAATATCTGATACATGAAGCGGTCAAGATACAACTTGCCAACAGAAGAGCCGGGACGGTAGCAGTCAAGAACAGGTCTGCTGTGTCCGGCGGCGGCAAAAAGCCTTATCGTCAGAAGGGTACCGGTCAGGCGCGTCAGGGCTGCATCAGGGCTCCCCATTATCCCGGTGGTGGTGTGGCATTCGGTCCGCAACCCAAGATCTACAACCTGTCGATGAACAAGAAGGCAAGAAAGGTTGCCATCAGATCAGCACTTTCACTGCTCTTCAAGGGCGACAGGATAACCGTTGTCAACAACCTGGATCTTGACACTATTTCTACAAAGTCTTTCGCCAAGGTGCTCACCAATTTCGAATTGGCAAAAACTCTTCTGGTAATAGAGGCAGAGAACAAGAATCTCGAATTGTCTGCTCGTAATATCAAGAATGTCAAGGTTCTCAAGGCTGACGCTCTGAATATATTTGATGTCATGAAGTATCAGAACATCATGATGACTCAGAGCGCGGTGAAGAAAGTTGAAGGAGCATTGACAATATGAATATCTATGACGTAATCAGAAAACCGATAATTACAGAGAAATCTACTCTTGAAAAAGATGCAAAAAATGTAGTGACAGTTTCTGTCAGTAACTTAGCTAACAAGATCCAGATAAAGGAAGCTGCTGAGAAGCTGTTCATGGTAGAAGTTCAATCCGTACGGACTGTCAATGTTGCCGGCAAGGTGAAAAGAACCGGCAAAAACATCGGCAAGCGCTCCAACTGGAAAAAAGCCTATATAACTCTTGCAGTTGGCAGCAACCTGGATTTTTTTGAACTGTAAACAAATAACTGGAGTAATTCGTCATGGCAATTAAGACTTATAAGCCCACATCTGCCGGTCGCAGGCATCAGACCTGCTCTGCATTTGATGAAATAACAACATCGAAACCACAGAGGTCACTTCTTGTATCTTTGAAGAAGACAGGTGGCCGTAACAGCTTCGGTCGTATCACTTCGCGGCATATCGGTGGCGGTCACAAGCAGAAATACCGTATTATCGATTTCAGGCGTGACAAGATTGATATTCCCGGCAAGGTAGCATCAATCGAATACGATCCGTATCGTTCCGCCAGGATTGCGCTTATAAACTATGCTGATGGCGAAAAACGCTACATCCTTGCTCCGTCAGAACTGAATGTCGGCAATACGGTCATGGCTGGTGTCAATGCTGACATCAAGCCGGGGAACGCACTCCCACTCAAGGCTATCCCCTTGGGCACCATAATTCATAATGTGGAAATGAAAATAGGCAAGGGCGCACAACTTGTCAGAAGTGCCGGTACATTCGCACAGTTGATGGCAAAGGACGGCAAGTATGTCCAGGTCAAGCTTCCTTCAGGTGAAGTACGCATGATCCTTCAGGACTGCATGGCGACTATCGGTCAGGTTGGTAATCTTGACCACGAAAAAGTCTCCATTGGTAAAGCCGGCAGGTCCCGTTGGCTGGGTCGCAGACCGAAAGTCCGTGGTGTTGCAATGAATCCGGTCGACCACCCCCATGGTGGTGGTGAGGGTAGAACCTCCGGCGGACGTCACCCTGTAACTCCCTGGGGTATTCCGACCAAAGGGTACAAAACCAGAAAGAATAAAGTTTCTACAAGGTTTATTGTTAAGCCGCGTTCAAAATAACAGACAAGAGGTTTCATAAATGGCACGGTCAGTAAAAAAAGGTCCGTTCGTTGATGGACATTTACAGAAAAAAGTAGCAGACCAGGCGGCATCAAAAGGACTGATAAAGACCTGGTCGCGCAGGTCAACCATAACACCTGACTTTATCGGCCTTTCTTTTGCTGTGCATAATGGCAAGAAATTCATCCCTGTTTTTGTGACGGAAAACATGGTCGGTCATAAACTCGGTGAATTTTCTCCGACACGGACGTTTCACGGTCACGCAGCAGATAAGAAAAGCAAGCTCAAAAAGAAGTAAGGTTGAAAGGAGCAGATAAATGGAAGCTCAAGCTAAATTAAAGTCAGTGAGACTCTCACCGCGTAAAACCCGTCTCATTGTTGACATGGTTCGCGGTCTGAACATTCAGAACGCTCTGAATATATTGACATTCTCTCCGAAACCATCTGCGAAGATCGTGGCCACTCTGCTCAAGTCCGCTGTAGCCAATGCCGAGCAGAAGGGTGTTTCGGATGTTGATAGTCTCTATGTAAAAACAATATTTGTCGATGGCGGTGCAGCGCTGAAAAGGTTTGTTCCGCGTGCACAGGGCAGGGCAAGCAAGATTCGCAAGCCCACAAGTCATATCACTGTAGTTCTTGCTGATAAAAGATAATCATTAACCGCTAGTTGGAGGTGCAGTTTGGGTCAGAAAGTAAATCCGGTCAGTTTCAGACTCGGAGTAATCAAAACCTGGGATTCGAAATGGTACGCTAAGGCAGGTTATTCGGCCCTTCTTCATGAAGATCTTAAGCTGAGAGAGTTCCTGAAAAAGCGCCTGCACCACTCCGGTGTATCGAAGATTGAGATCGAGCGTGCTGCCAATAAGGCAAAAATCAATATTTTTACGGCTCGCCCAGGTCTTATCATCGGGAAAAAGGGTTCGGAAGTTGAAACCCTTAAAAAGGACCTGGCAAAGCTTACTGATAAAGAAATCTTTCTGAATATCCAGGAAGTGAGAAAACCTGAACTGGATGCTCAGCTGGTGGCTGAAAGTGTTGCGCTGCAGCTCGAAAGGCGTATTGCTTTCAGGCGTGCAATGAAGAAGAGTGTTACCTCCGCGTTGAAGTTCGGTGCCAAGGGCATACGTATCACCTGCTCCGGCCGTCTCGGTGGTGCCGAGATGTCGAGGACCGAATGGTATCGTGAAGGCCGAGTACCGCTACATACCTTGAGGGCAGATATCGATTACGGTTTTGCCGAGGCCAAGACCACTTACGGTATCATCGGTGTAAAAGTATTGATATTTAAAGGCGAAGTCCTCCCCGGGCAATAGATACAGGAGTGTTTCATTATGTTGATGCCGAAAAGAGTAAAGCATAGAAAACAGATGAAGGGGCGGATGACCGGTTCTCCGGATCGTGGTGTAAGCCTCTCCTTCGGTCAGTATGGACTGCAGGCAACCGAGTGTGCGTGGCTGGATTCCAGGCAGATTGAAGCTGCTCGTATTGCAATGACGCGATATATCAAAAGGGGCGGTAAAATCTGGATCCGTGTATTTCCCGATAAACCTCTGACTGCAAAGCCTGCGGAAACTCGTATGGGTAAAGGAAAAGGCTCTCCGGATTCCTGGGTATGCGTCATTAAGCCGGGTCGTGTTCTGTACGAAATGGAAGGTGTTTCCGAGGAAGTTGCACGAGAGGCTTTCCGTCTGGCAGCCCACAAACTCCCGATGGGGACAAAATTCGTTATGAGGGTTGAATCCAATGAAGGCTAGTGAACTGCGTAAATTAAACGTTGAAGAGCTGAATAAAAAGACATCGGAACTGGAAAAGGAGCTTTTTAATCTCAGGTTCCAACTCCACACAGGTCGTCTTGAAAATACGGCAAAGGTGAATACTGTTCGTAAGCAGATATCACAAGCATTAACAATTTTATCAGAAAAACAGGCTTAAAGGGGTATCTGATGCGTGAGCGTGGTCATAGGAAAACTCAGATAGGTGTGGTCGTAAGTGACAAGATGGACAAGACCGTTGTCGTTAAGGTCGACCGCATCATCAAGCATCCTGTTTACAATAAATACATCAAGCGTTCTGCCAAGTACAAAGCGCATGATGAGGAAAACAGATGTAAGGCAGGCGACCGGGTGCAGATTATTGCCTCCAGGCCGTTGAGTAAAGATAAGTGCTGGAAAGTCAGCCAGATTCTATAAGCAAGTAAATTACGTAGGAGTAAGCAATGATACAGATGCAGACGCTGCTCGATGTAGCAGATAATTCCGGTGCAAAAAAGCTCTTCTGCATAAAAGTGCTTGGTGGTTCAAAGCGCAAATATGCAAGCATCGGGGATATTATTGTTGCCTCGGTTAAGGAAGCGTTGCCTAATTCGAAAGTTAAGAAGGGCGACGTAGTCAAGGCAGTTATTGTTCGAACTGCAAAAGAGATTGGCAGGGTTGACGGATCATACATACGGTTCGATGGTAACTCCGCGGTCGTAATCAATAATCAGCAAGAGCCCGTCGGTACACGTATATTTGGCCCTGTGGCCCGTGAACTGAGGGCCAAGAAGTTTATGAAAATAATCTCTCTTGCACCAGAAGTACTTTAATCGGTAAGGGACTATCATGCAAACTAAGAAAACACATGTCAAACGTGGCGATACTGTCTTTGTAACTACAGGTAAGGACAGAAATAAGACTGGCAAACTGTTAAAGGTCGATGCAGGCAAAAACGGTGTTCTCGTAGAGGGTGTCAATATCGTTAAGCGGCACAACAGGGCACGTGGCAATCAGCCTGGTGGGATTGTCGAGAAGGAAGCTCTGATACACCTTTCGAACGTAATGCTGTTTTGCGCAAAGTGTCAGAAACCGGTTCGCTCAAAGATATCCGTTCTTGAAGACGGTAAAAAGGTACGTATCTGTAAAAAGTGCGGCGAATCTTTTGATAATTAACAGGGAGGAATAGATGGCCAGGCTTAAGGACATTTATATACAGGAAGTCGTACCAAAACTCATGAAGGACTTCAATTACAAGTCTGTTATGGAAGTTCCCAGGATTGAGAAGGTCGTGTTGAACATGGGACTGGGTGAAGCAATCCAGAATGTAAAAATACTCGATTCTGCCGCGGAAGAAATTGGTCTGATCTCGGGACAAAAAGCGGTCATCACCAAGGCTAAGAAGTCTATTGCAACGTTCAAGCTTCGCCAGGGTATGCCGATCGGTGCAATGGTCACCCTTCGCAAGGATCGCATGTTCGAGTTCCTTGACAGGCTGATGAATATTTCGCTGCCTCGTGTGCGAGACTTCAAAGGCGTATCTGCAAAAGCTTTTGACGGTAAGGGCAATTATTCTCTCGGCGTCAAGGAACAGTTGATATTCCCGGAAATCAATTATGACAAAATTGACAAGATCAAAGGGATGAATATAACAATTGTAACGACTGCAAAGACAGATGAAGAAGGACGTGCACTTCTTAAGTACATGGGTATGCCATTCAGGAATTAAAGGCTTTCGGAGGATTTTGTGGCAAAAACATCAATGATCATAAAAGCTCAGCGTGGTAACAAGTTCAAGGTTCGCGAGTACAATCGTTGTCCTCTTTGTGGACGGCCGCGCGCATACTACCGCAAATTCGACATGTGTCGTATATGTCTGCGTAAATTAGCATCGGCTGGGCAACTCCCAGGGGTTATCAAATCCAGCTGGTAACAATGACAAAGGTCTAGAGGAGTAAGAATAAGATGAGTATGACAGATCCGATAGCAGACCTGCTTACAAGGATTAGAAATGGCGCAATGGCCAAGCTTCAGAAAGTAGACATCCCTTCGTCAAACATGAAGGTTGGGATAGTCAATGTTCTTAAAAACGAAGGCTTTATCAAGAATTATAAAGTAATCTCTGACCAGAAACAGGGTATTTTGCGTATATACCTTAAGTACATAAATGAAAATGACTCGGTAATTACTGAGATCAAGCGTATCAGCAAGCCTGGTGGCAGACGTTATGTGAAGAGTGATGAGATCCCGAAAGTCAAGCAAGGTCTTGGTGTGGCAATACTTTCCACATCCAAAGGTTTGCTGACCGACAAAGTCGCTCGGGAAGCCGGCGTAGGCGGCGAGCTTATTTGCACTGTTTGGTAACTTGCTTTAAGGAGAAGAAGGATGTCTAGGATTGGAAAGCAGCCAATAGAAATTCCGAGCGGAGTCAAGGTAACAGTTGATAATCTGCTGGTGACGGTAAACGGGCCAAAGGGAACTCTTTCTCGCACTATCCTTGATTCAGTGTCATTGGATATAGCTGATAAATTTCTTACCGTAAGCCGCATTGATGACAGTATCAAGTCCCGTGCTTCGCATGGTTTGACAAGAACGCTTATCAATAACATGGTAACAGGTGTAACCAAGGGCTTTGAACGTGCTCTGGAGATAAATGGTGTCGGTTATCGTGCTGAGTTGAAGGGAGATGTCCTCGCTTTGAGCCTTGGCTATTCACATCCGATTAACTTTCAGCTCCCCAAAGGGATAACGGTAGAAGTCGACAAGATGACAAAGCTTCTGGTCAAGGGGATTGACAAGGAGCTTGTTGGCCAGACAGCCGCTAAAATCAGAGACTTTAGGTCACCTGAACCGTACAAGGGTAAAGGGGTGAAGTATGCTGATGAAGTTATTCTGCGCAAGGCCGGCAAAACCGGTAAAAAATAGGTAAGACCTAAGGAGAAGCACGGTGAGCAATAAACAATCCAAAAATGATGCCCGCCTGAAAAGACAAGCAAGGGTTCGTAAAAAAATCAAGGGGACTCCGGAACGTCCCAGACTGAATGTTTTTAAGAGCTCGAGGCATATTCATGCTCAAATCATTGACGATACAACTGGCACCACATTAGTATCCGCATCAACAGTTGCAGCAGATATCAAGGGTGCCCTTGAATATACCGGCAATGTCGATGCTGCTAAGAGTGTCGGTGCTGCAATAGCTAAAAAGGCACTTGAAAATAACATTAAGGCCGTAGTCTTTGATAGAAACGGGTTTTTGTATCACGGCAGAATCAAAGCTTTGGCAGAAGCCGCCCGTGAGAATGGCCTTTCTTTTTAAAGGTATAGGAGGTTGTCCTTGTTAAAGCTCAATTTAAATGAACTCAATCTGACTGATCGTGTCGTTCATATCAGTCGTGTTGCAAAAGTCGTAAAAGGCGGACGTCGCTTCAGCTTTTCAGCTCTTGTTGTCGTCGGCGACAGTAATGGCGTCGTAGGATATGGACTCGGTAAGGCCAACGAGGTGCCTGAAGCGATCCGGAAAGGTGTGGAGCAGGCCAAGAAAAACCTGATCCGTGTGCCACTGGTCGAAGGTCACACAATCCCTTACGATGTTGAGGGACATTTCGGTGCTGGCCGCGTCCTTATGATGCCGGCATCCGCAGGTACAGGTGTGATTGCAGGCGGCGCTGCAAGGGCTGTATTCGAATCTGCGGGTATTCAGAATATACTTGCAAAGTGTCTCGGATCCAATAATCCGCACAATGTCATAAAAGCGGCTTTCGATGGTTTGAAGCAGCTCAGAAGTCCTGAGGACGTTATTGCTCGTCGTGGTTTGGTTGATTAATTAAGCAGAGGAGCTGAAAATGGCTGAAAAACTGACCGTTAAACTGGTTAAGAGCCCGATTGGGAAACCGGAAAAACATCGCCTTGTATTGCAGGGAATGGGATTGAATAAGCTGAACAAGAGCGTCATCCTCGAAGATACTGCTCAAATCCGGGGAATGATAAACAAAGTTGCTCACCTAGTAAAAATATCCGATTAATAACCGTGGAGATAGATATGCAACTTAATTCTATAAAACCGGCCATTGGCGCCGCTAAAAATAGAAAAAGAATCGGTCGTGGTCCTGGTTCAGGTCACGGTAAAACAGCAACCAAAGGTCATAAGGGGCAGAAGGCCCGTTCCGGTGGCAGTGTTAAGCCAGGGTTCGAGGGTGGCCAGATGCCCATGCAGCGTCGTCTTCCCAAGCGTGGCTTTGAGCCACTGTCAAGGAAAGAGTTCGTTGTCATAAACATTGATCAGCTTGAACTGTTCGATGCGAATGCTGTTATTGACCCTGCTGCAATAGTCGCTAAGGGCCTTGTCAGCAATATTCGTGACGGAATCAAGATCCTTGCCAAAGGTTCCTTAACCAAGGCATTAACGGTAAAAGCACACAAATTCAGTGCATCTGCTAAAGAGCAAATAATCGCAGCAGGTGGTTCCGTAGAGGAGATATAACTTGTTTGAAGCTCTGCAAAACATCTTCAAGATCCCCGAACTCAAGAAAAGGGTTATGTTTTCACTCGGTATGCTCTTTGTGTACCGTGTTGGCTGTCATATCCCGACTCCAGGTATTGATGGTGTAGCTCTTTCGCATTTTTTCAAACAAGCACAAGGGACATTGCTTGGCATGTTTGACATGTTCTCGGGTGGTGCTTTGGAAAAGCTCACCGTTTTTGCATTGGGGATCATGCCATACATCTCTTCATCGATTATCTTCCAATTGTTGACCGTAGTCGTTCCCGCAATTGAAAAATTATCCAAGGAAGGCGAGGCCGGGCGTAAAAAAATCATTCAGTACACACGCTATGGCACGGTTGTTCTCAGCGTCGTGCAGGCACTTGGAATCAGTATCGGGCTTGAAGCAATGCGTGGTCCCGCTGGTGAGTTGGTAGTTCCGAATCCCGGATGGGGTTTCAGAATAATGACAGTCATCACGCTGACAGCCGGTACGGCTTTCATTATGTGGCTTGGTGAGCAGATGTCCGAGCGCGGTATCGGTAATGGAATTTCGCTTATAATTTTTGCCGGTATTGTTGCAAGGATTCCCGCGGCAATAGGAAACACGTTCAAGTTGTTAAAGACCGGTCAGTTGTCACTGTTCGTGTTGCTTTTTGTCTTAGCCGTCATGTTCCTGGTGATAGCCGGGATTGTATTTGTAGAGCGTGGCCAGCGAAGAATCCCGATTCACTATGCAAAGCGTGTTGTCGGACTGCAAACCATGGCTGCCCAGTCATCTCATCTTCCGCTCAAGGTCAATATGGCCGGGGTTATTCCTCCCATATTTGCATCATCCATCATCATGTTTCCGGCAACCATAGCTAATTTTGTAGACGTGCCATGGGTAAAGGATGCTTCCCGTTACTTGATGCCCGGGAACTGGGTCTACAATATTATTTTTGTTGCTTTCATAGTTTTTTTCTGCTACTTCTACACGGCTGTCACATTTAACCCGATTGATGTCGCGGAAAATATCAAGCGTCACGGTGGCTATATCCCGGGTGTTCGTCCGGGTCAGGAAACGTCAGTTTATTTGGATAGTGTCCTGACAAAGCTGACCTTTGCCGGTTCCATCTATATATCGGTTATCTGTGTATTACCTTCAATCTTGATCGGTAAGTTTAACCTGCCGTTCTATTTTGGTGGCACTGCGTTGCTGATCGCCATCGGGGTTGGTATGGATACGGTAGCCCAGATAGAATCACACCTGATCACAAGAAGCTACGAAGGTTTCATGAAGGGCGTGAAAATTAAAGGAAGATCGTAGGTGGATGCCCCTTGAATCTTATACTTTTAGGCCCGCCGGGAGCTGGTAAGGGTACTCAGGCAAAGTTTCTCGTTCAAAAGTTTTCCATTCCTCAAATATCTACTGGCGATATTCTGAGGCATGCCGTAAAGGAGCGCTCGGACCTGGGTCTCAGGGCTCAGGCATATATGGAGTCCGGTGCGCTCGTGCCCGACGAGCTCGTTGTGTCAATCATCAAGGACAGGCTTACCTGGCCTGATGCTGTGAACGGATTCATTCTTGATGGTTTCCCGCGAACTGTTGCGCAGGCAGATGCCTTGTCAAACATGCTGGAGAGCTCTGCAAAGCAACTTGATCATGTGATTTCCATATCGGTTTCCGTTGACGAGCTTATTGAGAGGGTTGTCGGGCGGCTCACCTGTAAAGGGTGCGGTCGCGGTTTTCATTTAAGGTTTGATCCACCTAAGAGTGCCATGGCTTGCGATTCCTGCGGGTCTGACTTGTACCAGCGGGAGGATGATCGCGAAGAGACCATGCGGTCCCGTCTGCAGGCGTATAGTGAGCAGACGTCACCGTTGATAGAATACTATTCCGGAAAAGGGCTGTTGCGCTCGATAAATGGTGTCGGCTCGATAGATGGTATTCAGTCATCCATACTGAAGGTGTTAGAGGGATAGTGGTTGATAGTCCTTAAGTCTCGTAATGAGATACAGAGGATGGCTGTTGTGTGTGGGATGGTTGCAGAAATTCTGCAACTTCTTTCTGCAAAGGTCAAGCCCGGGCTGACAACATGTGAGCTGGACCAGTTGGCCGAGTCGGAAGTATTGAAGAGGAAGGCGAAGCCAGCATTCAAGGGATACAGCGGTTACCCGTACTCTCTGTGCTGTTCGCTCAACAACCAAGTGGTGCACGGATTCCCGACGAATGAGCCATTGCGGGACGGTGATATTCTGAGCCTGGATTTTGGTGCCTACTATGACGGATTTTACGGTGATGCAGCAGTAACGCTCCCGGTTGGGAACGTGACATCGGTTGCGAGCCGATTAATGCAGGTCACCGAGCAGTCTTTATACGAATCTGTCAAGCTGGCTGCTGCCAACGGGCGTCTGACCGATATTTCGCATGCGGTTCAGAGTTATGTTGAGGCAAACGGGTTTTCAGTTGTAAGAGATTTTGTTGGTCACGGTATAGGTCGGAAGCTTCACGAGGCACCTCAGGTTCCTAATTATGGCGTTCCTGGGAAGGGACCCAAGCTGAAGCCTGGAATGGTGCTCGCTATAGAGCCGATGGTCAACGAAAAGTCTTATGAGGTAAAAATACTTGAGGACGGCTGGACTGCGGTAACGGTTGATGGCGGTCTCTCAGCTCACTTTGAGCATACTGTAGCTATAACAGATAATGGTCCAGAGATATTAACTCGTATCTGAAATACAACCGGAAGGGATTGAAAATGAAGGTAAGGGCATCTGTTAAAAAAATATGTGATAAATGTAAAATTGTTAAGCGAAAAGGTATTGTCAGGGTTATATGTGACACACCTAAGCACTCACAACGTCAGGGTTAAGAGAACGATCAGGAGGGGTTACCATTGGCACGCATATCTGGCATAGATATACCTAAAAACAAGCATATAGAAATTGCATTGACTTATATATACGGAATTGGCCGGTCTACCGCCCAGAAAATTCTTACAGAGGCTAATGTAGATTTCAACACGAGAACGGAAAAGCTTACTGAATCCGAAGTCGCTCGTATCAGGGAAGTCATTGATAAGAATTACAAGGTAGAAGGTGATCTCCGCCGTGAAGTATCAATGGATATCAAGCGTCTTATGGACTTAGGTTGTTACCGTGGACTCAGGCATCGTAAAGGCCTACCGGTTCGTGGACAAAGAACTAAGACAAATGCTCGTACACGTAAGGGACCTGCTAGAACTGTTGCAGGCAAGAAGAAATAGTCATAGTTATTTTCCGGAGGAGAGATGGCGAGCCCTGCTAAAAAAGTAGTAAGAAAGAAAAAAGAAAAAAAGAATATACCGAACGGTGTTGCTCATATTCAGGCAACATTCAACAATACCATTATAACAATTACTGATCCTGTCGGAAATGTTATTGCATGGTCAAGTGCCGGTGCAAAAGGTTTTAAAGGTTCCAGGAAAAGTACACCTTTTGCTGCACAGATTGCTGGTGAAGATTGCGCAAGAAGGGCACAGGAGCACGGGATGAGAGCCCTTGAAGTATATGTCAAGGGCCCGGGTTCAGGCAGGGAATCAGCTCTGCGCGCACTTCAGTCAGTAGGGTTGAATATCACGTTTATTCGTGATGTGACCCCTATTCCTCATAATGGTTGCCGTCCTCCCAAGCGTAGACGTGTATAACCTTGAATAAACAAAAAAGAAGGAGGCTGTAATTGGCTAGATATACAGGTCCATCCTGCCGTTTGTGCAGAAGACAGAATATGGAACTCTACCTCAAGGGTGAGCGTTGTTATACCGATAAGTGTGCTATCAAGCGGAGAAATTATCCGCCTGGCCAGCATGGCCAGCTTCGTACCAAGGTAAGTGATTACGGCGTTCAGCTTCGTGAAAAGCAGAAGGTACGACGTATATATGGCATTCTCGAGAAACAGTTCCGTGGTTATTTTGAGGAAGCCGATCGCATGCGTGGCGTAACCGGTGAGAACCTGCTTTCTCTTCTGGAGCGGAGACTTGACAATGTCGTTTACAGGCTCGGTTTTGCCGCATCACGTACAGAAGCAAGAATCCTCATTCGGCACTGCCACTTCACATTGAACGGGCGCAAGGTCAATATCCCTTCGATTCAATGCAAGACCGGTGATGTCGTTGAACTCCGCGAGAAGAGCAGAAGCATTGCCCGCATTAGTGATTCACTCGAAGCAGTAGTTCGTCGTGGCTTGCCCCAATGGCTTGAACTGAACAAGGAAGCCTGCAAAGGTGTTGTAAAAGCGCTCCCTCTGCGTGAAGATATTACGCTACCGATTCAGGAGCAGCTTGTGGTCGAACTCTACTCCAAATAGTAACAGTTAACCACCTTGCGGGAGGAATACATGTATAAAAACTGGCGCGATCTGATAAAACCAAAGAAAGTTCAGGTTGAAACAGACTCGCTTACTAATACTTATGGTAAATTTTATGCTGAACCATTTGAACGTGGTTTCGGTACTACATTAGGAAACTCCCTGCGCCGCATTCTGCTTTCTTCACTACAGGGTGCAGCAATAACTTCTGTACGCATCAAAGGCGTATTACATGAATTCTCTGCAGTCCCCGGCGTTACGGAGGATGTGACCGATATTATTCTGAACCTGAAGGGTGTTCGTCTCAAGATTCACGGTTCAGAACCGCGAATGATTCGTATCATTCACAAAGGAGAAGGCATAGTTACCGCTGGTTCCATTCTGGCTGATGCAAACGTAGAAATTCTAAACCCGGATCACCATATCGCAACTTGTTCCAAAGATGCGAATCTTGAAATTGAGATGACTGTAAAGCTTGGCAGAGGGTATGTGCCTGCTGACAGAAATCGGGACGAGAAAGCACCGGTTGGAACAATTCCAATTGATGCAATATTCTCACCGATACAAAAAGTAAATTTCACTGTTACGTATGCCCGTGTCGGTCAGATTACCGATTATGACAAGCTGACTCTCGAAATATGGACAGACGGCAGTGTAAAGCCGGACGATGCACTTGCATATGCGGCAAAAATTCTGAAAGAACAACTCTCTATTTTCATAAATTTTGACGAAGAATCAGAAACTTTTGCAGAGGCAGAATCTGAGGAAGAAATTGAGAAAATTAACGAGAATCTTTACAGAACTGTCGATGAACTGGAGTTGTCGGTACGTTCAGCCAACTGCCTTAAAAACGCAGGTATAAAGCTGATTGGTGAACTGGTTTCCAAGAGCGAGTCCGAAATGCTGAAGACGCAAAATTTCGGCCGTAAGTCCTTGAATGAAATCAAGGATATACTTGGAGATATGGGACTGACTCTCGGCATGAAGCTGGAAGGATTTCCCGATCCTCAAATAATTGCTCGCCTGCGTGGTGACCGTAAAGAAGAAGATTAGTTGCATACGTAAGAAAGGACCGGAAAATGCGTCATAATAAAGCAGGAAGAAGATTGGGTAGAACAACAAGCCATCGAGTAGCGATGTTTCGTAATATGGTAACGTCTTTTCTGAGCCATGGCCGTATTACTACAACTGATGCGAAAGCCAAGGAACTGCGCTCAATAGCTGAAAAAATGATCACTCTCGGTAAGCGTGGCGATCTTCATGCGCTCCGACAGGCTGCATCATATATCCGTGAGAAGAGTGTTGTGACAAAGCTGTTCAATGACATTGCTCCTCGCTACACGGACCGTCAGGGTGGATATACCCGTATCGTCAAGCTCGGACTTCGCCCTGGTGATAACGCATCGATGTCGATTATCGAATTGGTGACCGAACCGTGCAATCCGAAGGTTAAAAAGGTAGTTGCCCCGGCAAAGGCAGCAACTCAGCCCGTTAAGGCAGTTGTTGCAGAGGAAGTCGTTGAAGTTGCCCAGACGAAAGTCGCCGAGGCGGACGAAACCTGCGAGGCAAAAGAAGACTAAGGGATACATGCTACGTCAAAGGGCATGAAGCAAGGCTTCATGCCCTTTTTTTATGATGTCATCGAAAGACCTATAGCCCCCGATCATTTGAGCTGTTCCTTCCAGAGCTAGGTTGACTCTCCTTCCCTTCCGTTGAATCAGTGTTGTCAAACCATGATACAGTCATCTCGTTACAGAGATGTGTGCGAAACGTGCAACTATTTCACGTGAGATTGCAAATATTCCGATTCCGGTCGGGCAGGTTGCATCGCATCTGCCGCAGACAAAGCAGCTGATTTCACCCCACCTTTCCGGATCGGCCGCCAGTTTGTGGTGTATGCGCCGCCGTGTTCGCAGAGCTGCAGTCCCCAATGGGTTATGACCTCCTGCTTCCTGCATGAAGCCACCCAGCTGGCATGAATCCCACATCCTTCTACGTTCGGTATGCTCTGCATAGCGCCAGTCCTGAATTCCAAAACAGGTACAGGTCGGGCAGACCAGGTTGCACCCTGTGCACTGGATGCACCGTTCCCCGATCTCCTCCCAGAAGCTGTCCGGGAGCTCCATCTGTCTCATGATCCGAGATGCCTGCCCGATCAGCTCCTTTTCTGCGCTCAGCATCCCTGAATCTATTTTCCTGATACCCTCCAGGAGTTCCTCGGGCGCATCTTCCAGGCTGCTGACGATTTCCCTGCCGGCTTCACTATATGGGAGAACAAGCCACTCCTTGTTGCCGTCATATATGAATTCCAGATCGCATCCACCATATGATGGAACGATGAACGCGCCATCTGGTCCGCAATATCCAGAAACAACGGCAACGACAGCTCCATCACGCTGGTGGAAGTAGAGGTCATCCCGCTCGCCCGTGGCGAAAAAACGATCGATGAAGTGCAGGCAGAGCAGATCCCTGGGGGTGAATCCGACTACAAGGAGATTGTTGCCATTCTTGGACGGGGAGTGAAGATCACCGTCTCTTTCCGTGAATACCAGTTCATCCTGGGCAAAGAAAAAAGATGTCGGTTTTGAAAGTACTGCCCTGCCGATCATGGCAAGAGGGCCGTCGGCAAGGTTGCCGATTGCACGTCCGCCATCTGCCAGAAGTATGGGAATCCGCAGGTCATAGCGGAGCGAAAGCGATGTGAAGAATTCGCTGAGATCTTCAGGAGCTATTCGTTTCATGGAAGTTGTTCAATCCTCACTGCACAGACCTTGAACTCGGGAATGTGCGACTCTGGGTCCAGCACATTGTTGGTGAGGGCATTTGCAGCCGATTCGGCAAAATGAAAGGGCATGAACAGCACGCCTTCGGGCACCATGTCCGTGATTCTTGCGACTACCGTAATACTCCCCCTGCGGCTGGTGACTGATATGATTTCACCGTTTCTGATCCCGCAGCGGCATGCATCGCCCGGGCAAATTTCAACGAATCCTCTGCGCTCCTCCCTGTCCAACAGGTGGCTCCGCCGGGTCATTGTCCCGGTATGCCAGTGGAAGTACGTGCGACCGGTTGTAAGGGTGAATGGGTACTCGCTGTCGGGCTTCTCCGCGGGTGGTCTGTATTTGACCGGGATGAACCTGCCGAGCCCATGGGTGAATCCGTTCTCATGCAGAATGGGCGTTCCCGGGTGTTCTCTGCCTGGACAGGGCCACTGCAGTCCTGCAGGTGTGAGGCGGTCGTGGGAGATGCCCGCGTATATCGGCGTCAGCCTGGCGATTTCATCCATGATATCACCGGTACTCTCGTATGACATGCCGGCATAACCGGCTCTCCGTGCCAGGGCGGCAATGATCTGCCAGTCTGGCAGGGCGTCTCCCGGAGGGTCGCAGGCCTTTTGCAGCAGTTGCACCCGCCTTTCGGTGTTCGTGTAGGTGCCATCCTTTTCCGCAAAGCAGGCCGCGGGCAGCACAACATCCGCCATTTGTGCGGTTTCACTGGGAAAGATTTCCTGCACAACGAGCAACTCAAGATTCTCCAGTGCCTTTCGCGCATGTTTCTGGTCGGGGTCGGAGAGCATGGGGTTTTCTCCCATGATGAACATGGCGCGGATTTTACCGTCAAGGGCGGCGTTCATTGCATGGGTAAGAGGCAGCCCGGGTTCCGCGGGCAATGGATGACCACCCCACTCCCGGGCGAATTTTTCCCTGACCCCGGGATCAATGACCTTCTGGTATCCCGGGTACAGGTCAGGCAGGGCACCCATGTCGCAGGATCCCTGCACATTGTTTTGCCCCCGGAGCGGGTTTACCCCTACACCGGGACGGCCTATATTGCCGGTGAGCATGGCCAGGTTCGCACAGCACCGTACATTGTCCACACCATGGCTGTGCTGGGTTATGCCCATGGAGTAGACGATCATGGCCGATTTCGCTGTGGCAAAGAGCCGTGCCGCCAGGGCAATCTCTTCGGCCGTAAGACCGGTGAGGAGCGATGCCCGTTCCGGTGTCCACGCTGCTACGGATTCTGCAAGTGCCGCATAATTTTCCGTCCGCTCTGCAATGAAGCTCGTGTCAGTTAGCCCTTCTGCAATGATGGTGTGCATCATGGCCAGAAGAAGTGGCACGTCGCTGCCGTTTTTGTGGCGCAGATGAAGGTCGGCGTGGAGGGATAAACGGATTCGCCTGTTGTCGGCCACGATCAGCTTTGCCCCTTTGCGGACCGCATTCATGATCCTGGAGCCGATGAGAGGGTGTTGTTCAGTGGTGTTGGAGCCGATGACGAAGACGAGGTCGGTCTTGTCAATGCAGTCGATGGTGTTGGTCATGGCTCCGGAGCCGAAGGTCTGCGCGAGTCCGGTGACGGTGGATGAGTGGCAGAGCCGTGCGCAGTGGTCGATGTTGTTGGTGCCGAAGACCCGCCTGGCCAGCTTCATCAGGAGGAAGTTTTCCTCGTTGGTGGCTTTGGCCGACGAGGCAAACATGACCGCATTGCGCCCGTGTATTTTCTGAACATTTTTGATCCCGGTAACGATCCGGTCAAATGCCTCGTCCCAGGAGACCGGCGTGAGGGTGCCGTTCCTGCGCACCAGTGGCCTGGTCAGGCGGTCCGGGTGACTGACAAAGGCAAAGGCGTTCCACCCCTTGACGCAGAGCCCGCTACGGCTGACAGGATGGGTGGTGCTCGGTTCAACACCGACCAGGCGGCCGTTTTCACTGATGAGGTGAAGCATGCAGCCGGTGCCGCAGTACGGGCAGACGGTCAATGTTTTTTTCATTGATTCAATCCTCTAAAACCGAACAAAGCAATTCCCTTCTTTCAGAAAACTCCGCGTAGATTCTCAATGTCGCTGAGGCGGAACACAGGCCCATCCTGGCAGCAGTACAGATGTTCAATGGAGCAGTGGCCGCATTTACCTACGCCGCAGCGCATCTGACGTTCGAGTGAGACAACAATCTGGGTGGAGTCAAGCCCCTTGGCTTCCAACGCGGCGATGACCGGCGGGTACATCAGTGGCGGCCCGACAATGACCGCCTCGGTGTTTTGCACATTCAGTTCAAGGGGGTGGATGAGATCGGTAATCAGGCCGACCCTGCCGTTGTAGCAGCCTTCTCCTTCCTGGCTGTCCACCGTGTAGCTGCAGGCAAAACCGGTCGTGGTCTCCCATGAAGCGAGGTCTTCCTTGAAGAGCAGTTGTGCCGGACTCCGTGCACCGTACAGGATCGTCACCCTGCCGAAGTCTGCGCGCCGATCTAGCACATACAGGATGAGCGATCTGAGCGGTGCCAGGCCGCAGCCGCCGGAGATCAGGAGCAGATCCTTCCCCGCCATGGAAGCGATATCAAAGGGACGGCCGTATGGGCCCCTGATTCCGACTGTCTGGCCGGCACGTTTGTCGTGCATGGCCGAAGTCAGGCTTCCGACCCTGCGTATGCCCAGTTCAAAGTATCCCTTGCGGGTGGGGGGAGATGCCAGCGAAATCGGTGCCTCACCAAGGCCGAGAATGGAAAGCTGGATGAACTGCCCAGGCTGATGACCAAGTTCGTTTCCATCAAGAAGCCGCAGACGAAACAGTTTTTCGCTGGGGGTCAGTTCGATTACGGATAGAATCGTAGCGTCCCGGGGTAGGTAGAGCGGTCTGTCGGGGGGGGAGGAGGCTGCAGGAGATATGAGCATTGCTGCGACCCTTCTGGAAACTCCCTGTTATTCGTATACACTAAAAAATAGTAGACTAAGCCAATCGGTCTGTCCAGATGGTTTATTAAAATCTTGTCGTTGCCATGATTTATCCCTTTAGCGGCTTCGGGAGCGATGATGAACCCTGCAGTAATCGACATGCACTGTCATGTGGCCGGTATCGGGGCCGGCGGGAGCGGGTGTTTCCTCTCCGGGAACATGGAGCGCAGCTGGAAGACCCCTTTCTACTTCCGTGCCTTCGGGGTCAGCAGGCAGGAATTGGAGCAAGAGGGTGATGGCTTGATTCTCCGTCGACTGTCCGAACGACTTGCCGGCTCAAGCCGGGTGCAGGCTGCGGTCGTGCTGGCCCTGGACGGAGTGGTTGATGCCCGGGGGGAGCTGGACCGGGAGCGGACCGAACTCTACGTTCCCAACGATTACCTGGCGGCCCAGTGCCGGCAGTACGATAACCTCCTCTTCGGCGCCAGCGTCAACCCCCTGCGCCGCG
>Ga0073934_10005475_pt1 | contig 19583 bp, 21 predicted proteins | sample LarsenN4metaG_FD_76834 | JGI IMG/M metagenome (GOLD analysis project Ga0073934, IMG submission 76834) | Hot spring sediment bacterial and archeal communities from British Columbia, Canada, to study Microbial Dark Matter (Phase II) - Larsen... ... | reverse complement strand
GAACTGCAAAAGTTAGAGTAATAACGTCGTAATGTTTGTAGATCAAATCAAATATCACTTCTCCATATAATTTCATATGGTTAAGATTGTAAAGGTGGATTCATGGGGTCGTACTATGACTGAACAAGAAACGATTGAATTTTTGCGGAAACCGCTGCTGATGCGTGTTGCAATGATAGATCAGGATGGATATCCTATGGTGCATCCTATGTGGTTCATCTATGAAAATGGTAAGTTTTTGTTGGCAACAAACCGCAATGGTACAAAGGCAAAGCTGTTACAAAAAAATGCTAAAGTATACTTCACCATTGATACGGTTACAAAAGAAACAGGTCCATGGGGTGTTAGGGGCAGAGGTAGAGGTAGAGTTATCAATGATGCGAAATATGCTGAAGAGGTAACAAAGAAACAATTGATTAGATACATTGGGTCGCTAGAAGGTTCGGTAGCAAAACAACTGCTAGATGAAGCCAAGAGCGATACGGTTGTAATAGAAATCACTCCGAGCTTTCTTGGTACTTGGAGGCATAGGTAAGTATATGTTTATATCTCATTTTAATTGTGCATAGGGTGCAGAAATTGGTTCGCGTGTTTATCAACGGTTTTGGCAACATAGGAAGAAGAATTGCAGACGCTTTAGCTCATGATAAAGAATTCCAATTCGTTGGCGTCGCCAAGTATTCCCCAGATGAAAGGATGAAAGAAGCACTTGATCAGAACTTTAGCATATTTGTTCCAGAGAATAAGGTTGAAGCTTTCAAAGAGTATAAAATCGCAGGCACTGTTAAGGATGCTATACAGCAGAGCGACATAGTAATAGATGCGGCAAAGGAGGGTCTGGGTTATGAGAATAAGGCGAATTATTATCTGCCAATGTCAAAACCAGCGATATTTCAAGGTGGAGAGGATAGGTATGGTGAAAAGAGTGTTGCAGATATGATTCACAACTCCCGTGTTAATTATGAAAAAAGTTTTGATAAGAAATACGTGATACAAGGAAGTTGTAATGTAACTGGCTTGGGAAGAATAATGCAGCCTTTGATAGAAAGATACGGAGATCTAATAAAGAGATTTGACGCTACACTAATCAGACGCTGGGCTGATCTTGAAGATAAGAAGGAAGTTAAAGATTCTATAGAGTGGGACAAAAATCCACACCACCAAGATGATGTTGCTGATTTTATCAAGATACCTCCATTGTATGTTGATGTCTATAAGGTTCCATCGAGGATGATGCATGTGCACCAGATGTATGTTAGATTCAACAACGGTTCTCCAACAAAAGATGAGGTTATAGAGCTGTTTGAAAAGGAATGGGGCATTGCAGTTTTGTATAGTGCCAAAGGAACTGCAGAAGTTAGAAAGAAGGCTGCTGAGTTAGGCTTTCCATTTGGAGATACAAATATGGTTCACATACATGCTGATGTATTGAAGATTCAGGATGATGTAATGAAGATTGTTTATTCTGATGACCAGACTGGAATGGTGGTACCTGAAAATCATCTATTATTGCAAGCCATGATGTTCAAACGCAGTAAGAAAGAGGCGCTGGAGAGAACAGACAAGCTCTTCAGAATGAATGAAAAGAAGAAGCGCCTAGAAAGCGCGTTCAAGCAGTTGTAAATTTTTAAATAGCATAAAGACTAATTTTGTTTGTACACACCTTATGGACAATAGTCTCAAAGGTTTTCGAGTTGGGCAAAGAATAGCAAAAATTTCGGTTTTAACTCTGGTAGGAATAGGAGTAGCCGAGATTCTAGTAGGCTTTGTCGGCGGTAGTGTAGTAGCAATTGCTGACGGGGTAGACTCTTTGGGTGACGCCACAGTCTCTTTCATAGTATGGTTGGGGCTACTTGTTTCTCAGAAAGGTGCTGACTCGAGATTTCAGTTTGGATATCATAAGATGGAAAGCTTTGCAGCACTCATTGCAGCCATAGCTATGATAGTGGTAGGAGTTTTCATTCTGATTCATGCGTGGGAATCACTGATGGATCCACAACCTATAACACATGCAGAAATAACCATGATGACTTTGGCAGCTGCTGGTGCTATTTCTATGCATAGAGCACTCCAGATGAGACGTATTGCTAATAAATACAAACTACTTTCATTGCAAACAGGAGCAAAAAACTCAATCAAGGATGGTTCTGCTTCCATAATAGGATTCTTTAGTGTTATAGCTGCAACCTACTTTGGGTTTTTGCAGATGGATGCGATAGGGGCGATAGCAATAGCTGGATTCATATTTTCGGTATCTTATGTTGCTGTAAGAGAATCTTCCCTTGTACTGTTAGACGCGCTTCACAATCCAAGACTTCCTGCCCAGATCAAGGCTTTTGTGGAGAGAACTCATAAGGTGAATGTTAGTGAGGTTCTTGTAAGGCCTATGGGACCATTTCTACATGGTGAAATAAATGTAGTTGTGGAAGGAACCATGACTATCGATGAATTTAATACAATTGCGGAAAATGTGGAGGCTACAATAAAAAAGAGTTTCCCTAACATAAGGAAACTGGTAGTAACTGCACAGCCTAAAGAGGACAAATAATATTTGCACAGCGAACAGTAAATCAAATAATAATAGTTAACCACATTCTTATAATGAACGAATGTTTCATAATAATTATATAACACTCTATAGGCATTGCACAGTATGTCTAAAACATCAAATGCGATACTCGTAGGAAAGAAGCCACTTATGGCCTATGTAACAGCAACTCTAGTGCAATTGGCAAATGACAGCAAGGTCGTTGTCAAGGCTAGAGGAAACAGCATAGTAAAGGCAGTTGATGTGGCACAGATAATAGAGAACAGAATGGATAGCATGGGATATAAGATTGGAGATACCAGACTGGGAACTGAGCAGTTGCAGTCCAATGATGGTAAAACTAGGAATGTCTCTACGATAGAGATTGATATTGCAAGGGGTCAAGGCAATTCGGGAAGCTCTAATGCAAACGTGAGTACTAAGAAAGTCAGTTCAACAACACGAGCAAAGAAGGGGAAGAAGAAGGACTAAACTTGTTCCTATTCATTTTCTATATTTATGTAGTAAATTTATCACCTCATCATCGCTTACCTGTTCAAAACAATCATAGAATTCACCAACTGCACTGAATTCCAAAGGTGTTTGCAAGATTACTATTTTGTCTACAATTTCGTTTAATTTCGCAACAACTTCTCCAGGCGCAACTGGCACTGCAAGAATAATCATCTTTGGTTTCTGCTTTCTAGCCCACGATATCGCCGCTCTAATGGTTGCTCCCGTTGCTATCCCATCATCAACAATTACAATTGCTTTACCAGCTAAATCATATGCGCTATTTCCGCGATAAAGCCTTAATCTACGTTCAATTTCCCTTACCTGCACCTTTATCTCTTCTTTGATGTACTCCTGTCTTACTCTAAGTATGTTTATTACATATTCATTAATGTAGGAACTGCCATCATGCATCACTGCACCTATAGCAAGTTCGGGATTGTATGGTGCACCTACTTTACGTGGAACCACAACATCTAGCATTGCACCAAGTGATTGGGCAATTGCATCAGCAACAATTACACCACCTCGGGGAATAGCAAGAACTACAACATCCAAATCTTCCTTTTTTAACCAATCCAAATTTTCTGCTAACTGTTTACCAGCATCAGTCCTGTTGTGAAATCTCATAATATCTTTAAAGGGCCGGAACTTATCAAACTTGCCATGAGAAAAACACAGATCCTTGTAATTGGGTATAATGGTGACTCATGCACCAAAAAGGCGTACGATATTGCCTACAGTGTAGGAAAAGAGATTGCTAAACGAGGAGTAGTTCTTTTGACGGGTGGATTGGGCGGTGTTATGGAAGCCGCATGTAAGGGGGCGCATGATAATAATGGAACTGCGATCGGCATAATTCCGTTTGAAGATTTTGCTGATGCAAACAAGTATTGCGATATAATTATATGCACTGGAATTGGCTATGCGAGGGATTTCATAACTGCTTATTCTGCTGACGGTGTTATCATTGTTGGCGGAGGTATTGGGACATTAATGGAAGCAGGTGCAGCTTACTTGAAAAAGAAACCTGTTGTAGCAATAGTTGGAAGTGGAGGTATAGCTGACAGATATGCTGGTGAATATCTCGATGAACGAAAACGCGTAAAGATCTTAAAGGCGAAGACTGCGAAGGATGCCGTAGCGAAAATTCTTGTCTCAATAAAACGTTAATGTGTAAGTTTTAGCAGTGTTTCATCTGGTTCGTAAAAACTACCATAGTTCTTCGCAGCCTTTTTCAGTTCATCTACTATATTTGCAAAACCAAATCTTTCTGCAATAGGGAACAGACCTTCCTTCAAACCCAATCCGAATTTAGTCGCTCTGTTAATATCTTCTTTGTTACTAACACCATTGGTTATCAACCAACATGCATTGTTTACAGCAACGCCAAGTAACCGGAGAGGATTGTAACGTTCAGCCTCTTCAGGTGTTAGATTAACCCTCTCATATGCATCACTCTTATATTCATAAAAGCCCTTGCCAGATTTCTGTCCAAGATTGCCTTCCTTAAACAGTTTCTCAATCATTGGATGGAGATTGATCACCTTCTTGTCTCTCAAATGCATCTCATACGATGCTTTATGTACAACATCTATGCCTGTATAATCCGCAAGCTCGAATATTCCCATGGGAAATCCTATCTTGAATTTCACTGCAGCATCTATTTCTGTCATCTTTGCATGTTCTCTTTCAAGTGACCAAGCAGCTTCATGCACAAGCGGAATGAAGATCCGGTTAACTATGAAACCTGCAACATCCTTGTTACATAGCACGGGTTCTTTTCCAAGACTCTTGACATATCGCATAGTAATATCCACAAGTTCCTTTTCAGTCTGAGCACCAGGTATTACTTCTACCAATGGCATCAATTGTGGAGGATTAAAGAAGTGTATCCCTATGAACTTGTCTGATCTAGTTGTAACCATTGAAAGTTCAGTAATAGGGAGGGTGCTTGTGTTTGATGCAAAAACAGTTTTAGCAGGAGCAAGTTTGTCAAGATCAGCATATACCTTCTTTTTCAAATTCATATCTTCTGGCACAGCCTCTATCACAAGATCAGTATCTATAAGAGATTCTTTCAGATCAACGTATGTCTTAATGCGTCCAAGTATCTTTTTAGACTCTTCCCCAGAGATCTTGTTCTTTTCAACCAGTTTGTTAAGACTCCAAGCAATCTTTTCCATAGCCTTGTCTAGGAACCTCTGATCAATATCACACAATGCTACCTCATATCCAGACATGGCAGAGACCTGGGCAATGCCATGTCCCATGACGCCTGAGCCAAGCACGGTTATCTTCTTAATATTCATAGGTAATACACCCATAAGTAGAGATGGTTTTTAAAATTGTCTATACGTTTCCATTATAAAATTTAAATTACGCGATAAAAATCATACAGCTAGGTTGGATCTAGAGAAGTTCACACGGGATGTGAACGAGGTTGCATATAAGGCATGTGTGAACGAGGATCAGATCGTACTGCAAAGGGTTAACTTCGTCAAACAGAGACTGATCGACCTCTATAAGCGCAATCTGGTTAAGATAAACCATTCAGTAATGGAGATAGTATGCGCAAAACATCTGATAAAATATGGTTATGATGTAGATGTTGAAAAGCAACTATTAGACACACTGGTTTGCGATATTTTTGCCACTAAAGGAGATAGCAGTTTTATAGTGGAAATTGAGACCGGGTTTACACCTCCTGAACACGCGTTGGACCCTTTGGCATACTATGTTGCGAGAATCGCAAGCAAAATAGCTAGATACAGTCAATATGCAGGCAAGTTTGCCCTTGCAACTCCATTGGTGAGCATCCTACCTATCCCTGAAATCTTTCTGAAACCACCAAAGTATAGAAAATCTGCCGAAGTTAAGAAGATAAAGGAATTATGTGATAAATATTACAAAAATCCTCCTCTTGAGACAAGCGCTATATCGAACGCGCACCTTCATTCCATATATTTGATTAATATTGATGATGCAAAGATTACTGAACTAGATCCCGATGCGTACCAAGCATTGATAGAGGAATTAAATAATTCGTCTAGTTTTCGCATTTAAATAAAATGAAAAATTAGGCACTAAAAGTTTATATCGAATGAAGCCTATAATATAGACTGCCATCCAACCGAAAGAGAGGATGATTCGCCAATAAGCTTCCGAATCGGGGAAAGCCTCGACTCGCTGCGCAGGTTGGCGAGCGTCGATGTTTCACCGTGGAACTATGGGGCAACCCATAGAGTCTCATGAGGCATCAACGAGGGCAAACTAATGCAACGTACGGGATTAAGAATCACGAGCACGTTGCAGACAGAAAGCCACATCACCTTCGAAAATTGGATGGCTTTTCCATTCATAGCTAGTTAATTTCCGCTTTCCCTATTCATATTTTTCTGCACCTAATAATATAGTTGCGTAAATTGCAAGTATGGCAAGTTATATAGGTCAAATAGAACAAGCAGATGCGAAGTTGAAGAAGGTAGGCATAATTGGTTGTGGCGCTATAGGTTCGGAGCTTGCAAGATCTGTAGGTGACCCGATAGATAATGTAGTACTTGTTTCCGTTTTTGATACATACGTCGATGCTGCAAACAAACTTGCCAATAAACTCAAGAAGAGCGTTACTGTTGCACAAACAATAGAAGAATTTCTGTCACAACCAATGGATATTGTTGTGGAAGCAGCTTCTCAGGAAGCAGTAAGAAAGTATGCCAAGAGTGTGCTGGAACGAGGCATCAATATTATGATAATGAGTGTAGGTGCCTTGTTGGATGATCATCTATGTAAAGAACTCGTTCTTACTGCAGAAAAAAATAATGTGAAAATTTACCTCCCTACTGGTGCAATTGCAGGAATAGATGCAATCAGAAGTGTAAAGCATATGCTTACTGAAGTCACATTAACAACAACCAAGAGCCCAAGAGGGTTGGAAGGCGCACCTTTCTTCAGCAAACATAAGGTTGATCTGAAGAAGATCAGAAAACCAACAGTTATCTATGACGGCAATGCTATACAAGCTGTAAAATATTTTCCTGCCAATGTGAATGTAGCAGCTGTGTTAAGTTTAGCGGGTATTGGGGGCAAGAGAACCAAGGTTAGGATCGTTGCAGATCCAAAATCAAAAATGAACGTGCATGAGATAGATGCGAAAGGAAAGTTTGGGGAGATGCATTTTCAAGCTAGGAACTTGCCAAGCCCAACAAATCCAAAAACAAGTTATCTTGCAGTACTTTCTGCAATAGAATGTTTACGTTCCATTTGTAATGATAGATTGAGAATAGGAACATGATGAATAGATCTAGGCAATTATTGCACGGTAATTGAATAAATTGGGCAATTAAATCCTGCATTGCATTCCTTTAAATATAATTTTGGAAAAAGGGTTTACATAGTAATGCAAATCTACTCTCTTAAAGATGAGATCCTGCGCCTGAAAAAGGAGAAGGACGCAGTGATCCTAGCACATAACTACCAGATACCAGAAGTGCAAGATGTCGCAGATTTCGTAGGCGACTCTCTAGGCCTTTCGCAGCAAGCAGCAAAAACTAATGCAAAGATGATAGTATTTTGTGGAGTGCATTTCATGGCTGAAACTGCATCCATAATTTGTCCCGACAAGAAGGTGCTTATACCTGACCGTGAAGCTGGTTGTTCTCTATCCGATACAATAAATGTAGAGCAGTTGAGGAAATGGAAAGAAGAGAACCCCCATGCTGTTGTAGTTGGCTATGTAAATACTACTGCCGATGTGAAGTCATTATGTGATTACTGTTGCACCTCAAGCAATGCAGTTAAAGTGGTAAAGAGCATATCTGAAGATAAAATGGTATTATTCCTCCCAGACATGTTCTTGGGAGCATATGTGGCTGAAGTCACCAAACGAAAGAATATGCTCATCTGGCCAGGAGAGTGTCATGTACATGCTGGCATAAAACCAGAGACTGTGAATGAAATGTTAAAGATGCATAAAGGAGCCGAATTCCTTATACACCCAGAGTGTGGCTGCACAACTTCTATGATGTATTACTTTGGCAATGGCAATGGTAACGGTAACGGTCATAACGTGAAATTCTTCTCGACAGAAGGTATGATGAACCATGCAAAGAGTTCTAGCGCAGAGAAGTTTGTTATAGCAACAGAAACAGGCATTCTCTATAGAATGCAGAAAGAGAATCCAAACAAGGCATTCATACCTATAAGCGACAAAGCTGTATGCAAATACATGAAGATGATAACGCTTGACAAGGTCTACAGATCTCTTGCTGAAGAGGTATACGGAGTAAAGGTTCCAGAGAACATTGCTGCAAAGGCTAGATTGGCAATAGAGAGAATGCTCTCGATAAATTAACGCTCAATTATTTCAAGGCCCATATCGATTGCTTTTACTGAATGCGTTAAACTGCCAATAGATATAACATCGATATCTATTGATGCATATTGCCTAACATTCTTATGATTAACTCCTCCAGACACTTCTATAATCACTCTTTTTCTCAAACCTCTCCTTTTCAATGCGCTAACAATTGTTTTCACCTGCTTCGGAGTCAAGTTATCTAACATTATGATATCTGCACCAGCCTCTATTGCTTCGATTGCTTCTTGAAGACTTCTGACCTCTACCTCAATCTGCATCTTTGAATCATGCATCTCTCTTGTAGCCTTTACCGCCTTGCCAATTGAGCGTGTTATTGCAAGATGATTATCCTTGATTAGAACCATTTCATCAAGTCGCATTCTATGAGTATCGCCACCACCTATCTTCACTGCTCTTTTATCAAAAATCCGAAAGCCGGGAGCGGTTTTTCTTGTGCATGCAATTCTTACTTTACGATTTATTTTCCTAACTTTATCAACAAAACGTTTTGTTTCCGTAGCTATTCCACTCATGCGCATCAATATGTTCAACGCAGTTCTTTCTGCAGAAAGTATTGCTTTAGCATTTCCAGTTATTACAAGTATAGATGTATTGGGCTTCACCAACGATCCCTCCCTTACCAAATTCTTTGCTTTGCACTGCTTTAGTACAAACAACACACATGTCTCCTTAAGGCCAGCAACGACAGCACTTTCTTTGCAAATTACAACTGCTTTTACTTTAACATTGGGAAGTATTGCACTGGTTACATCACCCTTACCAATATCTTCTCGCAAAAAATTAGCAAGTGCATCTTTCAACACGTGCATCTTACGTTACCTTTAATGCGTACTTTCCCTTTTGTGTTATACTCAGGGTTTTTGCAACTTGTGAAGTTTCTGGTTGTACTATAAGCAATATTCCAGACCAGTCAGATGTTAGATCTGATGATTTGCAGACAGGGCATACCTTGCCTGTTGTAATAGCCCTGCATTTTCTGCATGCTAATTCTTTTACCACTTACTTAGCCTCCTTCTCTACCTTCTGTTTCTCTTGCGACCCTCCCTGAGCCTTCTTAATCTCTTCCATTACCCATTCCTCTGCGCCGAGGAAGGGCTGTCTGCAGGTGATACCTATCTTACCCATTGCAGCACCTTTGCCCAAACTTACTGCAGTAACCCTTGCACGTATCTTTGAACCAATCTTCAGAGTCTTTCCAGTTTGATTGGCAATTATCATACCCGATTTTAGATCACTTCGTAGATAATCATCAGTTATTTGTGATAGGTGAAGCAAAGCATCAGTGGGTCCTATCCTGACGAAAGCACCAAATTCCGTAATCTCTACAACTTCTCCCTCAACAATTTCTTGTAATGAAGGATAGAAGGTTAGAGCTTTAAAATTTGCTCTGTGGTAGGTCGCGCCATCACCAGCAACCAATTTTCCTGTAGTATTAACATCAGCATCAATTATCATTATAACATAGCCCAGATCTGGGCTAATCATACTCTCATACTTTTCCTTCAGGATACTTATGGTTGCTTCCTTCAAAGAGGTGCCAAGACGGTTAGGTGGTATCCTAACAACATCAGACATTTCGACAATAGTAAACATCTGTCGGAGAGAACAAAGTATCAATTTATGAATCTTTTGATTAAATTAAGTGTAAAACTACTCTTTGATGCGGAAATTATTCATGTTTGTGGGATAAACTGCTAATTACCATTATCAGATTAACTCAACATTGACATATTGAAAGTTGATTGGTTCTACAGCATCATGTGAGTAGATAATTTGTAAAATGAGTTCTTAACAAAACTTGAAACTAGAAAGTAATATGAATATTTAAATAACGTGTGGCTTGTTCATAAAATGAAGACAAAAATGGTAAATGTCGATGAAGTTCTAAACACTTTGAAAACTGTTATCGATCCAGAACTTCACAAGGATATCGTTTCAATGGGTATGATAAAGGATCTTGCAATTAATGATGGAAAGGTAAGTTTTACTTTAGAACTTACCACTCCTGCATGCCCATACAATAGTGATATAGAACAGGAGGCTCGACAAAAAGTCACTGCAATAAACGGTGTTAAGGATCTTGACATGAAGGTTACGGCTAGAGTAATGGAAGGCAGAGCCATTGGCATGGAGGAGATCTTGCCAAAGGTCAAGAATGTAATTGCCGTTGCAAGTGGGAAGGGGGGAGTTGGTAAGAGCACCGTTGCTGTAAACATTGCACTAGCACTGGCTAGAAGTGGTGCAAGGGTCGGGCTTCTTGACGCAGATATTTACGGCCCAAGCATCCCATTAATGCTTGGTCTAAAGCCTGGACTTGAGGCAGATGGTGACAAAATTATCCCACAAGAAGTTTATGATTTGAAGGTTATGTCAATGGGTCTTGCCCCACAACAAGGTGATCAGAATGTTGGTATATGGAGAGGTCCGATCATTTCTGGTATAATAAAACAGTTCCTTACAGATGTTAATTGGGGTGAGCTCGATTATCTGATTGTTGATCTTCCACCAGGAACTGGCGATGCACCATTAACACTTGCACAAACAATTCCAATTACTGGTATGATAGTTGTTACTACACCACAAGATGCTGCAATGAACATTGCACTGAAAGTAGCACTCATGTTCAAGAAGCTTGGTATTCCTATAATTGGTGTTGTTGAAAACATGAGCCATTTCATATGTCCTCACTGCAACAAAGAAACACATATTTTTGGGGCAGGTGGAAGCGAAAAGATAAGTGAAAAATTTGGCGCACCATTACTTGGTCAGATCCCACTACATCCTGGAATAATGACTGGTAGCGATGTTGGCAAACCAGTTCTTATTACAGAACCTAATTCTCCACATGCAGATGCGTTCAAGAAAGTGGCCATGATTGCAGCTGGTAGGATAAGTGTTATTGCCGCAGAGATGCAGACAAATGCAGCTTAGCGCTCAGGAATTACAGTTATTTAAGAAACCAATAGGTACCCTTCTCAGGAATAATCAGATTAACCTTGATACGTTATCACCATATATCAAGAGCAAGATGCTAATTACCGTTGGCGATGCTACTACGGATAGGTTGCTTGAACTTGGTATAGTTCCTGCAATCCAGATAGTTGATGGCAGGGAGAGAAGGGTTGAGCGTGATCTGCCTTTGGAAAAATATACAAAAGTGATAAAATGCGACAACCCTGCAGGCACGATTTCTGCAGAAGCGGTAAGGGCGTTTAAGGAAGCATTATTATCTGAGAAACCAGTCAGGATAATTGTAAACGGTGAGGAAGATCTGCTTGGGGCCGTTGTTATTGCCTTGGCACCTGATAATTCTGTCATGTTCTATGGACAGCCCTTAGAAGGGCTGGTAGCAGTTAAGATCAATAATGAAACTAGGGGTAAACTAAGAGAAGTAATTAATAAGATAAAATCGTTGTAAACTAAGGGGAATGATGACGTGGTGGCTGATTGATAGATGATAGATTAACTAATGTCTGACCCCTTCATCTAAATGTAAAGAACAACACGAATTTTTGGGTCCGTCGCATCTATTCTCAAACTCAACCTCACAATAAATTTAACTAAATTTACCGAGCGTTTATATATCTCACGGAATTGAATCACTCAAAAATGAGTTTCCTTGGTTTGGGCTTAGACTCAACTTTATCAATAATAGCATCAATAGCATCACTTGCTCTTGCTGGTGCAATGGCAGCATGGGTTAGCAAGCAAAGCGGTGGCACGGAGCAGATGATGGATATAAGCAGGGCAGTAAGAAGTGGAGCCTCCGCTTTTTTACGACGTGAATTTAAGATCATAATACCTATAGCCATAGGACTTGCAATAGGGATCTCTTTTACTTCTGGAATGTCTAATGGAGTTGCATTTGCTGTTGGTGCTACATTGTCTGGTATAGCAGGTTTGATAGCGATGAAGATCACAGTTAAAGCAGCTGTTAGAGCTGCACAGGCAACAACTAAAGGTTTGGGTCATACATTAGCTACTGCTTTCAGGGGAGGAGCAACTGTTGGTCTTGCCATACCCGCTATGGCTCTCATTGGAGTTACTGCATTATACCTTGTATATCCAGAACCAATTACTATTGCAGGTGTCGGTATAGGTGCAAGCCTCATCGCTTTATTCATAAGAGCGGGAGGTGGAATATTCACCAAGGCTGCTGATCTTGGCGCCGATCTTGTTGGCAAGGTTGAGGCAGGAATACCGGAGGATGATCCACGCAACCCAGCTACCATAGCCGACAATGTTGGGGATAATGTTGGTGATGCCGCTGGTATGGGTTCAGATGTTTATGAATCATACATAGTTACCTCACTTGCTGCCATGCTACTTGGCGCATTGATAGTTCCTGAATTTCTTACAACCACACAGTTAGTGGTTTATCCAATTGTGGTGGGCGCATCAGGTTTGGTCGCTTCTATAATAGGAGCATTAACAGTTACACCAAGAAAGATAACAGACCCGATGAAACCTCTCAATGCAGCATTCATTGTGAGTGCTGCCATTGCAATTGGATTGAACTTCATATTTACTCAATTAGTTTTGGGAGATAATCCATTATCATATGCATTATTTGCCACAACAGTTATGGGAGTTATCCTTGTACCAGTCATTCAACGCATAACCGATTACTTTACAAATTACAAATACAAACCCGTGCAGGAGATAGGCGAGTCAACCAAGTGGGGTCATGCTGCCAACATGCTTGCCGGTATAATTGTTGGACTTAGATCCACTATGCCATTTATGCTTGCAATTGTAATCACGCTAGCAGTCTCTTACAGTGTAGCATTTTCTATATCAGGCGATCCTTTAACGGGTATATATGGAACTGCTATGGCTGCAATGGCAATGCTTAGCTTGGCAGGCATAGTTTTGAGCATAGATTCTTTCGGGCCCATAAGTGACAACGCCGGAGGCATTGTTGAAATGACTGGTATGGGTGAAGAGAATAGGAAGATTACGGATCAGATAGATGCTGTTGGCAATACTACAAAGGCTGTCACGAAAGGATTTGCTATAGCAAGTGCTGGTCTTGCAGCATTAGCAATGATACAGGCATTTCAGCATGAGGCAGCTAACATATTTGAAAAAACCTTCGAATATAGTTTATCAAATCCTAATGTTATAATCGGCCTTATCGTTGGAGGGCTTTTACCATTCTTCATATCAAGTCAGCTAATCTCTGGTGTCAACAAGGCCGCAATGCGTTTAGTTGATGAAATAAGACGGCAGTTCAAGGAAGATCCTGGAATATTGAAGGGAACATCAAAACCTGACTATGCAAAATGTATTGATATAACAACAAGTGCTAGCATCAAACAACTCTTTAAACCTGCAATAATTACTGTAGCAAGCCCTATTATACTCGGTGTAATCTTTGGACCCACTGCCGTCGCTGGATTACTTATGGGTGCAGTTGTTAGTGGCATATTCTTGGCATATCATATGGCAAATAGCGGCGGAGCATGGGACAATGCAAAGAAGTATATTGAAATTTTGGGCAAGAAAAATACCCCTGAGCATGAGGTTGCTGTTGTAGGAGACCTTATTGGCGATCCATACAAGGATACTGCAGGTCCAGCATTAAATACAGTCATCAAGTTGCTTAACACTGTAGCGATAGTATTCGTAGCAATCTTCTTCGGTTTTATTGGGATCTAATTTATAACAAGTTCCAGTTCGCGCACTGCATTATCATATAGAAAAACCTTTAGTTCATAATTTAAGGTTGACATTATTAACCATGGAACCGGGTTAATTTCCATATACTTTGCATCTATGGCAGAGGGTCTCGCAGGTGCAGGATGGGAGTGAAATATTCCCACTATATCAAGTCCATGAGTTTCGGCCTCCTTATATGCTTCTAATAATTCACTTGGCTCTACACTGAATGTGGTTCGTGATCTGTCACTATTTTTCGTGAATATCAATCTCTGAACAACAATATCTTCCCCACTAACACTGCCAACCAAGAGAGCACATGATTCTAAAGGTAAAGACTCCATTGCAAATCTTTTGAGCTCCTCTATATGTTTGGAGCCCAGAAACAGTTTTTGAATCATTAGTTCACAATAACCTTACCAATCATGGTTGGATGGAAGGTGCAGAAGTAAGTATATTCACCCAGCTCGAGATCTTTTGTATTGAACGACCACATGTCTTTTGATTTTATGGTCAATGAATCAAACAACGAACCAAATCTTGGATCCTCCACCGTCCCGCTTGTCACTGTATGAACAACACCATCATTATTAGTCCACACAATCGTAGTTCCTTTTGTAACTGTAACTTCCGCAGGATCAAATGCTTTGGTAGTTAATGTGGAAGCACCTTCCACTATTGCAACCTCAACCTTAGGACCGGTAATTTCCACTTCAGGGGCTGCCGGTTGTTCCATCACACCCGCTTCTATTGGTTGGGGAGCAACAGCCCCAAACGCCAAGAAAGTTATTATACCAACCACCGAGCCGCTAGAGAAGAGGATTGCTATAGCCTTGAAGTGTGGACTTTTCTTATGCGCAGCCCAACCAATTGCCACAGATGGGATTAGTATTAAGAAAAGTATACCTGTTAGTGTAAACAGAGCTGGAACTTGTGCAATGCCTACTGCGAAAGCTCCAAAGGTAACCATAAACCCAATTATAATTAATGTAGCCGCTTTTGCCTGATTGCTTCTAGGCAAACCATCTTTCAGAATGCCTGCTGCCAGAATAATCATACCTATAAACATGACTAAAGCAGAAATCGCATGCATCCCCTCCATCAAGGTTTTAGCAATTCCTGACAGAGCCACCCCAACCCCAACCATGCCTACCACAGTTAACCCTATGCCGGGCACCATAAGTTCCCAGTCAGTCAATTTCGATCTAGACTAGAATTTGCACGCCTAAATAATCTTTCCTTAACGATTAAATGCATGGTAGATGGCGAGACTGTGTGGGAATTAAGGAGTTTGCCGAAATATCAAAGTTCAGGATCGTAGCAGTTCTTGATCTTGTTGCCATAACATCATTGCTTGCCGCGAGCAAATGGCAAATTTCCGGAGAGACTATACTTTTTCTATTTATCGCAGGCACGCTAGCATCAATGGGCTCTAGTGCGCTTAACCATTACTATGATCGCGATATAGACTCCTTAATGTCAAGAACTAGTAAACGCCCAATACCTTCTGGAAGATTGAGTGCTAATAGCGCACTTGCATATGGTCTTGCACTAAGTATAGCATCGGTAGTCATCGCATACTTTACGCTTAATCCCATCGCTACAGCATTCATAGCTCTTGGCATTTTCTTCTATGTAATAATATACACTGCATGGCTGAAGAGGAGTAATGCATCTAACATTGTAATTGGAGGATTTGCTGGCAGCTGTGCCTCATATGCTGGATGGGCTACCGCCACTGGCACATTAGACTTGTTAGGATTCCTTGTTGGTCTTCTGGTATTTATATGGACACCTAGTCACTTCTGGTGTTTAGCTATAAAGAGCAAGGAAGAGTATGCAAGTGCAAGGATACCTATGCTCCCAGTTCTTGTAGGTGATAGCGCCGCAGCGAAATATGTATTGATAAACACTCTTGTACTTGTTCCATTTTCAATAATGCTGTACTTCTTTGGACTAGGCTTACTTTACTTAATAATAGCATCGATATCTGGAGCTATGATGCTCGTGTACAACTTCATGTTAATTAAAAACCCAAGTAAGAATGTTGCATGGAAGACATACAAGGTATCAAGTCCATATCTTGCAATAATATTCTTGGCGCTTATGTTTGATGCGTTAGTGGCTCTTTAGCGTTCTCGATCCTTCTCTTGTCCTTGGTTATCCATCCAACCCTAATCAATCCATAGATCTCCAAGTCAAGCAAGGTCTTGTTGAATTGTTGCTCTGTAATGCTAACACCATCTTTTATAAGTAAATTCATCAATTCAGCATCGGTGATATTCCCATGTTGCTTGATCTTTTCATATATCAGGTTCCTCAATGGGTAGCTCATAATTAGATCAACCGTAGAATGCTTTGTCAATGGGCTTGGGCAGTGCATATGTTACATTTTTACTTACCGATTCATACCATGCTTCCACATCTGGGGTAATAGATGGTTTCACACGTCTCAGGGCTTTATCAAAGTCTGAGGAGTTAATCTCTCTTCTCTTGTTTCTCATAGCGTTTATTGCCGCTTCTCTGCAAACACCCACCAAATCAGCTCCACTATAGCTTCCAGTTACCTTGGCAAGGTCCTCTATATTCACACCTTTCGCTAGTGGCATCTTTCGTGTTATTACCTTAAGTATCTCTAGCCTCGATTGCTCATCTGGAGGAGGAATATATGTTATCACATCCAATCTCCCAGGCCGAAGAAGGGAAGTATCAACAAGATCGGGTCTGTTGGTTATTCCAACAACCACAACTCCCGTAGGTCCAATATCCTCCATTTCTGTAAGAATCTGGCTAAGAACCCTTTCACCAACACCAGAATCTTCAGACACACCCCTTGGTCTTGCTATGGAATCAAGTTCATCAAAAACTACTATACATGGTGACGATGCCCTTGCCTTCCTGAATATATCGCGTATAGCTTTTTCTGACTCTCCCACCCATTTCGAAAGCACCTCCGGTCCCTTTACCATGATTATATTCGCACCACTTTCCGTTGCTAATGCCCAAGCAAGTAGAGTTTTACCGCAGCCAGGAGGGCCATAGAGCAGTGCACCTTTTGGAGGTGTTATTCCAAGATCCTGAAAGCTCTCCGGTTCTTTTATTGCTGTAATAAGGTTATCATAAAGTATCCTCTTAACATCATACAACCCTCCAACATTCTCCCACTTTACTTTTGGAGTTTCAACATAAAACTCTCTTAATGCTGTGGGAACAACTTCCTTCATTCCATCGTAAAAGTCCCTGTTCATTATTATCATCTTTTCAAGAATCTCTGGAGGTATTCTATCACTCTCAAAATCTATTTCTGGGAGGTAACGCTTCATTGCCTTCATAGCAGCTTCCCTACAAAGTGCCTTGATATCTGCACCGGTGTATCCATGCAATTCGCTTGCAAGTTTCTTCAAGTTAATATCTTCTGACAATGGCATTCCCCTCGTGTGTATCTGTAGCATTTCTATTCTTCCCTCAATGTTAGGTACTCCGATCTCCAGCTCCCTATCAAACCTGCCCGGTCTTCTCAGCGCTGGATCCACGCTTTCAGGTCTATTAGTTGCGCCTATCACTATGACGTTTCCTCTTTCTGACAAACCGTCCATAAGCGCAAGTAACTGTGCCACAACCCTCTTCTCCACATCACCAAACGCTTCCTCACGTTTGGGTGCTATCGCATCTATTTCATCAATGAATATTATGCTTGGAGCATTTTCCCTCGCCTCCTTGAACATCTCTCTAAGCCTCGCCTCAGTTTCACCGTAATACTTGTTCATAATTTCAGGGCCATTAATGGAGTAAAAGTTAGCCTCAGATTCACTAGCAAGTGCCTTTGCAATTAATGTCTTACCACAACCAGGAGGACCATAAAGCATGATACCCTTATGCGGCTCAATACCTAATCGTTGAAATACTTCTGGATGCCTTAAAGGCAGCTCCACGATTTCTCTAAGTTTTTCAATCTTCTCCTTCAAACCTCCAATCTCTTCATACGTAACTCTTGGTTTCCTGCTTACCGTAGCATCTGCAAGTATTGTCAGTTTCGTTATTTTATCTACATTAACAACACTCTTTGGCATTACCTTCTGTACTTTAAAGTCCATAGAGTTACCAAGTATAACAACGGAAATTTCATCACCTTCAATTAATGGAAACCCTTTCAACCTATTCTTAACAAACTCACAAAATTCTCTATCTACAGTAATCTTATTGCCCATTGGGAGTAGAGATATGTTTCTAGCAAGTTTGCTCTCGACCTTCCTTACCTCAATCAGATCGTTTATACCAACACCTGCATTCTTTCTTGTCTGGCCATCTATACGTATAATGTCCTTTTCCACATCATCTTCATCTGCAGGCCATACAGTAACAGCAGTTCTACTCTTGCCAGCTAGTTCTACAACATCACCCGGTGCAATACCAAGCGAGTTCATTATTTCATGGCTTATGCGGGCTCTCTTCTTCCCAACATCTCTTTGCTTTGACTCTGCTATACGCAGTTGAGCTGGTTCAGCCTTCGGCTTCACCAAAGCTCCCCCTCCTACCCTCCTACTTGTCTGCTCAGATTCATGACTTCTATTTCACTCACACCTTCAGTATCTTTTACCATACTTTCCAATTTGTCCATTTGACCTTCTTTATCTTCTAGTAAAAAATCTACAACCAAGGCATTCAGTCCAAATGCTATAGGTTCTTTTGCAGAATTTCTAACTAGTATGCCATCTGGAAGTGAAGATTTGAGTTTTTCAACCAAACCGTCCAAGTTCACATCTGTATCAGATGGAAGAACCTTTATTCTAGCAATAAGTTTCGCCATTCAACCACCTATGGTCCCTCAAATCCACATTTGGAACATCTATACGTTCTGGCAAGTTCCCTGCAGCTCTCGCAACGCCATACAAGAACCTCACCACATTTAGGACACATGAATTTAACACATTCATCATTTGGCATAATAGTTCTATTGCAGGAAGTGCAAACGGGTAGTTGCAAGGGTTTTTGTGACATTACGTCTGTGTGAATTTGAATATAATTTATACCTTATGAAAAGAGCTTTCTTACCTCGCTTCCCAAAACTGCTTTCGCAATTTTTATGGCACCTTCCACACTCATCAACTTTGATAATGCCTGTGAATGAAAATCAAAGTCAATATTCTCTGAGACGTCATCGATAGTTTGAGAGGTCACGAATTTGAACATTTCATCTATTGCCTTATTATCAAGATGCTCGAATACTTTTCTAGCCAACAGCATTCTATCAAATTCCTTTTTGAAAAGTTGAAGCCATTCTCTTTCATACATATGCAATAACAGCAAATTGTTTTTAGCAATCGCATATACAATTGCCCTTCCAGCAAGTATTCCAGCCATACCACATGTATATATCCCTCCTGCAGTAGTAGGTTTCGTCTGACCAGCAGCATCTCCTACACTTACCATCCTTCCCGATACAAAATGATCCAACGGACCAAGAACCCAGATTGGGGCGAATATCTTTTTCACGATAACATG
>Ga0073934_10005473_pt1 | contig 19586 bp, 20 predicted proteins | sample LarsenN4metaG_FD_76834 | JGI IMG/M metagenome (GOLD analysis project Ga0073934, IMG submission 76834) | Hot spring sediment bacterial and archeal communities from British Columbia, Canada, to study Microbial Dark Matter (Phase II) - Larsen... ... | reverse complement strand
TCGGCCGCCGCCGATGGCGCCGGCGCCCGCCGCGCGCCCGCCGCGCGCCCGCAAAAGCCGCTCTCGCCCACGCAAATCCCTTGCAAACCGGCCCCGCTGCGGCTTGTTCAGACCGTCCCTAAGCTGAAAATGCTGTCGACGATAAAAATCGACACAACCGCGACCGATATCGCGGCCAAGACGTAACAAATGACTATAGATCGTACGCTTGGCGCCGAGAACAACGCGCGCTCAAAAACCTTGGCGACAAACACGTTGAGGGCATAGTATCACAGCAAGCCAAAGGCGAACGCCATGGCCATGACAACTATACCCTCGCCGACATCCGGACCTCCCAGCGCTAGCAGAACCAGGACCGGCAGCGCCCAATTCAATCCAATGCACCACCAGATCGCCTGGACTCTTCGTCGGGAAAGGTCGCCGTCTTCAGGGATAGGGAAGGTCAGCGCTCTTGACAGTGCGTCGCCGACCCCTGTCGCCACGGGCGTCAAAACAGCACGCACGGCGGCAGCGGCGATCATTACAAGCACGACGACGCCGGCTTTGCGCCAGAACTCAAAACTGTCCAACGTGCGCAGCACTTCCGAAACACTGCCGGAAATCGTGTCAGCCAAGTCTCCCCCTTGGTTCCTTGCTTCGCCAAGATGCTAAGGTGCGACCGCCCTATGTGGCAATGTCCGCTTTCGATGCAGGTTCTCGCAGGAGAGCTTCCATCGGCGCGGGCCAATGTCGCCAATGGGCGATAGCTGACATTGCTAGCCTCGCCTACGCCCCCCACGTAGCTTGCTCACCCCATGCTCCGCACCATCGCCCTCTACGGCCTCGCGCTCGCTCTCGGCGCCGTCGCGTTGCAATGGCTGCAGTACCGCATGCTCGTGCGCGAGCATCCCGGCGAGATCTACTTCGCCCTCTTCGCCGCCGCCTTCCTCGCGCTCGGCGTTTTCGTCGGCGCGCGTCTCTTCCGCCGCGCGCCCGCCAGCGCCAACTTCACCCCCAACACCGCTGCCCGCACCTCGCTCGGCATCTCCGACCGCGAGTTCGAAGTGCTCGAACACCTCGCCGCCGGCCGCTCCAACAAGGAGATCGCCCAAAAGCTCGACGTCTCCCCCAACACCGTGAAGACGCACGTCGCGCGCCTCTACGAAAAACTCGAGGCCGCCCGCCGCACCGAAGCGATCGCCAAGGCCCGGGAGCTGGGGCTCATTCCCTAACACTACAGAACTAGCGACTCCCCGCCCCGCAAGGGGGCGGGGAGTCTTTGGTTCCGCAAGAAAACAGGCGATTTCAGCCCAATCACCCTTTCGGGCGATTGCTTCGCGCCGCACTCCCCGCGACCTTCCCGCCCAGCGAACGCGAACAAACGGGAGATTCGCATGGCGAAAGTGCTGGGCCTCGGCGGCCTCTTCTTCAAATCGGCCGACAATGACGGGCTGCGCGACTGGTATCGCCGCGTGCTGGGCATCGAAACCATGGATTGGGGCGGCACCTGGTTCGACGCGCGCCCCTTCGCCGCCCACGCGGGCGCCGGCACGGTGTTCAACATTATGCCCGAGACCAGCGACTACATCGCGCCCTCGACCGAGCGCTTCATGTTCAACCTTGTCGTCGACGACCTCGACGGCGTACTCGCCCGCGCCAGAGAGCACGGCGTCGAGCCGATCAAGCTCTTCCCGGAAGAAGTGAACGGCCGCTTCGCGCACATCCTCGACCCCGAAGGCCGCAAGATCGAACTTTGGGAGCCGAAACCCATGCCTGGCCACGAATAGATATGGCGAGGCCTATGCAACCCGTCATTCCGGGGCGCCGCGCAGCGGCGAGCCCGGAATCCAGCGCTCCAACCGAGTCTCCTCTGGATTCCGGAACGCGCTACGCGCGTCCGGAATGACGGGGTTGCACTTCTTTGATCCCTGGTGCTCATCAGGAGTAATCAATGCTCCGCATCATCCTCACCTACGGAATCATCGCCGGCCTCATCGTCGCCATCCCGATGTTCGCGCTGCTGGCGGCGAATCCCGATCCGAACTCCTACGCCACGTCGCAATTCTTCGGCTACGCGCTGATGATCCTGGCGCTGTCGATGATTTTCGTCGGCGTGAAATCCTATCGCGACAAAATCAAAGGCGGCGTCATCAAATTTCTGCCCGCCTTCCTCATCGGCCTTGGCATCAGCTGCGTCGCCGGCATTGTTTACGTCGTCGGATGGGAAATCACACTCCACCTGACCGACTACGCCTTTGCTTCCGACTACGCCGCCGCATCGCTCGAAGCGGCGCGCGCAAAGGGCGCATCGCCGGCCGACCTCGAAGCCATGACAGCCGAGTTTGCCGAATTTGAAGCCATGTACGCCAACCCGCTCGTCCGCCTGCCCATGACATTCATCGAAATCTTCCCCGTAGGCCTTATCATATCGCTGATCGCCGCCGCATTCCTGCGCAACCCGCGCTTCTTCCCCGCGCGCGGCTAACGCAATCCTCGCACTCAAGGAGAGCCAGTCAGCCCCCCTATTGCTCAACTGCCCCATTGCCCTATTGCCTTGGGGCGATGACCGCCGACACTTACCGGACAGACTGCATCGTCATCGGCGCGGGCGCCGTAGGCCTTGCCTGCGCCGCCGATCTCGCGCGCCGCGGACGCGAGGTGCTGGTGCTGGAAGCGACGCGCTCCATCGGTTCGGGAACGTCTTCGCGCAACAGCGAAGTGATCCATGCTGGGCTGTACTACCCGACAGGCAGCCTGAAGCACCGGCTCTGCGTCGCCGGCCGGCGCAAGCTCTACGCCTATCTCGCCGAGCGCGGCGTGGCGCATCAGAAGCGCGGCAAGCTCGTCGTCGCCACCGCGCCCGAAGAAGAAGCGCAGATCGCAGCGCTCTATCGGCGCGCGATCGCTAACGAGGTGGAGAATGTCTCGCTCCTCACAGGCGCCGAGGCGCGCGCGCTGGAGCCCAATCTCAATTGCGTCTCGGCACTCCTCTCCGCCGAGACGGGGATCCTCGACAGCCACGGCTACATGCGCGCCCTTGCCGGCGAACTTGAAGCCATGGGCGGCGCGATCGCCTTCAATGCGCCGGTGCTGCGCGGCGCAGTTACGGGTGAGGGCTTCGAGATCGAGGTCGGCGGCGAAAACCCCGCGCACGTTCACTGCAATGCCCTCCTCAACGCCGCCGGCCTCGATGCGCAACGCATCGCGCGCAGCATCGAAGGCATGCCGCCAGAGCACATCCCCCCGCTGACCCTCGCCAAGGGCTCCTATTTCGGCTGCGCAGGCCGGCCCGCCTTCACGCGCCTCATCTATCCCGCGCCTGTCGACGGCGGCCTGGGCGTACACCTGACGCTCGATCTTGCCGGGCGCATGCGCTTCGGCCCGGATGTCGAATGGCTCGCCCACGCCGACCCGGCGCAGGTCGACTACAGCGTCAATCTCGCGCGCGCCGACAGCTTCTATGCCGCGATCCGCCGCTACTGGCCCTCGCTCCCGGATAATGCCCTCACGCCCGATTATGCGGGCTGCCGTCCGAAGCTGTCGCGGCGCGGCGAACCGGCGGCCGATTTCCGCATCGACGGCGCCGAGACGCACGGCCTCGCCGGCCTCGTCAATCTCTTCGGCATCGAGAGTCCCGGCCTTACATCGTCCCTCGCCATCGCCGAACTCGTGGCCGACAAGGCAGAACGCGCATGAACATCAAGGACGCCATCCGCACCATTCCCGATCATCCCAAGCCTGGGATTATGTTCCGCGATATCACCACGCTTCTGGGCAATGCGCGCGCCTTCCGCACCGTCGTGGATCAACTGGTGCAGCCCTACGCCGGCATCCGCATCGACAAGGTCGCCGGCATCGAGGCGCGCGGCTTCATCCTGGGCGGCGCCGTCGCGCATCAGCTTTCGGTCGGGTTCATCCCCGTGCGTAAAAAAGGCAAACTGCCCTGGCGAACCGTCAGCGCCGACTACGCGCTCGAATACGGGACAGACACGATGGAAATGCACGCCGACGCGCTGCAGACCGGCGAGCAGGTCCTTATCGTCGACGACCTCATCGCCACCGGCGGCACCGCCTTCGCCGCAGTGAAGCTGATCGAACAGCTCGGCGGCCAGGTCGCCGGCGCAAGCTTCGTTGTCGATCTGCCCGAGCTGGGCGGCCTGCAAAAATTGCGCGCGCTGGGCCTGCGCGCCGACGCGCTCTGCGTGTTCGATGGGCGCTAGCCTGCGGCCAGCTCTTCGCGGCGCAGCCGCTCGTCGAGGTACGCAAAAACGCGCTGGCGCACGATCGCATCGTCCATTGTGCGCGCGAGCGTTTCGAGGCGCGAGAGGTCCGCCGAGGTGACGTAGGCGTCTGCGGCCGCCGGCGTTATCCTGAAGACGCGCGGCAAAGCCGTCGGCGCCACCACTTCGTACTCGTCGAAGAGCTGTTCCTTCAGTTTTTCGCCCGGACGCAAGCCTGTGATCTTGACCGGTACGACGCGGCCCGATTTCCGCATGAGCTGGCGCGCGAGATCCACGATCGAAACCGTGTTTCCCATTTCCATGTAATAGGCCGCCGGGCCTGCAGCTTCGTCCTCAAAAGCCAGAACGCTGAGAATGAGCCCGACCGCCTCGTCCGCCGACATGAAGTAGCGCTCCATGTCTTCGTGCGTGATTTCGAGCGGTCCCCCCGCTGCGATCTGCGCTTCGAACCGCGGCAGCACCGATCCTTGCGAGCCCAGCACATTGCCGAAACGCACCGACTTGAGCTGCGTGCGGCAGGGTCGTTCCGTTTGAAAACCTTTGAGGTAGAGCTCCGCCAGCCGCTTGGTCGCGCCCATCACGCAGCTCGGCGCGGCGGCTTTATCGGACGAGATCAGCATGAAATGCGCCGCCCCGGCGGCCGCGGACGCGATCAGCGCGTTGCGCGCGCCCACAAGGTTGGTGAGCACGCACTCGGCGGCGTGACGTTCCCCCAGATGCACATGCTTGAGCGCCGCCGAATGAATCACAATGTTCGGTTCGAAACGGCGCAAGCATGCTTGGAGCCTGTCCACGTCGCGCACATCGCACAGGATGTCGCTTGCCTGCAGCGTCGGCGCCGTACGCTTCACCCGCTCGAAAATATCGATCAGCCCGTGATCGAACTGGTCGAGCATTGCAAGGTGCGCGCAACCCATCTCAGCGAGCTGCAAACACAAGGCCGAGCCGATGCTGCCCGCCGCCCCGGTCACCAGGATTCGCTTGTCGGCATAGAACGGCCGGAGTGCGGCAAGCTCGAACCGCGCCTCCTCGCGTCCCAGTGACACCTGAATCATCCCGCGCCGCCCGTTAGTCCCGCAACCGAGGACGTGTAACAACCTTCGCGGGTTAGTTCCAGTCGCCGCCCGCCCTCGGCGCTGTAGTGTTGCGGACAAAGCACGCCGCGCCAACTGCCCGGAGCGTACAAAATCGGCAAGCAGAACAAGAACTTGGGCGCCAGGTAAAAATGGTCGAGAGGACGAACCCGAACCGTTCGGAGGCGATGCAAGTTTAGGCGGGGACCGGCTCGGCGGACCGGGTCGCCGTCAGATATGCTGCAATGGTTTGCTCCGGCGCGCTGACGCTGACGATGCGGCCAGCCTCCATCCAGGCAACCTTCGTGCACACGCGCGTGATGATGTCGAGATTGTGCGAAGCCAGCACCACGATGCCGGTGCGGGTTAGGTAGTCCTTCAGCCGCGTTTCGGCCTGCTCGACAAAGGCCGCGTCCCCCGCGCCGATCCACTCGTCGAGCAGCAGGATGTCGGCCTTGATCGCAGTGCTCAGCGCAAACATCAGCCGCGCCTTCATGCCGTCGGAATAGATGCGCACCGGCATGTTCATGTACGGGCCAAGCCCGGTCCATTCGGGAATTTCTTCCTTCGCGGCGCGGATTTCAGCTGTCTTGGCGCCCAGCAGTCGAAGCGGCAGCTCGATGTTGGCGTGGCCGGTGAGCTCCGGATTGATGCCGATGCCCCGATCGATCAGCGGCACGACACGACCTTCGATCTCCAGCGTGCCAGCGTCGGGATGGGCCAGCCCGGCGAGCAGCCGCAGCAAAGAAGACTTTCCAGCCCCGTTATTGCCGATCAGGCCAAGCCGGTCGCCCGCCTTCAGCTCCAGCGAAATGTTGCGCAGCGCATTGACGTAAACAACGCCCGGGTCGGTCGAAAGCGACGCGCCGACGGCCTGTCGCATCACCGAAACTTTGAGCGAGCGGCCGACTATCCCGAACACGGGATAGGAAAAGCTCACATCGTCAAGTTTTATACTCGCCATTCTCAGAAACTCCGTAGCGAACTTATCGTCAGCTACAGCCACACAAAGATCCGCCGGCGCGTCAGGCCCAGCACAACCATGGAAATCAGCATCAATCCGCCCAGCATGCTGAGCGTCACGATCCAGTTGAGTTCAGTCGGCGGCGCACCGAGTATGGGCGCCCGCACGATCTCCAGCATGTGGTGAAACGGATTGAACTGAATGATGAGCGGGTTCACGCGGCCCTGGGATGGCATCCAGATAATCGGAGTGATGAAGAACACGATCTGCAGCATGTTGCCGATAATCTGGGGGACATCGCGAAAGCGCAGGCACAACGGCGCCAGGATCAAGGTCGCGAAATAGCCGATCATCAGCAACACGGCCAATCCCGCCGGCGCATAGAGCAGCTCCATGCCCGGCCGGTAGCCGAACATCGCCATCAGCACTGTGATGACGATTGTGTTATGGAGGAAGATCACGAAGTTGCGGTGGAGCATGCGCGCTGCCAGCACTGGCAGCGGCAGCGGCACGCTGCGCAACTGCGATTCCGCCTCCATCGCAACGGCGCAGCCCTCGTTGATCATCGAGGATACGAGTATCCATACAAGGAAGCTCGCCCCCAGCCAGGTTAGGTACGTTCCGATGTCCGCCGTGAAAATCTGGCTGTACAAGAGCCCCATGCCGAGCACCATCGCGCCCAGGCTTAGGCTGATCCAGAACGGCCCGATGATGGAGCGGCGGTAGCGCAGCGAAATGTCCTGGTTGCCAAGCAGGAACCAGACGCGCCAACGCGTGAACGTCGCGCCTACATCGGAAAACACGCTCATTCCCGAAGGCCCCCTACCGCGAGTAACCAACTCAGTCTTGCCATACCAGTCTTAGCGTCACAAGGTTTCGCGCTGCGCCTCGCGCTGGGGCGACACGAGCGCGTCCGAAGGTTCCACCGGCGCGCTGCTATTCGACTCTCGCACCGGACGAACATCGGGGTCGCAGCGCCACAGTTTGCGTGGGTTCCAGCAAATCATGCGCGCCACTGCGGCAGTCGACACGCGCCGCCGCTTCTGAATGAGGCGGCGCGCATTGAGCGCGGGCCGTAAATTCGCAAATGCGGCCCGAAGCCCGGCATAGGTCACCGAAACATAGTCGGGCCGATCATTTCGATGGCGCCACAGCGTCAGCGCCATGTAGCTTAAATGAATGGGCAGCAGCAGCGCGAGCAGCGGCCACGGAAGATTCTTAAGCATCAGCCACACGCGGTTGCGCGCGCTATGAAAGAGCGTGAAATAGCTGTCGCGCCCCGAAATCGCCGACCCGACATGACGAACGACGGCGTCCGGCGTCTGAATGCACACGCCGCCCATAAGACGAATCCGGAACGCGAGGTCGACATCCTCGCAGTAGCAGAAGAAGGCCGCATCGAAGCCGCCCACCTCTTCCAGCACATCGCGCCGATAGAGCGCGGCGGCGGCGCACGGCCCGAATGTCTCCCCAACCGGCGGCAAGAGCTCGACAGAGCGCCCGTGCAGTCCACGCCAGGACATGCCGAGGAAGGAGTACGCATCGCCGCAGCCGTCGAGCCGGCGTGGGTCGGCGGCGTCGATCTGCGTCGAACCGAACATCGCCGCCGTCGGATAGCGCTCAGTCGCGCGCTTCAGCGCTGCGAGCCAGTCGGGCGCCGGCGTCGCATCGGGATTCAACGTCGCGATCCAGGGGCCTTTCGCTTCCTCAAAGGCGAGATTGTTGCCCGCGGCGAAGCCTAGATTTTTGCCGGCGGCGATGATGCGGAACCGCGCATCCGGAAGATGGAGCCGCTCCACCGATCCGTCGGCCGAAGCGTTGTCCACGATGATCGCTTCGAAATCGCGCAAGGTCTGCGCCGCCAGCGCATCGACGCACGCCTGGAGCAGGTCGCCGGAATTGTAGGCGACGATGACGACGGTGGCGAATGGCGGAGCGCCTCTGTCGCAAGATGCATTTTGGCGCTCAAGCGGACTATCGCTCGCAGTCGGGGGCCGCCCCCCCACCGTGAAGCCAGCGCCATGCTCATTATCCCGCGCCACCTTCAGCGCGGCGTCAGCGCGAGGGCCTAGCGGGGGGGAAGTGCTGGCCATGGAACAACAGACCCTTCAAACCTGCGGCTGCGGCCGCCTCCAGGTCGCTCTCTTTGTCGCCAACGAAGACGCTGGACGCCAAATCAACCGGCCATTCTTGCAGCAGCGAGTTAATCATACCAGGTTTCGGTTTTCGGCAGCCGCATTGAGTCGTGTAAGCAGGCACGACGCCCTCGGGATGGTGCGGGCAATAGCGAAAATCGTCAATGTGAGCCCCCAGCAGGCGCAGGTCCTCGTTCATCCATGCGTGCAGCCGCTGTATTGCCTGCTCGTCATAGTACCCACGTGCAACTCCCGCTTGGTTCGTCACCACGAAAACAAAACGGCCCTCGTCATTGCAGCGCTTAATCGATTCGCGCGCGCCCTCGATCCAGCGAAAATCCTCGATCCGGTGCGTATAGCCGGCGTCATGATTTAGAACGCCATCGCGATCGAAGAACGTGGCCGGCGCACGCGTGATGTCGGACCAGCGTTCTCTCGCGCTGTCCAAATCATCGGGTACGCCGATGTCGATGAAAGGCCCGTCGTATTCGAATGCGCGCAACGCCCCCCGCGTCGCAATGTCCGGGAAAACCTCGCACTCGAGCGAGCACGGCGTCCGCTTTATGAAATCCAGCACGCCGCGCCGCATCCAATAGACGCCGCCGTTGATCAGGCCTTCCTGCGAGCCGGCGCTCTTCTCGCGATACGCGCGCACGCGATCGCCTGCGACCTCGACGCTGCCATAGCGCGACGCATCGGCTACGCGCCGCAGCGCAAGGCGGGCGAGCCACTCGCCTTCAACCGGGCGCGCCGCGAGGTCCAGAAAGTTGAAGCTGAACAGGGAGTCTCCGTTCAGCATCAGAAACTCGTCCTTGAGCTCCTCGCTCGCGTGCAGCAGCGCGCCCGCCGTACCGGCCGCCTCCGGCTCCACAATAACAGAGATGTCTGCGCCGAGTTCTTGGCGCGCCGCTGCCGCGAACGCCGAAACGCGCTCTCCCCTATAGCCTGCGAGCAGCACGAAATCCGTGAAGCCGAAGCGCCGCGCGTTGCGCATAAGATGGAACAGGAACGGTCGGCCGTCCACATCGAGCAGGGGCTTCGGCACGTCCTTTGTGAGATTGCCCAGACGCGCGCCGAGCCCGCCCGCGAGGATGACGCACTGGCGGCTCGGTCCCGTCACGCGCGCACCGTCGCGATCATCGGCACGTCAACGCGGTTGCCATGATAGATGCCGTATTCGGGCACGTCCTCCGAGAGGAATTGCACGTGGACGAACCCGGCTTGGTGCAGCCTGTGGATGAGATCGGACTGGGAAAAGAAGCGCATTTCCAGCGTCTGCCCCGGCCCGCCGTGGAAGACGAGATCTTGATAGAGTTCGAACACGCCGGACGGCAGCCTGTTCACCAGCACGTAGGCGCCGTCGATCTCGACAATCTTGTATCGGTGCAGACGCCCGAAATGCTCTCGCGTGTCGGGCTGGGCCCCGCACGGCACAGTGAGGATCAGCGCACCGCCGGGGCGCAGCATTCTGCTCGCGCCGATGAAGGCGCGGGAAACGGGCGCCTCCACGTGTTCGAACACATCCGACGAAATGACGAAGTCGCAGCTGCGCCACTGGTGCTCCGGCGGTGCGGTGATGTCGAGATTAGGCTCGGTGTGGAAAAAAGTGTTGCGATAGTCGAATGCGTTGGAGAAGGGAACGGCATAAATATCGGCGTCCGACAAGCCCACGCCACGCACGTCCTTGCGTTCTGGAAACTGCGTCAGCGGCGTCGACTTGCCGAATACGAAGGTGCTCACAGCGTGAACGATGCTGCGAAAGCGCACGTTCGAGTAGCAGTGGGCGCAGGAGGAGATGTCGCGCCCGATCCGTTCGCGCGCGACTTTGAGGTTCTGCTGACCGCAGATATTGCACTGGAAGTCGACGGTCTGGCCGATCATGAGCGCCTAACTCTGCAGGTTGTTCACACGCCAAGCGGATGCGCCCGACTTGGTGAAGTGGCATGTCATCAACTGTCCGTCTTCCTGCCCCAGCGCGCGCGCAAGCTGCGGCTTTCGCGCCGGATCGGCGAGGAACATCATGAACCCGCCGCCGCCCGCGCCAGACACCTTTCCGGCATATGCGCCATTGGCGAGCGCCACTTCGTGCACGCGTTCGATGGTGGCGTTGGAGATGCGCGAAGACGTGCGCTTCTTCGCCTCCCAGCTCTTGCCTAAGATTGCGGCCACGCCCCGAATGTCCCCACGCAACAGCCGCTCCTTCATCGCCACCGCATCGCGCTTCAATTCGTGCATCGCTTCGATGCTATCCGACTTGTTTTTCGCGATGAGTTCGGACTGATCCTCGATGATCGCGCCCGATTCGCGCGATATGCCGGTGAAATAGAGGACGAGCGAAGCCTCGAATTCCGCCAGCACCGACGGGCGGATGCGCAGCGGATTGACGATCGCGTGGCCCTCGGAGCCAAACTCCATGAAATTCACGCCGCCGAATGTCGCCGCGTATTGATCCTGTAGCCCGCCCTTTAGCGCGAGGTCGGTGCGCTCGATGTCGACCGCAAGCCGCGCCACGTCGTATTCGCCGAGCGGCAGCGAAAGATATTCCTTGAACGCCTCGACCATGGCCACGACCATGGTCGAGGACGAACCTAGGCCCGATCCCGCTGGCACGTCTGCGTAGGTGGTTACGGTCAGAGATAACGGCCGGCCGCCGTTGAACTCACGAACGATGCGCCGCCATACGCCGCGGTGCAGCGCCAGCGGCGGGTCAAGCAGCATGTCGGGGTCGGAATCGAGCACTAGCTCCTGTTCCAGATCGCTGGCGCGGAAGATTACCTTGCCTTCGGGCGCAGGCGACAGCGTCGCGTATGCGTACCAACTAATCGTGGCGTTGAGCACGGCGCTCCCGTACACGTCGCAATACGGGTAGACATCTGTGCCGCCGCCGGCGAGGCCGAGGCGAAGGGGCGCGCGGGCGCGCACGCAGGCATCTCGAGCTTGCTTCATCGCGTCAGAAACGTTCCCCCCTTGTCGATCCGCGCGCGCCAGTAATCGAGCAGATCCTGCATGGTTCGCTCGAACGGAATCTCAGGCTTCCAGCCGGTGTGCGCGCGGAATTTGGACGTGTCTGGAACCTGCAGGTCTGCATCGATCGGACGAATGCGGTCCGGATCGACTTCGACGCTCAGCTTGTCGCTGATGGTGGACAGGCCTATCAGGTAGTCTAGCATGCTGCGCACGGTGCGCACATGATCGCCGCCGATATTGTAGTACTCGCCGGCCGTCGGGCGCATGGTCACCAGCATGTGATAGGCGCGCACGGCGTCGCGAACGTCCGCCCAGGTGCGCAGCGAGTCGAGATTGCCGACCCTGATCACCGGCGGGATGTGTCCAGCTTCGGCTAGCGCAATCTGTTTAGCGAAGGTCGACTCGGCGAATACATCTCCGCGGCGCGGGCCGGTATGAGTGAACATGCGCGTGCTCATCACGGTCATGCCGTAGGCCTCGGCATAATAGCGGCCGATGAGGTCGGTGCCGACCTTGGAAATCGCGTACGGGGATGCGGGATGGAACGCCGTGTCCTCCTTGATCGGCGTCAGTTCGCGCGGCACCCGGCCGAACACTTCGGAGGACGCGCAGTTATGCACTATGGCGTCCTTCTTGAACTTGTGCAGCACATCAAGGAGACGCAGCGTCCCCAGGATGTTGGTGTTCATTGTCTCTTCCGGCGCATCGAAGCTGGTGCGCGGATAGCTTTGTGCGGCCAAGTGGAAAACGTAGTCGGGCCGCACCTTTTGCACGACTGAAATCAGCGAGGCGTAGTCGTTGAGATCGGCGTAGTGGAAGAAGACGCGGTCGCCGCGGTTCACGCGGCCGAGCAGGTGCTCGACATTGTCGGTTGGGCTGCGCCAGCGGCACATGCCGTGCAGCTCCCAGTTGGTGTGGGCAAGGAGATAGTCGGCCAAATGGGAGCCGACCATTCCCGTCACACCAGTGATGAGTGCTCGTATGGCCACCGTCAGCTTCTCACGTTCGGGTAGTTGCGGTCGTACCACTCATACGTCTCTCGCAAGCCGCGCTCCAGCGTGTAGCAGGGCTCGAAGCCCGCCGATTTCAGCTTGGCGAGGTCGTAATAGCGCCGGGGCTGGCCGTCCGGCTTGGAAGCGTCCCACACGACGTCGACGCTCCTGCCAACGATCTCGTGCAGCGTTTCCACGACCTGACGTATCGAAACGATTGTTCCGGAGCCGATGTTCACCGGGCCGTCCAGTTTCTGATGCGCGGCCAAGATGGCCCGCGCGGCGTCGGCGGCGAAACTGAAATCGCGCACGGCGACGCCCGTGCCCCACACGCTCACCTTGCCGGAGGACGTGCGCGCACCGTGGAATTTGGCGATGAGCGAGGGAATCACATGCCCGCGCGCGACGTCAAAATTGTCATTGGGTCCATAGAGATTGCCGCAGATGGCGTAGACATACTCCATGCCGTACTGCTGGCGGTAGGCGACGAGATGCGCCAACAGGGCGCGCTTGGCCTGCGCGTACGGCCATTCAGATGAATGCGGCGGGCCCTCCCAAATCTGGCCTTCTTGGAGAACTTGGCCATCGTATTTCGCCGGATAGACACAACCGGTCCCGAGGGCCGTTATCTTGCGCACGCCGGCTTGGCGCGAGCTTTCCACGACGTTCAGATTGATAGCCGCATTGACATAGAACATCTCGCCCGGATGCGCGACGTTGCCGCCGAGACCGAACACTTTAGCTGCGGCATGAATGACATGGGAGGGTCTGTGCTCGACAAAATAATCGCGAACAGCGTGGTGCTCGGTTAGATCCAGTTCGGCGCGCGAAGGCGCGAATACCTGCAGGTCAGGCATTGCGCGTAGCTGTTTCAGTAGTGCGGTCCCGACCAGACCGGTGCCGCCAGTCACGAGCACGCGGTCTCCTGGCGCAAGCATGATCGTCACGACGCTTCCCTTGGTTCGAATAGTTCCGTCACCGGCTCGGCGCGCGACGCCTTCTGTCTGACGATAAATGACATGGCCTTCAGCGTCACGGCCGGCGAGATGGCCATGCCGTACGAGAGGAAGTCGCTTAGGGCAGGCCTTTCATGCAGGAACATGTTGGTCACGTTGTTGAAGCTAGCTTCGAACTCGGCGGAGAGCGCCGGATTGTCGCCATACGCGCTATGCACGGCGTAATAATACTCAAACAGCAGTTTGTGCATCGGGCACTGCTGGCGCGAGGTCCGCGCGTGTCTTCGGAACGAATTCCCGTCCCAGCAATCGAATATGACGTCTCCGGCGGCCGCGAGCCGGCCGGCGAAAGCCCAATCGCCGGCGAGCCGGAACGAGACCAGTTTAGGATCGAAGGCGGCAGCGAACTTCGAGGCGCGCATCACAGCCGAACTCATGTTGGGGATGGCCATACCCTTCACCAAGCAGACGCGTCTGAAGGACTCGCCGGGCATAGTGAAGGCGCGCTCCCAGTTCACCTCCGCGAAATGGCGCTTCAGGTAGTTGATCGAGTGGCCGACGATTAGGCTGCGCTCGTCGATAGACCACGAGTGGCAATAATAAACCGCCGCGCCTGGCTCCGCGTCCAGCCTGTTTACGGCGCGCTCCAGCAAGCGCTCGTGCGCCACGTCATCGCTTTCGGCGATCCAGATGTATTCGTGTCCAGCGTGCTCCAGCAGTTCGAGCGCGCTTTGCCAGGCAAAGAACGGGCTGCCGGTGTTCTTTTCGCGTCGCTGCACGGTCATGCGCTTGTCGCCGTAGCGCGACAAGCGCTGCATCGTATCGTCGGTGGAGCAATCGTCGATCACGCGCACGTCGATGTCCGCGAACGACTGGCGCAACACTGACTCGATGCGCTCTTCGATATAGGGCGCGTGGTTGTAGGACGGGATGAGGACGAGAACGCGGCTCACGGCGTTTCCTGGCGAAGCAGGCCGTAGATAGCCAGAATGGCCGGCCACTGGCAGTCCCAAGTGTAGTGGTCCAGCGCCACCTGCCGCGCAGCGCACGCAAGCTGCACGGCGTACGCCTCGTCGTTGAGCACGCGCACGCAGGCCTCGGCGAAGCCCGCCGGCTCATCGGCAAGCAGAATGCTCTTACCTTTTTCGTATGCTAAGCTGGAGGCGCCCAGCGTCGTGCTGATCGCGGGCAGGCCGCAGACCGCATACTGGTTGATCTTGCCGCGAAAGCCGCTGCCGTTCACGGCCAGCACGAGCCCGGCGCGCGCCTGCTCGAACACAGGCGCCAAGTGCAGCACTTCGCCGACATGGACTACACGGTCACGCTGCTCCAGCTGCAGCGCGTCGAGATTGCCGCGACCGACAACCATGAGTCGGTAGTCCGGACACGCCCGGGCGACGGCGGGATGCACCGCGTCCAGATACCAGAGCAAGCCGTCGATATTGGTCTGGCTGCCAAAATAGGCTGCGTAAACCAGTTGCTTCGGCCGCCGCTTGAATGTGTGCGCGCGGAAATCGTCGGCAAGCTGCCGCTCGAACTCAAACGCGGACAGACCGGTTGAGAAGTATGTCACCTTACTGGACGGTGTCATCGCTTTCAGAAAGTCGGCATCCTCGCTGGAGACGCAGACGGTAAGATCGACCGACTGTGCCGCTGCGATCTCGACAAGCACCTCATCCAAGCATCGACGCACCTGGTCAGCGGAGGGCGGCTCGCCGCGGCTTAGGTGAGCCCGCAACACGTCGCAATTGGCGCGCGCAAGGCTCTCCATCGGCGTGAACAACAGCCGCTTTGCAAAGGGGCGCAATTGCTCCGCCAATTGGCCGGCCTGATGAAATTGCAGGTCGATGACGTCGTAAGTGCGCGCGAGCCCGCGGCGGGTCCCGATCTGCGAAAATTCATCGGGTGCGCAGACAGTCACCTTGTCGAACACTTCGTCCAGGATCGCCAGGTCACCGTCAACGTGCGCATGGCCGGCGCAAAAGACTTCCAACTGCACCGCCGGGTTGGTTTCCTTAATGCGCTTGTAAACGTCGAGCAATCGCAGGCCGCCGGCGTGCGCGCGCGAGGGTGCATAGAAAGTAACCAGCAGGATGTTATGCGACTGGGCGAAAGGCAGCGCGTCTGGCGCATCAGTCTGGAGGGGCGCGGCCACGCGCTTTTCCAAATAGGCAGCAAGATCCAGCAAGGCGCCAGCGCTCGGGCCATGCTCGTTGTGCGCGACGGACTCGAGAACGCGCTGCTGCAGGCGCGCCCGCAGCGTCGGCGAAACGACAGTGCCCGTTCCGCAAATCCAGTCGCAAAATGTCTGCGCCGCCCGGCCAAGGCGGTCGCCAGCCAGCGCCAGCGGCCGCGCCAATGCCTGGTTAGGCGGCGCCGGGCTACGTCCCAGCCGCTTTCCGATCCAGACAAAGTGCTCTGCCGCACCCATGCCTAACAGACGCACGTCAGGGTACTGGCTCAGGTACCACTCTTCGTCGAATTCATTTGATGCAAGCAGCGCCGCGGCGTCCGCCGTCGTGTCGCTCATTCCGACCCCCGTCCAACGACGACTCGATCACGCCTCCTGCCCTCTATCATACCGTGATGGATGTAGTGCCGCAGCGCGTTGACGCCTGCGCGCGCGACGTCCGGATTTGCACGGCGATACGCATCGGCGTCGAATAAACCTTGGCGCCGCAGATGGCGATCGGCCCATGCACGCAACACGAAGATCGGCAGGAGCCTAGCCAATCGCCCGCGCCAGCCATCGCCGCCGGCGAGCAACGTCGCGGCCACGCGGCGTAACCATTCTCTCTCCTCCGTGGCCGCCTCCCTCTCGCGCAAGAGCCGTGTCAGCGCGGCGATCTCGGCGAACCGTTCGTTGAGCCGCGCCTCGGTCTGTATGAGTCGTGTCTGTGTCGAATAGAGCGCTTGCTCCTTTCCGGCCAAAGCCTGACGCACGCCTTCCAGCGTGACCCGGAGTTCCTCGTGCTGCTGGGCGTGCGCGCTTTCCGCATTAGCAAGCCTTGACCGCAGATCGGCCGCCTCGTGTTCGGCGCATTGCGCGGCGCCCTGCTGCTCACGCAGCAGTTGCGACAGCACGGCAATCTCCCTGGCGTGCTCCCGCTCACGCGCGAGCAGCCGTTCGGCTTCCGCAGCGATACGGTCGCGCTCTTCAAGTCTGGTGTGCACTACGTCCAATTCGGCTTGCAGCCGTTGGGCATCTGCTGCTCTGCTCTCGAGGTCTTGGAGGCGCGCCTGCGCCGAGGCAAGATCGGCCCTGAGGCCGGCCAACGCCGCTTCTTTCTCGGCGAGCGCGCACCAAGCGGCCTCGCCCTCTCGCTGCATGAGTTGCACTTCCGTTTGCCGGCCGCGTTCGGCTTCCATTAGCCGCTCGATTTCGCGCTGCAGGCCCTGTGCTTCCCGGATTTGGCTCTGGAGCTGCGAATTTGCCTGCTCCAACGCGCGCACGCGGCCCGCCAAAACCTGCGCCCGCTCCACGAGCGCTGCAAACGCGGGTCCGGCAGCGTCGAACTCGGCGCGGATGCGGTCGAGGACGGCATAGTCGGACGTGTTCTCGGCCTGCTCACTCCAAGCGCTGAACACGCGGTACGCCTCGCGCAGCCAAGCGGACAACAGAGGATTCTGCGCGACCTGCTCGTGCTTTGCGCGGTGATGGCGCCGGCCAGGCTCGAGAAAGTCGCCAACTTCCGCGGCCGTTTGCAGACTCAATCGCGGAAACGAGAGCGTCAGTGCGACCTCCGCCTTCTGCGCCAGCTCAGCCCACGACGCCAGCAACCCATCGTAACTGCAGTAGAAGCGCGCCCGGCCGCGCGAGGCGGACTCCACATCAAGCACGTGACGCAACCACAAAAGATGGCCGACATCCGGCGCGATGCCGTCGCGCGCCTCCAGCGAGGCGGCCACTTCCAGCGGGTTGCGCACAGGAACGAACAGCACCGGCCGCACGCCAGCTTCATCGATCACATCGAGCCAGAACGACAGGAGACGGCACAGGCGCGGATCTTTAAGAACGAACAGCCCGGAGTCGCCGAATTCGTGCGCGAGCAAGGTTTGTGCCTTGTGTTTGAATTCGGCGGCCTTGGGAGATTCGCGCCAGCGCGGGTTAATTGCCAGCCAGTCGTTCCAGCGCGAGCCCGCCGAATCGAGCAAAGCGTCGTTGAAACGCGAGATCGCCTCCGACTCCCAATGTCCCGTAGCATTCGCATCGCCGGCGCCCATCAGCGTCTTCGGCAGGTCGCAGCCCAACATGCTGAGAACGCGTGCGAGCGCGGACGTGCCTGAGCGGTGCATCCCGGCGACGATCACAGCGGTCCGCTGCATCCGGCCTCCATGTTCCGCGGGGTCGACGCGAGCGCGCTCTTCGCCGCGCTGCGTGGGCACGGCGGTAAGAGTCGCCGGGGCTCGTCTGGCCTCGTCCATCGCTCAAGAACCCAGTTTCGCGAAGGGCAGCACCGCCCCCGCCTCCTGCGCCACGCGCACTAAATGCTCCCCATACCCGCTTTTCATCAGCGGCTCCGCGAGCGCAACAAGCTGCTCGCGGTCGATGAATCCCATGCGATAAGCGACTTCCTCCACGCAGGCGACGCCAACGCCTTGGCGGCGCTGGATCGTGCGCACGAACTCCGTCGCATCGACCAGGGAATCGTGCGTGCCGGTGTCGAGCCAGGCATAGCCGCGCCCCAGCTGCTCGACGTGAAGCTCTCCCCATTCGAGATACTGGCGATTCACGTCGGTGATTTCGAGTTCGCCGCGCGCGCTGGGCGCCAGCGCCGTTGCGATATCGACCACGCGATTGTCGAAGAAGTAGAGCCCGGTCACGGCCCAATTCGAGCGCGGCCGCGCAGGCTTTTCCTCGATGGAGGAGGCGCGGCCCTCGCTGGTGAAATCCACTACGCCGTAGCGTTCCGGATCGCGCACCTGGTAGGCAAACACAGTTGCCCCGCGCTCGCGCCGCCGTGCGGCCTGCAGCGCATCCGTAAGGCCGTGTCCGAAGAACAGGTTGTCGCCCAGCACAAGGGCGACGCGGTCATCGCCGATAAAGGTGCGTCCGAGAATGAATGCATCAGCCAGGCCGCGCGGTCGATCCTGCACGGCATAGCAAAACGAAACCCCCCATTGCGCTCCGTCGCCGAGCAGGCGCCTGAATTGACTCTGGTCTTCCGGCGTCGTGATGACGAGGATGTCGCGAACGCCCGCCAGCATCAGCGTCGTCAGCGGGTAGTAGATCATCGGCTTGTCGTAGACCGGCAGCAATTGCTTGCTGACCGCCATAGTGATCGGGTGGAGGCGCGTGCCGGCCCCGCCGGCGAGGACGATCCCCTTCATGCCGCGCTCCCCGCCCGTACGCCGCCAGCGTGGCCCTTCTCGCGCAAGTAGCGCTCCAAGGCGTCCTGCCAGGGCGCCATCGGCCCGAAAACAGCGCCCACTTTCCGGTTGTCCAGCGCACTATAGCGCGGCCGCATGGCGCGCGTGGGATAGTCGGCGCTGGCGCAAGGCGCGACGTCGGCGCTCACGCCAGCGCGCCGGACGATCTCGCGCGCAAACTCGAACCAGCTAACGGCGCCCGTATTCACGACGTGATAAACGCCGGGCCCGGGATTTTCCGTCACCAAGCGCACCAGGATGTCGGCGATGTCCGCCGTCGACGTGGGCGACATGATCTGATCGTCCACCACGCGGAGCGCCCCCTTCTCGCGGCCGAGGCGGATCATGGTCTCGACGAAATTGCCGCCCTTGCCGCTGGCGCCCGCCACGCCGAACAGCGAGGCGACGCGCAGAATGGTCGTTTGCTCGCATGCCAGCCGGGCAAGGGTTTCGCCCATGGCTTTCGAGGCGCCGTAGACATTCACGGGCGCAGTCGGCGCCGCCTCGTCAAGCGGCTCATCGCGCCTTGCGTCTCCGCCAAAGACGTAGTCCGTGCTGATATGGATGAAGCGCGCGCGTTTGGCGGCGCATACCGCCGCCATCGCCTGAACGGCATGGGCATTGATCGCGAAGGCCCGGCTGGCGTTGTCCTCCACCTCGTCGGTCTTGTGATAGCTGGTGCAGTTGACAAGAACGTCAAATGCGAGCCCCCCCAGCGCCTCGCGGATGGCCGCGGCCGACGACACGTCAAGCCGCTCGCGCGAAATGGGCGCGAGCTCAATAGCTGCGCCGCCGCGCTCATGCGTACGGCGAATGTCGTGTCCCAGCTGTCCATTTGGGCCGAGGAGAACCACCCTCATATGTCGACCATTCCCCCATACATTTCGGTCTCGCGCACGATGCGGTGCC
>Ga0073934_10005471_pt1 | contig 19591 bp, 11 predicted proteins | sample LarsenN4metaG_FD_76834 | JGI IMG/M metagenome (GOLD analysis project Ga0073934, IMG submission 76834) | Hot spring sediment bacterial and archeal communities from British Columbia, Canada, to study Microbial Dark Matter (Phase II) - Larsen... ... | reverse complement strand
TGGCAGAAACGCGGCCGAGATGCCCCAGCGCAACCGCCACGCCGATCGTGCCGTGGCCGCACATCCCCAGCACGCCGACGTTATTGAAGAAGATCACGCCGGCCCGGCAGGACGGATCGACCGGCGGCGTGAGCAATGCGCCGACCATCACGTCCGACCCGCGGGGCTCGTTGACGATCGCCGACCGCCAATGGTCGAACTCCGTGCGGAACCGTTCGCGGCGCTCGGCGAGCGACCCCGTGCCGAGGTCCGGCCCGCCGGCGTAGACCACGCGCGTCGGTTCGCCGCCGGTGTGGGTGTCGATGACCGAAATCGTCTGCACGATGTGATCCGTTAGGACTTCGCCACCTGCGCCCATTGACGGTCGAGCCGTTTTTCGGACACACTGACCGCGGTGCCCAACTCTTGGGCGAACACCATCACGCGGTATTCCTCGAGCATCCAACGGTACGCTTCCAATTCGGGATCGTACAGTCCGCGGTCGGCAATTTGCCGGTGGCGGTCCTTCCAGCGGTTCCACAACGGCAACAGGCCCGGCAATTGCTGCTGGTCGCGCGAGCCCCCGCCGGCCGTCAGCTTCTCCAACCGGCGGACAATGGCCTTCAGATATCGCGGCAGATGCACCAGCCAGCTCCACGGGGTTTCAACGAGGAAACCCGGCATCAGCAGTTGCGTGAGCTGGTCGTGCACGTCCTGCCGGGTCGCGGCGAACTGTGGGTGATTCGTCCGCTCCCACAACCGCCGGACCTGCGTGTACGCCTCGAACAGCGGCGACAACGTCCGCACCACATCGGCCGCGGCGTGCGGCAGTCGCGTCTTGCCCGCTGCCACCCGCACGCCGAAATCCCCCTGCGTCCGCGGCCAGGGTTCTTCGGTGAGAAATGCCCGCTCGGCGATCAGGTCGCGCAAATGTTCCCGCAGCGGCAATGGCTGGGGCATCGTTTTCGACGATAGCACCCACTGATTGAGGTGCGGCAAATGGTCGACCTGTTGCTTGAGTTCCCGCGGCACGGCCAGACAGAACAATCGCCTTAAACCTCGATGCAGTTCGTGCTTGGCCTGTACGGCCGTGTCGAGCAGCCGCAGAGAAACCGACTCGCCGCGGTCCAGCAGCGTGGGATAGCCCGTGAGCTGCAGTCCGTTCCGTTCGACGGAGACGGATTCCGGCAACAGGCCGAAGCTCCACGTCTTGAGGCCATCCTGGTTCCACCGCGGATCGGGAGATTCCGAGAACGTCGCCGCCGCGGCCGAACCGAGTTGCTCGCGGAGCACATTCAGATCCCGGCCGACGGCGAGGGTCTCCCCCTTTGCATCGACGACGGCGATCCGCAACCGCAGGTGCTCGGGGAGCTTGTCCTCCTGAATCGCCGCCGGAGGAAGGGTGACGCCGGACACCTCGTGCACCGCGCGGGCGACGGCGTCGGCCAGCGATCCCGAACCGAACCGCAGCGCCGCCGTCACCTGTCGGGCCGTATCGGGCAGCGGGACCAGATCGCGGCGCAGATCCTTCGGCAGCGACTTCAGGAGTGCGGTGACCTTTTCTTCCAGCATCCCCGGCACGAGCCAGCCCAGCCGCTCTGGCGGCAACTGGTTCAGCCCGGCGTGGGGCACGGTGACCGTCACGCCGTCGTCGTCCCGGCCGGGATCGTGCTTGTACGTCAGCGGCAGTTCGAGATGGTTGATCTTGAGCTGTTCGGGGAACAACTCCGGTGACGACAGCTCGGCCTGTGGCGCGAGCAGGTCGTCGTCCGTCATCAGCAGCAGATCGGAATCGTTTCGGCGTTCGGACCGCCACCAGTGCACCAGCCGCTGGCCGTCGAGAATGTCGGGCGGGATGCGGCGGTCGTAGAACTCGACCAGCTCGGCTTCGTCCCGCAGCAGCGCCGGTTGGCGGGCGCGGGTTTGCAGCTCGGCGAGTGTCCTCGCGCGATCCAGATTCCGGGCGAGAAACTCCGGCGGGTCGGGCCACAGGCCCATCACCAGCCCGTCACGCAGCAGGAGTTGCCGGGACAATGCCGCGTCAATCCTGGCGTATCGCACACGTCGGCGGGGGACGATCGGCAGGCCGAACAGGTTCACCTTCTCGATCGCCATTACGGCGAGCGCGTTCTGATCCCAATGTGGTTCCGTGTGCGAGCGTTGCACGAGATGTCCGGCGAGCGGCTCGATCCACGCCGGGTCGATGCGGGCCACCGTCCGCAGGAACCGCCGGCTGGTCTCGACCTGCTCGGCCGAAACGAGCCACTTCGACGATTTCCCCGCCAGCCCCGAACCGGGCCAGAGGGCCGTCTTGACGTTCCCCGCGGCCAGGTACTCGCCGCTTTCCGTCCGTATAGCGATGCCGGACAGGAACCCCGTCAGCAGCGCCCGGTGAATCGCCGCGAACCGGGACGGATCGAACGGCAACGTCCAGTCGTGCACCGGAGGCAGGGCCCGCAGCGGTTTGGCGTCGCGTGGCCGGCTGCGAATCCCCGACGTACGCACCAGTTCGACCAGTTCGCGGTGGACGTCCACCCATTCCTTCATCCGCAGGAACGACAGGAAGTTCTGCTGGCACGCCTTCCGCAACTGGCTCCGCGTCAAATCGTCCTTCAGCTTGTGATAGAAGTCCCACAGCCGGAGATAGCCGAGAAAGTCGGAATCAGAATCCGCAAACCGGCTGTGCGCTTCGTCGGCAAGCTGCTGCTTTTCCAGCGGCCGCTCGCGCGGATCCTGCACCTCCAAGGCGGCGGCGATGACGAGGATCTCATCCAGGCATCCTTCCTGCTCGCCGGCGACAATGATCCGTGCAATCCGCGGATCGACCGGCAAGCGATGCAGCGTCCGACCGAGCGGCGTCAGCCTGCGGTCCTCGTCGACGGCGCCGATTTCGAACAGCGTCTTGTAGCCGTCCCGTACCGCTTCCTGTTTCGGTGGATCGAGGAAGGGAAAGTCGGCGACGTCCCCCAAGCCCAGCGATTCCAGTTGCAGGATCACCGCGGCGAGGTTCGACCGCAGAATCTCCGGCGGTGTGTAGCGCTCGCGCTGTTCGTAGTCTTCCCGGCCATACAGCCGGATGCACACGCCGGGGCCGACGCGGCCGCAACGCCCGGCGCGCTGGTCGGCGGAAGCTTTCGACACCGGCTCGATCGGCAGCCGCTGCAGCTTTGACTTCGGCGAGTACCGGCTGATGCGGGCTGTGCCGGTGTCCACCACAAACCGGATGCCCGGCACGGTGAGGGACGACTCCGCCACGTTGGTCGCCAGAATGATCCGCCGCGACCCGCCCCCCGGCTCGAACACCCGCTGCTGCTCCTTCACCGTCAGCCGGGCGTACAGCGGCAACAGGTCCGGTTTGACCCCGCCGAGGTTGCGGCCCTTCAGCGTCTTCATGGCCTCGTGGATGTCCCGCTCGGTCGGCAGGAACACCAGCACATCGCCCCCCCCGCGCTGGCAGGCATCGTCCACGGCGTCGGCCAGGACAACCAGCGGATCGACGTCGTCTGCGGGAGAGGACGTCGGAATCCGCAAGGCGGCCGTCGGAAGTGGGACAGGACCGATGTGCCCCTCGTCACTTCTGAACTCCGACTTCTGACTTCCGACCTCATCCCAATACATGACCTCCACCGGATACATCCGCCCCGAAACTTCAATCACCGGCACCTCGCCAACGGCGGAACGGAAATGCTCGGCGAATCGCTCGGCGTCGATGGTGGCAGACGTGATGATCAGTTTCAGGTCGGGCCGCTTCGGCAACAGGCGGTGCAGGTAGCCGATCAGGAAGTCGATGTTCAGCGACCGTTCGTGGGCCTCGTCGAGGATCAGCGTGTCATAGCGGTTGAGCCAGCGGTCGGACTGCGTCTCGGCGAGCAGCAGGCCGTCGGTCATCAACTTGATGTGCGTCTGCGGGCCGGTGGCGTCGGTGAACCGGACCTGATAACCCACCTCGCGGCCGAGCTGCACGTGCAGTTCGTCGGCGATGCGGCTGGCGATTGTTCGGGCGGCGATCCTCCTCGGCTGCGTGTGGCCGATCAGCCCGGCCACGCCCCGGCCGAGTTCCAGGCAGATCTTGGGCAACTGGGTGGACTTGCCGGAGCCGGTCTCGCCGGCGACGACGAGGACCTGATGATTCGCGAGCACCTGGGTGATTTCGTCTCGCCGCGCATGAATTGGGAGCGATTCGTCGTAGGTCACCTTCGGCCGCGCGGCAACCCGCAAGCGATACAGGGCGGCCGACTGCTCCAGTTCGGCGCGGAACCGTTCCAGGTTTTGATCGAACGGCCGGCCTTTCCGTTCGGCGTCGCGGAGCTCGCGGAGTTTCCGGCGCAGGCGATGCCGGTCGGCGAGCAGCGTCTCGTCGAGGAGGGCATCGAATTGTGCAAGAACGGACATCGCCGGTCGGTCTGCGGAGGCGGACCAGATCGGGATACAACACCACACGGGTGGGTTCCCATCCACCGGCAGTTAGTCTAACAGATGTCGCAGGCCGTCGGCGAGGGGGATCAACCTATTGACAGGCCGCACACCCAGTTTCATGCTGGCGGCCGACCCGTCTCCCGCGTTTGCCTCAACACGTCGTTCAGGAGTCCGCCATGTTGCTTCCCATGCTGGATGTCGCCATCGGACTAACGTTTGTTTATTGCCTGTTGAGCATCGTCTGTTCCGCGGTGAATGAAGCGATCGAGGCCTGGCTCAAAGTTCGGGCGTCAAATCTGGCCCGGGGACTGGAGGAGATGCTCGACGACCCGGATCTGGTGAAGAAACTGTATCAGCACCCGCTGATCGCTTCTCTCTACTCCGGTCGGTACACGGCGATTGCTGCAAGAAACCTCGCGGTGAACCCGGCTCCGACCAATCTGCCGTCGTACATACCGTCCGCAGATTTCGCCAAGGCCCTGGTCGACATTCTGCTGCAGGACAACGCCGCCGTTCCGGCAGCCACGCACGCGGCGGCGACCGCCACGGAGTCGATGGCGCAAGCCAATGCGGCGAGATCGCTGAACGATCCGCAGGCAGATCAGCTTCAGGCGGCCGCCGAAGCCGCGGCCGCCCGGGCGAGACTCGCCGGCAACCCCCGCGTGTTGATTGCTTCCTCCACCTTGCCGGCGACGGCGAAAGCGGCGCTGTCCTCGCTGGCCAATCCGCCGCAGGTCGACCTCACGAAGCTGCAATCCGAGATCGAGAACTGGTTCAACAGCACGATGGACCGGGTCTCCGAATGGTACAAACGCCGTACGCAGACGTTCATCCTGGGGCTCGCCTTCGCGCTGGCCGTGCTGCTGAACGTCGACACCGTCGTCCTCTTGCGGACGCTGTCCCAGAACGAGGAAGCCCGTGCCGCGATGGTCGCGGCGGCGCTCCAGCGCAGCCAGGCGGAATCGGCCGCCGCAGCCGGCGCGGCGAATCCGCTCGATCCGCTTCAGGCCGCCCAGCAGGCGACGAAGGCCGCTGCAGACTCCCTCAATCAAGCGGTCGCCGAGCTCGATCAGGCCAGACTGCCCATCGGCTGGACGGCCTCCGCGTGGTCGGCACTCAACGAGCGGCCCCTCCGCTGGGTCAACAAACTGCTCGGCGTGCTGCTGACGACGTTCGCCATCTCGCTCGGCGCAGACTTCTGGTTCAATCTGCTCAACAAGTTCGTGTCGGTCCGGTCCAGCCGCAAACCGGAGCGCAAGCCGCAGGCATGACCTGCGTCACCCGAACAATTCGGCGATCGGCGCGCCGTTCTCGATCACCGGCCGCGGACGGCCGCGGTTGTCCTGATACGACAGGTCCAGCGGCACGTTCATGTGGCGGAAGATCGTGGCGGCGAGGTCGCCGGGCGTGACGGGGCGTTCCTTGATTTGGCCGGCGTTGCGGTCGGTGCTGCCGATCACCTGGCCGTGCCGCAGTCCGCCGCCGGCGACGGTCATAGACATCACAACGGGCCAGTGATTGCGGCCGTCGCTGCTCCCCTGCGTGCCGATCTGCGGCGTCCGGCCGAACTCCCCCATCGCCAGCACCAGCACATCGTCCAAGAGGCCGCGCTGATCCAGGTCCATGATGAGTGTCGTGTAGAGATGATCGAACACCGGCAGCAGCGGCCGCAGACCGTTCCAGATACCGCCGTAGGGGGGAATGTTGTCGCCGTGCGTATCCCAAGTGCCGGACGCGCCGTGATGGCTGAGGTCGATGGTGACGAAGCTCACGCCGGCCTCGACCAGCCGGCGGGCGAGCAGCGCCTGCTGGGCCCATTCGTGCTTGCCGTATTTCTCGTGGACATCGGCCGGTTCGCGGGACAGGTCGAATGCCTCCCGGGCCTGTTGGCCCAGCACCATGTCCACGGCCTGTTGGGTGAACCGGTCAGTGGCGGCGAGCGAACCGCCCAGGTCCAGATCGCGACGCATCCGGTCGAACTGCTCCTGCAGCGACCGCCGCGTGTACAGCCGGTCGGTTGTCAGCTCGCCCGGCAACTGGAACAGCCTGGCGACGTCGTGGCCAACGAACGGATCATACGCCTTCCCCAGATAGCCGCCCCACGCGAGGTGGCTTTTGGACTTCATATTGAGCACGACATACGGTGGCAACGTCCGCGACAACTCACCCCGGTGTTTCGCGATCAGCGACGCCAAAGCGGGAAACTTGTCCGCCTCCCGGTTGGTGCGCGGCTCGGCGGCGAGGTTCGCCGTCTGCATGACCATGTTCGGCTCGTGATTGGAATGCCGGCAATCGACCGAACGAATGAGCGTCAGCTTGTCCAGCAACGCCGCGTACTTCGGCAGGTACTCGCAAATCTGCACGCCGGGAAGTGCCGTCGGGATGACGTCGAACGGTCCGCGAATCTCCTTCGGCGCGAGCGGCTTGGGATCGAGGGTGTCGATGTGGCTTGGACCGCCGGTCATCCAGAGCAGGATCACGCTCTTGTGGCGCGAGTTCGGGACGGCGTTCTTCGCGGCGAGCAACGTCGGGACGGACAATCCGGCCAGACCGGCCAGGCTGGCTTTCAGCAGGCTGCGACGCCCACAGACCGTCACCCCTTCGCGGAGCCTCGCGTTGAAGCTGTGGAAGGCGTGATGCTCGTGAGACGGTGGCATCGACAATTCTCACCGCTGGCGTGAATTCAGCGTTCGCAGACACATGATGGTAGTTTGATGCGATGTTCCCGTAAAGGGATGTACCATTCGACGCTGGGGCCCTTGGGCCCTTGGGTTATTGAATCTGCGCAAGCCCTGAATGGAGAGGCGAGTCTCCTGCCGAGCCGCATGTTGAGAGGCGACATCGAATTGGAAGGCGGCTCAGGAGGAGTGGCCTGCCCCCGTTGCTTGTGCGCAGCGGCCGCCTTCTGGTCTGATAGACGTTGGCAGACTGGCAAAACACCGAGAGAGAGTGCATCAACCGCATGACTGCATCCCCCCGTCGCGCTTTGATCACCGGGATCACCGGGCAGGACGGCTCCTATTTGGCCGAGCTATTGCTGGGGTTAGGGTACGAAGTGCACGGCATTGTCCGACACGTCGCCCTCGAAGACGCCTCCCAGCGAATGAACCGGCTGGCGGGTTGTCAGGATCGGTTGCGGCTGCATCCCGGCAGCATGGAGAGTTTTGCGAGCGTGTTCCGAGTCGTGCAGGACGTGCAGCCGCACGAACTGTATCACCTCGCCGCTCAAAGCTTTGTCCAGTACTCGTTTGAGGACGCCTTTTCGACGTTTCAGACGAACATTGATGGAACCTTACACGTGCTGGAATCGGTGCGGCAAGTCGCCCCGGAGTGCCGGGTTTACTTTGCGGCCACCAGTGAGATGTTCGGCCTGGTGAAGGAGACGCCCCAGACGGAACAGACCCCTTTTCATCCCCGGTCGCCGTATGGCGTGTCAAAGGTGACCGGCTTTCACCTGGCGCGGAATTTTCGCGAGGCGTACGGGATGTTCGTGGCGTCGGGAATCTTGTTCAATCACGAATCCCCCCGGCGCGGCTTCGAGTTCGTGACGCGCCGGATCACGTCGCACGTGGCCTGGATCAAGCGGGGTCTGGCAACGCAGTTGACGCTGGGGAATCTGGAGGCCCGTCGGGACTGGGGGTACGCGCCGGACTACGTCCGGGCGATGCACCTGATGCTGCAACAGCCGGTCGCGGAAGATTTCGTGATCGCGACCGGCGAGACCCACTCCGTCCGCGAGTTCTGCGAACGGGCCTTTGCACTGGTGGGACTCGATTACCGTCACCATGTGGTTGACGATCCGAGCCATTACCGGCCGGCCGAAGTCAACCTGCTGCAGGGGGACGCCCGTTACGCGCAGCGCGTGCTCGGCTGGACCCCGACCGTGCGGTTCGAGGAGCTCGTGCGGATCATGGTCGAACACGACCTGGAACTGCTGAAAGAAGCCCAGGGATAGCGATCCCTGGGCTTCCGCGGCACACCATCGCCATCGTCACTTCTGCAGATCCGCGACCATCTCCAGAATCGCCTGGCTGTCCCCGGCGGCGTTCACCTTGGTGTTCTTGGCGGCGATCTTGCCATCCTTGCCGATGACGAACGTCCACCGCTGGGCGGTGACGGTGCGGACGAGAATCTCATCCTTCCCGTCGATCTTGGCCGTCACCGACTTTTCCCCTTTGACGTGGGGGACGCCGAACGCCTCGGCGACTTTCCCTTCGGTGTCGGCGAGCAGGGCGAAGTTCAGGTCGTGGGCTTTCTTGAACAGCTGGTGGTTGCGAACCGAATCGCCGCTGACGCCGACCACTTCGACCCCCTTCTCAGCGAGCTTGCCCAGGTCGTCACGGAATCCGCAGGCTTGCTTGGTGCAGCCGCCGGTCATGTCCGCGGGATAGAAGTAGACCACGATCAGCTTTTTGCCGACGTGATCTTCCGACTTCCAGGTCTTGCCGGAGTCGTCCAGCGCCTCGAACTTCGGCGCAGGATCGCCGACCTTCAGGTCGACGTCGGCCGCTTGGGCAGTGGTCCATCCCGACAGAAGCAGCAGGCCCGCGGCCAGCAGGGAGAGCGTTTCGGTCATGATTGAATTCCTCGGTGCGAATGTGAGATTTACGGGAACTCCGTGCGGGCCGGCCACGGCCGTTGACCCCGTCACGGGTCAGACTAGCATAGGATGGTTTTACGCGGCGAATCAACCCGCGCCGCCGGGCGGTCGCTTGGGAACCGGGACCGATGCTGTCATCACAATTGTTCTGGCGGGTGTTCGTCGTGCTGGCCGCATTGACGACCGGGACGGCTGTCGCCTGGGTGCTGCTGCCGGGAGCGGTTGCGGCGCCGGTGATGGCGGCGCTGACGGTGGCCGCATGCATCATCGTCGTACGGCACATCATTGGCCCGCTGGAGGCGTTGACCCGCGCCGCACAGCAGATCGCCGGCGGGGAGTCTCCCGCGGACGTCCCGGTTCACAGCCACAATGAGATCGGCCGACTGGCCGCGGCGTTTAATTCGATGGGCCAGCAACTCTCCTCGCGGATTCACGACCTGCAGGAGCAGCGGCGGCAGTCGGAGCAGAATCATGCCCGCTTGGAGACCGTACTGGGAGCGATGCTCGAAGGAGTCCTGGCCATCGATGTCGACCAACGGTTGCTGTTCGCCAACAACGCCGCGCTCCGCCTGCTGGATCTGAAGCCGACAGGCATGATCGGTCGGCCGATCTGGGAAGGGGTCCGCCAGGCGGCCGTGCAGGAGCTGGTCCGGCAGGCGTTTGCCGGCGAAAACCCGCCGCGGCTGGAGTTCGATCTGCCCCGCACTCACAGCACTGTAGCGGCGACGGTCTCCCGGTTGCCGGGTGATCCGTCCCCGGGCATTGTGCTGGTGTTACACGACGTCACCGAACTGCGGCGATTGGAGAACCTGCGGCGAGAGTTTGTTCAGAACGTCTCGCACGAGCTGAAGACGCCGCTCAGTTCCATCTCCGCCTATGCGGACACTCTGCTGGAGGGGGCGCTGGAAGACGAAGGCTGCAACCGGCAATTCGTTGAACGGATCGCCGAGCAGGCCGACCGGTTGCATACGCTCATTCTCGACCTCCTGGCCTTGGCCCGGTTGGAGGGGGACGAACATGCCTTCGACGTGGAACCGACCGACGTCACACGGATCGTCACCGCGAGCCTGGATGCACACGCCGGCGTCGCGCAGGCCAAGCAACTGACGCTCACAGCCGATGGCCCCGGCGAACCGGTGTTCGGCCTGGCCGATGACGAGGGGCTGCGGACCATCCTCGACAACCTGCTGGACAACGCGATCAACTATACGCCGGAAGGAGGCCAAATCACGGTCCGCTGGCGGCAGGACGGTTCAGCCGTGCACATTGCGGTCACCGATACCGGCGTGGGAATTGCCCGCGAGCATCAGGCCCGCATCTTTCAGCGGTTCTACCGGATCGACAAGGCCCGGTCGCGCGAACTGGGAGGCACCGGCCTGGGACTGGCCATCGTCAAGCACCTCTGCCAGGTGTTCGGCGGCTCGATCTCCGTCCACAGCGCTCTCGGCCAGGGAAGCACGTTCACCGTGGAGCTCCGAGCCGCGCCGCAACTCGCCACAGTGTAGCAGCCCCCGTCATTCTTTCGCCGGTTGCCCCGTGAAGTACGCCGGTTCGCGGCCCGGCTTCCACTTGATGTTGCAGCCGATGCTTGGACGCTGTTCCGGCAGCGGTGCCTTCCCGGCGAGGACTGCGTCCGCAGCGGCCCGCAGATCGGCGCCCGTCACCGGCTTGCCGTTGCTAGGCCGACTGTCGTCGAACTGTCCGCGGTAGACCAGCGCCAGGTTTGCGTCGAACAGGTAGAAATCCGGCGTGCAGGCGGCCTTGTACGCCTTCGCGACCTCCTGCGTCGCATCATAGAGGTAGGGGAAGGTGTACCCCACGGCCTTGGCTTCCGCGGCCATCTTGTCCGGGCTGTCGTCGGGATGCGATTCGATGTCGTTGGAACTGATGGCGACGATCTTCAGCCCCTTCGCCTGGTATTCCTTGCCGAATGCCGCCAGCGCGCTCCGCAGGTGTTTGACGAACGGGCAGTGGTTGCAGAGGAACATCACCAGCAGCCCCTTGCCGCCGGAGACGTCGCGGAGCGAGACCGTCTTGCCGTCAACGTTGGGCAGCGAGAAATCCGGGGCTTTGGTACCCAGCGGCAGCATGGTGGACGCGGTTTGGACCATGGTTGCGATCCCTGTGATCAAAGTCGCAGAAGCGCGCCGGCAAACGACGCAGCCACAAGCCGTGCAGCGTAACCGACCGGCGACGGTGATACTACTCGACGCGAGCAAACTTCGCCTGCAGCGGCCCGACGATCTCCGGCGGCACGAACTCTTTCAACCGGGCCGCGGCGTTCTCGCCGCCGAGTTGCGCCACCTGCTTGATGAGGCTGCTGGAAATGTGCGTGAACCGCTCGCTCGCCGTCAGGAAGATCGTTTCGATCTCCGGATCGAGCGCCCGGTTGGCGAGGGCCATCGTGAATTCCGCCTCGATGTCGGACAGCGTCCGCACGCCGCGGATCATCACCCGGGCGTCGCATTGCCGAAGGAAATCGACTGCCAGTCCGTGAAAGATGCGGACCTCGACATTGGTCAGCGGTGCAAGCACCCGGCGGGCCATCTGAAGGCGTTCGTTGGGGTCGAACAGCGGCCGTTTTTCGGGGTTGATGCCGATGCCGACCGTCACCCGTTCGAAGATCCGGGCGCTGCGGCGGATAATGTCCTGATGGCCGAGCGTGATGGGATCGAAGCTCCCGACGTATACGGCCTTTCGGGAATTGAGCGGCTGCGACATGATGGCGACCCTGGTCCGCGGGTGGGGATGTCCCGCATTCTAACGTCGTTCCCGGAATTGGTCCGAACGTCTCCCAGACGAATTGCTGAATCCAGCCATCCTGCCAAACTGACAGACCCCGCGCCCCCGGTCGGTAAGAGCCCCGACCAGAAACGCTGTTGAGCCGCGTCGAGTGGTCGCCGATGTGTTCTGTAAGTACACTCCAGTAAATGTGTTATGTGCAGCCGTGTATGCGGTGGTGCGACTGTGCGTTGCTTGCGGAACACCGTTTGCTATTTGGCTGAATAAACAGGCTGTCAGTCCCTTTTGAGGTGTGTCATGGCCGTCTTCCGCTGGGGACAACCTTGGATGCCCTTTCAGGACCTCGAGCGGGAGGTCGACCGCCTCCTGGCATCGGTGTCTCTCTCGTTTCAGGGACTGCGATTCGGACGGCAGTACCCGGCGGTCAATCTCTACGAAGTCGGTCAGGAACTGGTGCTGACGGCGGAGTTGCCGGGGGTCAGTCCGGAGGATTTGGTCGTCAACGTAGCCGACGGCATTCTGACACTGAAAGGTTGCCGTCATGTCCCACCGAATGTGTCTGAGGATCGCTACCGCCGCCAGGAGCGCGGCCGCGGGGCCTGGCAGCGCTCCCTTCAGCTTCCCGAACGGGTGCTGGAAGACCAGGTGACGGCGGAGTTCCTGAATGGGGTGCTCAAAGTCCGTTTGCCGCGGGCGCCGGTCTCGCAGCCGCGGCAGATCAAAGTCGTGGATGGCAGCAGCGGAATCAGCGAAGTCTGAGTGCTGCCGGCCCAGCATCGGAAGTGTGCGTCATGACTCAGGAACTGGCAAATAACGGGGCAGAGGCGATCGGCGTGGTCCGAGAGGCCGCACCCCAGCAGCAGATCGTCTTCACTCCCCCCATCGACATCTTCGAAACCGACGAGGGGCTGGTCCTGTTGGCGGACTTGCCCGGAGTCTCGAAGGAAACGCTCGAGCTGCAGGTGCAGGACAACAAGCTGACCCTGTTTGGGCGGGTGGTGCCGGAGCATCCCGAAGGGGCCCGTCTCCTGCATCAGGAGTATCAGGTCGGCCATTTTCTGCGGTCGTTCATTCTCAGCGATGAAGTGGACCACGAACGGATTTCCGCAAAGCTGAACCACGGCGTCCTGGAAGTGCTGCTGCCCCGCGTCAAACGCAGCGAACCGCGGCGGATTCACATCGCGACTGAGTGACGCGCGCGAAGCCCGCAGACGCGGATCGTCTGTAACTCCTCTCCCAGCAGTACGTTGCGCCGTGAATTTGGCGTCTGCCTGCGGTCATTTTCTCACCGGCAGTTTCTGCCGATCTGTCTGGACGCGACCGGCGATTTGAGCTACATGATCGCGCGTATCCCGTCTCCCTTCGAGATCGGTGTCTTCCCTCCTCCGTGTCGAGCGAGGGAGGCCGCCTGCCAACCGTGTACTGGATGTTGTGTTGAACCGTCGGGGGGGCCTGCCGCCGGTGACCCGCTCGGGACGATGGTCCTGGCGTTCGGGGCTGCGCGTCGTTTTGGCGGTGTGCATCGGGTGCTCGGGGGGCTGCTCCTCCGTGGTCTCGGATCGCACGTCCGTTTCCGCATCGCGGACAATCGTTTCTGATGACGACGAAGACCACTACCGGGTGAAAGCCGCCAATGCGTCACAGACTCTGGTCACAGAGCCGCCGGTCATCACCGCCCCGCCGCTCGAAATGGCTCCGAGAACCGTCCGTGACCGGGGGCAGGACGAGCCCTGGAATCTGGCGCTGATCGAGGCGGTGCATATCGCCATTCGCAACAACCCGCTGATTCGGGCCAATGCCCAATTCCTGTCGCCCGGGAATCCCCTGCTCGACAACCCGGATCAGAATCCGTCGGTCTTCGATATCGCTCTGCAGCAGACCGGCATCTTGTTCGGAAGTCGCGGCGAGGAAGCGGCCCTGTCCGATTTCATGCCCCAGTTGTCATCCAGCCTGTCCGTCGGTCGGGACATGGACGTTCAAAACAACTTCTTCCTCGGTGGCGGTTTGTTGCCCGGCAGTACGCTTGTCACGGACAACGGACAGTTCAATGCCCGGGTCGATCAGCAATTGATCACAGGCGGCACCTTCTCCATTGTCCACAACTGGGATTACCTGCAGAGCAATCAGCCGGGACTGTTGTTTCCGTCGACGTACACCGGGGCCTTGGGGGCGGAACTGCGCCAGCCATTGCTCGCCGGCGCCGGGGTCGAGTACACCGAGATCGCCGGACCGATCGCCCTGCGGAACAACCTGCAAAGCGGCGTGGCTCAGGGCATCCGCATCGCCCAGATCAACGAACGCATTGCCGCCGTCGATTTCGAGCTGGGCATCAAGGCGCTGGCCCTTGAGGTGGGAGAGGTTTACTGGCAGTTGTTCCAGGCCTTTCGCGAATACGAGGCCTTCGTCAAGGTCCGCGATTCGGCTTACGACGTCTGGCAACAAGTGGCGGCGAACGAAGATGCTCTCGGCGGCGCCGTGGTCGCCCAAGCCGAACAGACCTACCTGGAAAGCCGGTCCCGTGCTGAAACTGCCCTGGCGACCGTCTATGAGACGGAAACGCGGCTGCGACGGCTGATGGGACTGCCCGTCGCCGATGGGCGCCTGTTGCGGCCCAATGCCATCCCGCAGACGGGCGACAGCAGTCTCGACTGGCACGTCGTGCTGTCCGACGCGCTGATCTATCGCACCGAACTGCAGCGTCAGAAGCTCAACATTCAGAGCTTTGACTGGCAGTTGCAGGCCGCCCGCAGCCTGTTGCAGCCCCGGCTGGATTTCGTCGGCGGCTACCAGCTCAATGGGTTCGGCGATGACTTGATTGCCAGCAGCACTGACGACGGCATCACCCAGCGCGGCTACAACAGCGCTTATGGCTCGCTGTTTCGCGGGTCGCAACAGGCGTGGAACCTCGGCCTTTCGTTCTCGATGCCCATCGGCTTCCGTGGCGAACAGGCCCAGGTTCGCAACCTGGAACTGCGGCTGGCCAAGGCCCGCGCGGCACTGGCGGCACAGGAGGGCGAGGTCCGCTACGAGTTGTCGAACGCCATGCAGATGATGGCCCGCTGGTATACGCTGATGCAGACCAACGAGACCCGCGTGCAGGCCGTTCAACGGCAGGTCGACGCGCTGGAGGCCGAGTATCACGCTGGCCGGGGCGACCGATCCACCATCGATCTCCTTCTGCGGGCCCGTTCAGCCCTCGCCACCGCTCAGTCCGAGTACTTCCGCAGCCTGGCCAGCTACAACTCGGCGCTGTGGGATCTGGACTACCGTCGCGGGACGATTCTGCTGAACAACCAGATTCAATTTGAGTCGGTTGTCGCGCTACGGTAAGGCCGAATCGACCTCGTGCCCGCTGCAGACCTACCCCTGGCTCTCGGGGAACGTGTCCAGAGCATTTTCGGCGGACCACCGCGGACTTTCCGCCGAAACTGAGTGCCCTTTGCCCCAAAGTGCGGCAAATGCGCAGGCATTCGTTGATTTGTTGGCGCTCTGGTGATCGCCGCAACCACAAATAAGTTCGGCACTTGCACGGGCACGCGTGGTCGAGGTCCGGTTATGCGGGTTTTTCCATGCAGCAGAATTATGCGCGTTGTCCGGCGACTTGAATCAAATTGCCGCAAACGAATGTTTTTTGCTGGCGAGAGGTTAAAGGCCCACGGAGAATCGCATTTCTTGAACAAAAGCGCCGGAATTGTCGGATTTTCCGCAGATTGCCCGCGTCGTAGCGTCATCCCGTTCTTCCACCACGACTGGCTGCAAAGGTCGGAGACTATGCCCCGCAACTGGTTGCGCAACCTGAGTGATCGTCTGTCCCCGAAGAGCACCCGCCGGCAAGTCCGCCGCACCCGCAAACCGGGCGGGGCCGCCATCCAGCCACTCGAGTCGCGCATCCTGCTGGCAGCGCCTCGCGTGTTCCCGACAAATCAGTCGTTGACGTTTACGATTGGCGAGAACATCGGCGTCAACGGGAACGTGACCAACGCCTTCATGCCCGGCGCCACGTCCGACCCGTACGTTGACCCCGTGACGGGGGTCGTGCAGTCCAACACATCCAACGGGCACCACGTTGGGTCATTTACCGTTGATGCCGGCGCCGGAGACGGCGGACAGCTTGTTGTGTCGGCGAACGTGCTTAACTTCAACGCGGCCAACTCGCCGTTCTTCACGCAGTTGAGGCCGATGACGAACATTGTCGACATCTATGTCAACAACTTCGAGCATCTCGACTTTGAGGGCAACAGTTCGATCCAGTTCACAGTTCGGCTGACGGACAACGCCGGCCCGCCTGCAGAAACCGCCGATATTGACGTTACCGTCAACCTCACCCAACGCAATGACATTCCCTACATCACCCTGACCGGCAGTCCCAACGGCGGGCGCGATTTTCAGACATTCACGATTGATGAGAACTCCCCACCCGGTACGGTGACCACCGGGGTCAGTGGCATCAATGCGGGGGGCATCCTGCACGCCCGAACGGCGGTCCAGCATGACTTCTCTTCGACGACGCAAAACGTCAACAACAGCATGGACCCCCACAATCCGTTCGACGGCAACCGGGGCGATCTGAGCGGCGAGGCGGACACCGTCACGGGATTCCCGGTCGACAACACGGAGTTTGATTCCCTCCGCTACCAGATTCTGAGGGCGTCCAGCACGACCACCACTCAAGGCGTGATGGGACTGACCAACGAAGTCCAGCGAGTCATCAAGGATTTCGCGCTGACCTCCGGCCAATACCTGCTGTCCTTCGAGGGCAACCGTTCTGTCCAGACCGTGACGGAAGGCGTCAGCCCGGGGACCAACGAGGTCCAGCAGATTGACTTCGGCGTGCCCGCAGGCGGCTTTTACACACTCACCTTCCGGACCAGCGGCAGCCCGTCGAGCAGTTTCACGACGCGGCCGATCTTCTACAACGCCACCGCAGCGCAGGTGAAGGCCGAGTTGGAACTGCTTGGAGGCATTGGCGTGAACAACGTCAATGTCACCGACCTGGTGCAGGTGGTGGAGACGACCAAGGGGGGCGGCGGCAACAACGAAGTTCAGTCGCTGACCATTCCCATTCCGCCCAAGAACGGCAACTTCTTCCTGACCTTCAATGGACAAACGACTGCAGCGATCGCCGCGGGAGCGAGCGCTGCCACGGTCCAGGCCCGACTGGAAGCCTTGTCCAGCATTGGTGCCGGAAATGTGTCGGTCATGGGGACGGGTGCCGTGGGGGACCCATACGTCGTCACCTTCCAGGGCGCTCTGGCGAACATCGATGTCAATCAGATTGGCAGTCGCGGAGCCTTTAATATCGCATTCCAGGGGGCGCTCTCGGGGACGAACGTCAATCAACTTCTGATGACCGCCTACACGACCCCGTTGTCCTACTCCAGTTCGGCCGCAGCTGTTCAGAACGCCTTGCAGGCGCTGCCCACCATTGGCGCTGGCAATGTCTCCGTGTCAACGGTCGGAGCAACCGGCTGGCAACTCACGTTCCAGGGGGCGCTCGGACTCCGCGACGTGAACCAGGTCGACGTCGTCAACCTGAGCGACTTGATCGAGATCAGCAATGACCGTCCGACGTTGGGGCGGATCACCGTCTCTCCGACGGCTCTGCCGTTCCTGGTGGGGAGTCGGCTCGACGGAGCGAATGGGCTGAACTCGGGCTTCGAGTTCCTGCGCGACTATTTCGGGATCACCAGTGGAGCAGGCGATACGGGGGCCGACTTCCTGGCGCTCATCCGGACATTTGACCGGACGGTGGCCAATCCGCTCACCAATACCAACGAGAATGCTGGCGCCAGTCTGACTTACTCCGAGTACGTCCGAATCACCGTGCTGGATGCCAGTGAGGCGGCACCGACTGTTCAGGATGAAGTCTACACGATCAACGAGTTTGCCCCGAACAGCGGGACGACAAATGGATTGATCGTCGGCAAGCTGAATGACTTCTCCAATGTGACGGTGACGACGACCACGCCTCCGACGATGGGGGGTAACGAAGTTCAAACCCTCACGGCGACAACCACAGGCGCCACGAATCCGGGCAGCTATGCCTTGACCTTCAGGGGGCAAACGACCAGCCGAATCCTCTACACGGACAGTGCGGCCACGATCCAAGCCAAATTGTCGGCACTGTCGACAATCGGCGCTGGCAATGTCATGGTGACCGACGATGGAATCCTCGGTGACGGTACCAACACCTACACCATCACGTTTCAGGGGGCCCTGGGCCAGGCAGACGTGCCCCAGTTAAGTGTCTTCAACGGAGTCTCGGACGCCGAGCAGCCTTCGGAAGTCTTCCGCTACAATTTCGTCGGCGGCAACACGGGCGGGGCGTTCGCCATCAATAACACGACCGGCGAAATCACCGTCGCCAACGCCTCGCTGCTCAATTTCGAGTCCGGTCCGTCCTATCGTCTGCTCGTCGCCGTAACCGACACGGCTGCGGTGCTGCCACTCACCACGGTGGTGGCGGTCGACATCAATCTCAGGGACATCAACGAGCAGACGACGGTCACTCCCAATCAGAACTTCATCGTCCGGGAGAATGCGCCGAACGGGACGGTGGTCGGTTCCGTCTCATTCACCGATCAGGACCTCCCCCAGGCCCGCAGCCTGCTCTTCGAGATCACCAACGGGAACCTGCCCGACTCGAACAGTGTGCCGACGTTCCTCATCGATCCCCAAACTGGCCAGATCACCGTCCAGAGCAACGAACTGCTGGACTTCGAGACCCAGCCGTTCTTTGACCTCGGCATCCGCATCACCGACCGCGGCGACCAGAATACGCTGGGCGTGGGGACGATCCGCATCAGCGTCTCGGACGTCAACGAGAGCGTGCCGGTCCTCAACGACCAGACGTTCACGCTGGACGAGAACACCCCCGTGGGCACCGTTGTCCGTCTGTTCTCGGGCATTTCGTTCGAGCCGACGCAGATCGTCACCTATCAGAACCTGACGACCGGCGTGCCGTTCTTCGTCGACAACACCAATCCCACGCAAACCACAAACCAGGGGCGGATCACGCTGACCTCGGCGCTCGACTACGAGTTGGGGCCGCGACGGTACGACCTGCTGATTCAGGCGACGGATTCGCTGAACCCGGCCTTGTTCGATACGGCCGTGTTCACGATCTTCATCAACGACGTCAACGAGCAGATCGACATCAACACGCAATCCCGGACGATTGCCGAAAACTCGCCCGCCGGGACGAACGTCGGTGCGCCGGTGGTTGTCAATGACCCCGATGATGCGGACGGGATCCTGCAGGGCAAGATTTTCCAGATCGTCGCCGGCAACACCAATAACGCCTTCAGCATCAACAGCAGCACCGGGCAGATTCAGGTTCAGAACCCGTCGGCACTGAACTTCGAGACCCAGGGGGGCGTCCCCTTCAATCTGGCCATTCAGGTGACTGACACCGGCAGTCCCGCGACGGCGGACATCGCGTTCGTGAACATCACCGTCACGAACGTCAACGACGCCCCGGTGGTCAATGATCAGTTCTTCTCCGTGCTCGAACACCGGGTGGCCGACACCCTTGTCGGAACCGTGGTCGCCAGCGACGAGGACGCCGGTCAAACGCTGTCCTATGCGATCATCGGCGGCAACGTCGGCAACGCCTTCCGCATCGACGCGGCGACCGGGCAAATCTTCATCGTCAATCCGGGCGTCGTCGATTTTGCGCAGAACCCGTTCTTCAATCTGACGGTGCAGGTGACCGACAACGGCGCGCCCGTGTTGACCGATACGGCGAACGTGACGATCACCGTGACGCAGTCCACGCTGCCCCCGCCGCCGATCGTCAACGATCTGACCTTCAATCTCAACGAGGGTTCGTCCAACGGAACCATCGTGGGGAAC
>Ga0073934_10005470_pt1 | contig 19595 bp, 13 predicted proteins | sample LarsenN4metaG_FD_76834 | JGI IMG/M metagenome (GOLD analysis project Ga0073934, IMG submission 76834) | Hot spring sediment bacterial and archeal communities from British Columbia, Canada, to study Microbial Dark Matter (Phase II) - Larsen... ... | reverse complement strand
GCTTCTTTAAAGGCTATGCGCGCGTCCGCGGGCCCTTCCTTAAATTTCTCAGGAACCCGCGTCTTATCGGAGATTTTGAGGGAATCTACATAATTCTCTCTGAAGGTGCAGACGAGGAGGCCTGCTTCCAGGAGGGCATTGAGGGTAGCGATGTAATTTTTTTTAAGCATGGGGAGGTTCATTCCCAATTGCCTGGAGGATAAACCCGGCTTCTGTTTAATTTTGTTGAGGACGATCTCCTCCCACGACCTCTTGTAACCTATATATAGTTTTGCGGCTTTATAAACCTGCAAATGCTCCCCCAAATGGGGGGCCAGCTTATTAACGACTTCGGTTGCAGCCGATTTTTTTTTGAGCCCGAGCCGCTTGAGTAAGGCCGAAGAGATTCCATTTCTGATTTGGGTACCCGTCAGATAGTCCTTTTCTTCCTTTTTTAACAAATCTAGAACTTCTTTTTCAATACCGGATAGCGCATCTTTTTCCATAACTAAGTCTCTAAATAACTTTAAGGTCCTCGCCGAAGAATAAATTTCCTTTGACAGGGGCTTTAAAACTCTTTATAAGTTCTTTTTATAGGGATGTTTAATGATTTTTCAGAATAAGTCAAACGAATTTTGTTATCTAAGGCGAAGTACGAAAGGAGACAGGATTCTTGAGCGAAGTTAACAGGCTCCGGCGAGAGTTGGGGATTTTTGGCGCCGTCATGATGGGGCTGGGTTCGATGATCGGAACGGGCGTATTTGTGAGTATCGGGCTTGCGGCGGGGATTGCCGGTCCCGCCGTGATTCTGGCGCTGGCGCTGGCTGCAGGGGTGGCGATTTGCAATGGGCTGAGCAGTGCGCAACTCGCCGCCAGCCATCCGGTCAGCGGCGGCACCTATGAGTTTGGAAGGGGAGGCCCTTGATTTTAAAGGAGGTATTCTACAAACTAACCCTACAACTGTCTGGCCCCAAGGGCGCTAAGACGTAAAGATTTGGGTACTGTTCTTCATGAGGAGTCTGAACCGGACCATGGGTAAAACGTTTATTTCAGCGGTCGCGGCTCCCAGTGAGCAAATAGCACCGGCCTGGTGGTTTGCCTTTCAAGGAAGTAAGCTCCTGGTTCGTATGGAAGGGTCTTCGGCCCGTATTCCCTATGTCGCCGACCTGTCAGAATTGGGGCTGGTGGTCGTGCGCCAACAATACCTGGGCCTTTTGGAGGGCCGGCCTTGCTATTCCGCGGAATTGGCGGAGGAGATCGAGCCCCCTGCCGGGATGGTGTTTCAGGGTCTGCGGCAATTATACGGCTATTTGGAGGAAGACCTCTTCGGACTGGCCGGGCGGGCCGTGCAGATTGTGGACTGGGACCGGACGCATCAATTCTGTGGCAGATGCGGGGGGAAGATGGTCACCCGACTTACAGAGCGGGCCAAAGAATGCCCTCAATGCGGGCTTGTAAACTATCCCCGCCTATCCCCAGCCATTATCGTCCTTGTCGAGCGGGGTCACGAACTGCTGCTGGCCCGCTCCCATCGCTTTCCATCCGGAGTATATAGCGTCCTTGCCGGCTTTGTAGAGCCAGGTGAAACTCTGGAGGAGGCGGCGGTGCGGGAGGTTAAGGAAGAGACGGGCATCGATATCAAGGATCTCCGCTATTTTGGCAGCCAGCCCTGGCCTTTTCCCAACTCCCTGATGATCGCGTTCACGGCAGTTTACGCCGGCGGCGAGATCTCTACGAATGACGAAGAAATTGAAGATGTAGGCTGGTTCACGGCCGATCATCTCCCCACCCTTCCCGGTAAAATCAGCATCGCGCGCCGATTAATTGATTGGTTCCTGGCTAAACAGGGTAAACCTGTATAGAGGGGTCTCGAAGGGCCTTTATCTTCGAGGCTCCTCCAGGACGGGGAGCAGGTCCTGATTTTTTTTCCTGCATTTCCCCTTGACCCTACTGACCGTATTCCTATAGTTGAAATAGGAGAGAGTTTCTTTCGTTGTATCGTCCTATCTGGAATACTCATCGGGAGACATTTCAAATGATCTCATACGAAGTTTATAAGATCCTTCATTTATGGGGGATCATGCTTTTATTTACCTCGGTAGGAGGCTTGTGTATCCTTTCCATGAAAGCCCGCCCCCAGAATTCTGAAGCGGGGCGAAAGCTGGCGATGAGCGTTCACGGGATAGCTCTGGTCTTGATCCTTGTGACCGGATTTGGCCTGTTAGCCCGGCTGGGGATTATGACCGGTTGGCCATTATGGGTATGGCTTAAATTGGGGATCTGGGTTATCCTGGGAGGGGTGGTTGTGCTGATCCGGAGGATGCCGCAAGCCGCGGGGCTGTTATTCCTTGTCATTCCCTTGCTGGGGGCGATTGCGGCCTTTCTGGCAATCTACAAACCCGGTTCGTAGAGGGAGAGAATCTACCCCCAAAGGGGACCGTCCCTCCCCTTCCCCCCCAGGGAAGGCGGCAAGGGCTAGGTCCCTTCTCGAAAAAGGAAAGGTACGATGAAAATAACCAATTATCAAACCTATGTGGTGGGAACTCCATGGCGGAACCTTACCTATGTGGTGCTCGAAACCGATGAGGGGATTCGAGGCGTTGGCGAGGCCCGCGTTCTTGGGAAAACCCACACGGTCCTTGAATACCTGAAAGACGTTAAACGTCATTTTCTCGGTCACGAGGTCTATGACATCGAGGAGCTTTACAGGCGGTTTACATTGCTGGATTTTGGATCTCCCGGGGAAGTGGTCATGACCGGCCTGGCTTTGATCGAAATGGCCTGTTGGGACTGTATTGGTAAAAAGGTAAACCTTCCGGTGTACAAGTTGTTAGGAGGGAAGGTCCGGGATAAGATCCCTGCCTATGCAAACGGGTGGTATACGGTCGAGCGTACTCCCGAGGAATTTGCCAAGGCCGCCGAGAGGGTGGTGAATAAAGGCTACCTGGGGATGAAATTTGACCCCTTTGGCGCCGGGAACATGGAGCTAACCCGGAAGGAGTATTTCAAATCCATAGAGCTGATCGAAGCGGTTCATTCGGTGGCAGGGGACCAGGTGCAGATCTTTATAGAGATGCACGGCAGATTTTCTCCGCACCAGGCCATTGAGATCGCAAAGGATATCGAGAAATTTAAACCCGGCTGGATTGAAGAGCCCTGCCGCCCCGAGGACTTAGGTGCCTTGAAGGCGGTCTCCCAGCATACTTCTATCCCCATCGCCACCGGGGAACGCCTGTACCATGCCGGTCAATTCCGAGATCTCTTCCCCATGCGCTGTGTGAACATCATACAACCGGATATTAACCAGTGCGGGGGCCTTCTCGAAGTCAAGAAGATCGCCTCCGTGGCCGAGACCTATTCGGTGATGGTGGCGCCGCATAACGTCGGCGGCATTATTTCGACTACAGCCGTTCTTCATCTCATCGCCGGATTGCGCAACGGGAAAATCGTTGAGCACTTCAACGACTTTGCCGATCAACAAATCAAACAAGCCGGCTCTCCTTACCCTGAGGTCGTGGAGGGTTATTTTAACCTACCGGAGGGACCGGGTTGGGGCGTTGAACTGAACTATGACTTCCTGGAGTCCCATAAACCCAGGGTGGTGGAGGGGATCATCCAGGACCCCGGATTAAATATGTTTGTGAACCCGGACTGGCATAAGCGCGCACAGGATAAAAAATAATCTTACCTTGCAGGAAATGACCCCCAGATAACCCAGATAAACGCGGAGAACACGTAGAAAATCTGGATCTACCTGGGGATCGTTTTATGTTCTGTCATGATCTACGTCATTGCGACCGTTGAGGTGGTTGAGGGAAAGCGGGAGGCCCTGCTTGAAGAGATGCACCGGCTGGTTCCCAAAGTGAGAGCTGAGAGAGGCTGCCTGGAGTATGGGCCCACCCTCGATGTGAAGACAAATATCCCGGTTCAAATACCGGTTCGGGACCAGGTGATCACGATCGTTGAGAAGTGGGAGGACCTCCCCGCCTTACAAGCGCACCTGGTCGCGCCCCACATGCTGGAATATCGTGCGAAGGTGAAGGATCTGGTAGTTCGAACGAGTTTGCAGGTCCTTCAACCCGTTTAAACCAACTTTAAACCTGGGGAGGGGCGAAGCCTCGGCAAGGTTACACGCAGAGCTTTACCGACCGGCGAAGTACTTCGCCCCTATCGCCCCCAGGCCCGACCCTCTTGGATTAAGGCATCTACAGGGGGGAGGTCATAGCCGCACAAAAATTTACTCCGGCCGGTTACCCCGTTTCCACCTCGATCGGACCCCTTAGACCCCTTCGCTCCCCTCCCTCGTGCCCGAGCGACCCCCGCGGGGAGCGATAAGAACCGACCCTGAGAGCGCAGCGAAGGAAGCGAGGCCATCTGTTTTTTGCAGGGCGACCCGGACGAAGGGGTACGAGGGATCATCCGTTATCCGTTAGGTCCTTGATGAGGTTTCCCTCAAGAAATTAGGCGAGGGCCGGGTAAAAGAGGGGCGATCATTAATTTTTCTGCCTGGAAGTCCGAAATTTTTCTTGACGGTAGGAAGATGGCCTGCTACTTATTAGGAGCTTGACAATTTTTTCCTTAGGAAATTAGGTAAGGGTGGGGGGAAGAGCGAACAATTATTAATTTTTCTGCTTAGAAACCTGAAATTTTTCTTGACAGCGGGGGAATAATTGGCTATTTATGAAAAGGCTTTTGACGATTTTTCCCTTGGCAAGTTAGGTGGGGGCGATTGATATGGAACTCGACAGCGTGGATCGGCATATCCTTGCTCTGCTGCAGGAGAATTGTAAATTATCGCTGGCCAAGATCGGCGAGCGGGTGGGTTTATCTGCGCCCTCGGTGGCCGAGCGTATTGACAAGCTGGAAAAAAGCGGGGTCATTCTTGGCTATACAGCCGTCCTGGATGCGCGCAAACTGGGCAAGGACATCACCGCGTTTATCGGGGTGTTTATCGATCATCCCAGGCTGATCGACAAGTTCGAGCGGAAGCTCGATCAGCTCGAAGATGTCCAGGAATGTCACCATGTGACGGGCCAGCATACCCTGCTGCTCAAGGTCAAGGTAAATAATACCTCGGCCTTGGAGGAGCTAATCCGCAAACTCCGTTCCATCGATGGGGTTTCCCGCACCGAGACCTCGGTGGTGCTCTCGACGTATACCGAGGGCCTGTGGTTGGATTTGAAAGAAGGAAAGGGGGAGGCGATGGAACCTGAAAAGAGCCTTGGAGGCAGGAGGGAATGTAAACATTCAAATGAAAGGAAGGAGGGTAAGCATGATCATACGTCCACAGAAACAAGGTCTCTACGATCCCCAATTTGAGCACGATGCGTGCGGTATTGGCTTCGTGGTCAATATCAAGGGGAGGAGGTCGCACCAGATTATCGAGCAGGCGCTTACGGCCCTGCAGAACCTGGACCATCGCGGTGCGCGCGGTTGTGAAGAAGAAACGGGCGATGGGGCCGGTATTCTCTTGCAAGTGCCGCATGCTTTTCTACAACATGCCTGTGACCGGCTCGGATTCGCGTTGCCTAACGCCGGACAGTACGGGGTGGGGATGATCTTTCTGCCGCCTGACAAGGCGCAACGCCAACTGTGCGAGCGGCGCTTGGAAGCGATCGTGCGGGAGGAGGGCCAGGAGGTGCTTGGCTGGCGCGATGTGCCAACCAACGATAGCGACCTGGGGGACACGGCGAAGTCGTGCGAACCCTTTATCCGTCAGATTTTTATCCGCCGCAACCCGGCGATCCGGGAGGACCTGGCCTTCGAGCGCAAGCTCTACGTCATCCGGCGGCGAGCCGAAAACGCCATCCGCTATGGCGGCATGGCGGGCGGCCAGTACTTCTACGTGCCCAGCCTGTCCTACAAGACGCTCATTTATAAAGGTATGCTCACGCCGTGCCAGGTCCCGGCGTTTTATCCCGACCTGCGAGACCCGCGGATGGAAACGGCGATCGCGGTCATCCATTCCCGCTTCAGTACCAATACCTTCCCGAGCTGGGAACGGGCACACCCCTTTCGCTATCTGATCCACAACGGTGAAATCAATACCCTGCGGGGCAATGAAAACTGGATGCATGCCCGTCAATCTATGCTGGCCTCGGAATTATTCGGCGACGACTTGCCCAAATTGTTTCCCATCATTCAGGAGGACGGGAGCGATTCGGCCAAGTTCGATAATTGCCTGGAGTTCCTCACGCTCAGTGGACGTTCCCTGCCCCACGCCATGATGATGATGATCCCGGAGCCCTGGGAAAATCACGAGAGCATGAGCGACGAGAAGCGGGCGTTCTATGAGTACCATAGTTCTTTGATGGAGCCGTGGGATGGTCCGGCTTCGATCGGTTTTACCGACGGTGTGCGCGTCGGTGCCGTGCTCGACCGTAACGGGCTGCGCCCCTCTCGCTACTACGTTACCAAGGACGACCTGGTGATTATGGCCTCCGAAGTCGGAGTGCTCGACGTGGCCCCGGAAATGGTTCTGGAGAAGCGCCGGTTGCAGCCGGGTCGCATGTTCCTGGTGGATACGGAACAAGGGCGCATCATTAGCGACGAGGAACTCAAGGAGCAGATCGCCACCGCCCGTCCGTATCGGCAGTGGCTGAACACCCACCTCGTCCGCTTTGAGAACCTGGCCGGTCCCCCGGAAAAGGAGCCGCCGTACCATCACCAGGCTACCCTGCAGCGCTTGCAGGCGTTCGGGTACGACTTTGAGGATCTCAAAATTAACCTCGGTCCGATGGCCTTGACCGGGGTCTACCCGGTAGGCTCCATGGGCACCGATACGCCCCTGGCGGTGCTGTCCGACAAACCGCAACTTCTGTACAACTATTTCAAACAACTCTTCGCTCAGGTGACCAATCCGCCCATCGATCCCATCCGGGAGGAGTTGATCACCTCCACGATCCTGACCCTCGGCTCGGAAGGGAACCTGATCGATCCGCAGCCAGAAAGTTGCCGACAACTCCGGCTCCTGACGCCCATCCTCAAAAACTCCGAGATGGAGAAGCTGCGGCAGATCGACCTGCCCGGGCTTAAGTCCGTGACCCTCCCTATCCTGTTCAACCCGGCCGAAGGCAAGGCCGGCCTTGAGCGGGCCTTGGAAGAGCTCTTCCAGGCGGCGGATCAGGCCATCCAGCATGGGTTTACGATTCTGATCCTGTCCGACAAGGGGGTGGATCGCGACCATGCGCCGATCCCCGCTTTGCTGGCGTCCTCAGGGTTGCACCACCATCTGATCCGAACCGGCACCCGTACCCGTGTGGGACTCGTGCTGGAATCGGGCGAGCCCCGGGAAGTGCACCACTTCTGTCTGCTGCTCGGGTACGGGGTTCAGGCCATCAATCCCTATCTGGCCTACGAATGCCTGGGCGACATGATCCGGGAAGGGCTGCTGAAGGACGTCACCTACGCGGACGCGGTGAAAAAGTATAACAAAGCCATAGTTAAAGGTGTGGTGAAAGTGATGGCAAAGATGGGCATCTCCACCATCAAATCGTACTGCGGCGCGCAAATCTTCGAGGCGGTGGGGCTGGGTCGGGAGTTGATCGACAAGTATTTCACCTGGACGCCGTCAAGGATAGGCGGCATCGGCCTGGAGGAGATCGCGCGGGAAGCGCAGCAACAGCATGCGAGGGCCTTCCCAGCGTTCCCCGTCAACGGCCACACGCTGGAGGTGCACGGGCAATATCAGTACCGCAGCGGCGGTGAGCTCCACCTGTTTAATCCGCGGACCATCCACCTGCTACAGAAGGCGGTTCGCAATAACGATTATGCCACGTTCAAAGAGTACACCCGGCTCATTGACGATCAGTCGGAGCGGATGGCGACCCTGCGCGCGCTGATGGAACTGAAGTACGCGCCCGAGCCGATCCCCATCGAGGAGGTGGAGCCTGTTGAGGAAATCGTAAAGCGCTTCAAGACCGGCGCCATGTCTTACGGTTCCATCAGTAAGGAAGCCCACGAGGCCTTAGCCATTGCCATGAACCGAATCGGCGGCAAAAGCAACACCGGCGAGGGCGGGGAAGATCCAGCGCGCTACATTCCCGACCCCAATGGTGACTCCCGCAACAGCGCCATCAAACAGGTGGCCTCGGGCCGTTTTGGCGTGACCAGCTATTACCTGACGCAGGCGAAGGAGCTACAGATCAAGATGGCCCAGGGCGCCAAGCCCGGCGAGGGCGGCGAGTTGCCGGGGCGCAAGGTCTACCCCTGGATCGCCAAGGTCCGCCACTCAACGCCCGGGGTGGGCCTCATCTCACCTCCCCCGCACCATGACATTTACTCTATCGAAGATCTGGCCGAACTGATCCACGATCTGAAAAACGCCAACCATTATGCTCGGATCAGCGTGAAGCTGGTCTCTGAAGTGGGGGTGGGGACGATCGCAGCCGGCGTGGCGAAGGGACGCGCAGATGTCGTGTTGATCAGCGGCCATGACGGGGGTACGGGCGCCTCCCCCCAGACCAGTATCAAGCATGCCGGACTGCCCTGGGAGCTCGGCCTGGCGGAGACCCACCAGACTCTGGTGCTCAACAACCTGCGCAGCCGCATCGCGGTTGAAACGGATGGGCAGCTGAAAACCGGACGCGATGTCATCATTGCTGCGCTCTTGGGAGCCGAGGAGTTCGGTTTCGCCACCACGGCTCTGGTCGCGCTGGGTTGCATCATGATGCGGGTGTGCCACCTGGATACCTGCCCGGTGGGAGTGGCTACGCAAAATCCCGAACTGCGTAAGAAATACACAGGAGATCCTACCCACGTCGTTAATTTCATGCGCTTCATCGCCCAGGAAATGCGAGAGTACATGGCCAAGCTTGGTTTTCGCACGGTCAACGAGATGGTGGGCCGTTCGGACCGGCTTGAAATGAAACGGGCCGTCAACCACTGGAAGGCCAAAGGCCTGGATTATTCAGCGATCCTCTACCAACCCCCGGTCGGACCGGAGGTGGGTCGCTACTGCCAAATTCCGCAAAATCATAAACTGGAGAACGCGCTGGATAATCGGGTCCTCCTCGATCTGGCTAAACCGGCCCTGGAGCGCGGGGAAAAGGTTAAAGCCACGCTCCCTATCCACAATACGAACCGCGTGGTTGGCACGATCTTGGGGAGCGAGGTCACGCGGCGGTTTGGCCCGGAGGGGCTCCCCGAGGATACCATCCACCTCCATTTCTACGGCTCCGCCGGTCAGAGCTTTGGTGCGTTTGTGCCCCCGGGCATAACCCTGGAACTGGAGGGCGATGCCAACGATTACTTCGGTAAGGGACTTTCCGGGGGAAAAATCATCGCCTACCCGCCCATCGGCTCGACCTTTAAAGCCGAGGATAATATTATTATCGGTAACGTTGCCTTTTACGGCGCGACCCGGGGCGAAGCCTATATCCGAGGCATGGCCGGGGAACGGTTCTGCGTGCGGAATAGCGGCGTCCATGCCGTCGTCGAGGGGGTCGGAGATCATGGCTGTGAATATATGACCGGCGGTTGCGTGGTGGTCCTGGGTAAGACCGGTCGGAATTTCGCTGCCGGCATGTCGGGAGGAATCGCTTACGTCTTCGACGAAGACGGGACCTTCCGCAACCGCTGTAACCTGGAGACGGTCCTCCTCGAGCGCCCTGAAGAATCGGATCTCCAAGAGGTGAAGAAGATGGTCTGGTGCCATTCGGCCTACACCAATAGCGAGCTGGCATGGCAGCTTCTGAAGCACTGGGAGGACGTTGCGCCCAAGTTCGTCAAGGTCATGCCCAAGGACTATAAGCGGATGCTTGAGGCGATTCGCCGGGCGGAACAAGAGGGACACGTGGGGGAAGAAGCTATTATGGCCGCCTTCGAGGCGAACAAAAACGATGCGGCCCGGATCAGCGGGAACTAAAGGACTTAAAGGGTGCGAGGGTGAGCTGAAGGGGCCTGAAGTAAAAAATGACTTTAGGGGGTTGACCCTTTAGCTCACGTGAGCTCATTTTTAAAGCATGGGTAAACCAACCGGCTTCATGGAATTTCAGCGCCAGCTCCCGGCAGACCGTTCTCCCCTGATGCGGGTGAACGACTGGCAGGAGTTTCACGAACACTTTCTAGAAAGCAAGCTCCGGGAACAAGGAGCCCGCTGCATGGATTGCGGCATCCCCTTCTGCCACACCGGCCAACTCCTTAGTGGGATGGCCTCGGGGTGTCCTATCAACAACCTGATCCCCGAGTGGAACGATCTGGTCTACCGGGGCCTATGGAAAGAGGCGCTGGAGCGACTGCATAAGACCAACAACTTCCCTGAATTCACCGGTCGTGTCTGCCCGGCGCCGTGTGAAGGCTCCTGCGTATTGGGGATCAACGAGCTACCGGTCACGATTAAGACGATCGAATGTGCGATTATCGATAAAGGCTTTGCCGAAGGCTGGGTCCAGCCGGAACCGCCGGAAAAGCGTACGGGCAAGAGGGTCGCGGTGGTGGGCTCAGGCCCGGCAGGCCTGGCTTGCGCTGCTCAGCTAAACCGAGCCGGCCACTGGGTGACGGTCTATGAACGGGCCGACCGCATCGGGGGCTTGCTGATGTACGGCATCCCCAACATGAAGCTCGATAAAGCCATCGTCCAACGGCGCATCAACCTCATGGCGCAAGAAGGCGTAAAGTTTATTACGAATACCGCCGTCGGCGTTCATATCCCGGCAACTAAACTCCGCGAAGAGTTCGACGCGGTGGTGCTCTGTTGCGGCGCGACGAAGCCCCGTGACCTGCCCATTGAAGGCAGAAACCTCAAGGGTATTCACTTCGCCATGGAGTTCCTCCACGCCAATACCAAGAGCCTGCTCGACTCTGGCCTTAAAAACGGGAACTACATCTCGGCGACAAATAAGCACGTCATCGTCGTCGGCGGCGGCGATACGGGCACGGACTGTGTGGGCACGGCCATGCGCCACAAATGTAAGAGCTTGATTCAATTCGAGATCTTACCCCGACCGCCTGATACCCGGCAACCTGACAACCCCTGGCCCGAGTGGCCGAAGATCTATCGGCTGGACTACGGTCAGGAAGAAGCGAAGGCCGCCTTCGGGGACGACCCGCGCAGATATTTGACCACCCCAGAAAAGTTCCTAGGGGATGAACACGGTCATGTGAAGGAGCTCGTCACCCTGGATGTGGAATGGGTGAAGACCGCACAGGGGGTCTTCATCCCCAAAAAGATTCCCGGCACGGAAAGGGTCTGGCCGGCGGACCTGGTGCTCCTGGCCATGGGGTTCCTCGGCCCAGAGGGGACCATTCTCGATGAGCTCGGCATCGACCGGGACGCGCGCTCGAACGCCAGGGCGGAATACGGGAAATTCATGACCAACGTCGAGGGGGTCTTCGCCGCCGGCGATATGCGGCGCGGTCAGAGCCTGGTCGTCTGGGCGATTAACGAAGGACGTGGCGCAGCCAGGGAGTGCGACCGCTACCTGATGGGAACAACAAACCTGCCGTGACCCTGGAGCCTGTGAACCATTAAACCCAACGCAGTTACGCCTGGATCTTTCCACAAATTGTAATCTCTTCGGCCACCGCCGGGATAACTCGAGGAGTGCGCAGCAGGAAACTTCTCACGCTCCCCCAAGAGCGCCCTAAATTTTTCACAAATTTAAGGCGCTCTCCCCACGTCGGTGGAGCCCCCCTAGACCTCCTTCAAACCCATAACCCCCGCCATAGACTTCGGATTTATTCCCGGCCTATAGCGTAAAAGCCACTTCACAGCAGGTTCTAGTACATCGTCCCGTTCCTGCGGATCCACCGCTCCCTCACGGTCGTGGCTCTGAGGACTTGCGTCACCTACCAATCTGAGCCACGACCGTGAGGGAGTGGTTCTATGAATCAAACAAAGCTCCATAAGGAGCGACTGGTTTCATCATAGGCAAGTTTTGGCGAACGGGAGTTAAGATTTCTCGCGATCTGTATTTTCACGCAAAGGACTGCCCAAACCGCTCACGGTGGGCCACCTTAGAAAGCGGCTTGCGTTGCTTCTTACCCTTGCCAACGGCCTGGGCCGGGTAGCCGAACGGGATAATAGCCAGCACGTCCAGATCCTCTGGGATGCCCAGAAGCGGTTTGACCTCTGCTGGCCCCAGGAAACCTACCCAGTTCGAGCCAACCCCGTCGCTCCATGCCGTCAACATCATCGATTGGATCGCGCGACTCGCATCCGAGACGGCAAATCTCGTCTTCTCAATCGCTACGACGATCGCCAGGGCTGCCTGCGCGATATACGGCCCCGTTCGCGCCAACGCTCCCAGTTGACGCAGCATATCGCGGTTCTCGACGACAATAAAATGCCAGGGCTGACCGTTCATACTGCTCCCGGTCAGTCGCCCTGCCTCGACAATCCGCCGGACAACGTCTGGCGGCACAGGTTTATCTTGATAGTTGCGCACGGCCAGCATCGTCCGTGCGGCCTCGAAGACCTCCATCGCTTGCCTCCTTTTTGAGTTTGGAGATAGGGGTATCGGGCCAATACGCTCGTTGCGAAATGAAGTCATAGGCGACTTTCATCCGGCATCCTTTGGCCAGAGCCCAGTCTCCGCAGCACCATGATGTCTGTCGAATGGATCGCTGCTCATAAATATAACCCCAAATCCTTTTTCCGCAAACCTTGTACCCCTTCGCTGGCGTCGTCCCGCTCCATGCAGCGTCCGTTCTATCCCTCTTAAATCCGGTTTTTTTATCCTTTTGCCAAATTTGCAGGACGAGACCTATCCTGACGAGCCATAAGGCGGGTTAACCTTCAGTGCGTAGCGAGCAGGCAGGAGGGCAGAAAGGGCGTCATCGTGTAGGACTATATTTTACGGACCATCGGGGGCCCGTAATTTTTGTAAAATAATTGGGGGAGGGATTAAACCTTTTACGCAGACATTTTGTCAAATACCAGAATGACCCAGCCAGGCCTAATCTCTTAGAAGTTCTTGACTTGGGTAGGAAGAAAGGCCTGACTGGGAAAGATATTATTGTTTCTTAGCAAGATTTATACCTTGACAAAATTTCTTATAAACCTTTCTAAAATACCCTGATCTGGAAGGTGCCTGCGCCGGGATTCACGAAGCTCCGGAGCGTCTTCCGGGAGTTTTAGCCTTTATACAGGCGGAGTTAAGGATTAAAATGGCCTGGCCGGAGGCGAGCGGCGTTGACGCTCAGGGGGCCGCCCAGGGGATGAAACCCTCTCTTCGCATCCGGTTGTAACTGAAACCGCGGTTTCCCCGGTCGCTTTGACGGCCAGGATCTTCCGGCTTAACGCAACTGTATGGGTCTTAGCCTGAATTCCATAGATGGTTAAGTATGGAAATTTTTTCTGATCCCCTCGGGAAATAATTCCTTAAAGGGGCTTCGAGCAGATCCGTGGGTATGGAAGGGGACTGAGGACGAGATCCGCCTTTATGAGGGGTAATAGCAAGGCAGGTGCCAGCGCTACCCAAGGGTCCCCTTCTCTTCGGGTAGGTTCTTGAAAGCCACTTAGATGGGCCGGGTTTAGAGTCCGGCAAAGATCTTGCCTTCCAGGGCGATACTCATGGTAGCAGACTTGAAGGTACTGGCCAGGGGCATAAACTTCTCGGTCTTTGACTTTTCTATGACTTCTCGGGTGAAGAGGATGATCGTGATGAAAGTACCGTTTATGTAGCTTCCCCCCATACCGAAGACGGTTTTGATGCCATAGGTCGTCACGAAATCCTGAGCAGGGATGATCTTCCGGCCCATATAATCCACAGCAGTTTTGGCGTCCGGGACGTAAAACATGCTAGCCAGTCCCGTCCTCAGGGTCTTTCCTACGACCCACGCGTCCTGGTTATCGATCCAATCCAGACCCACTCCCATTTCCTTTAATAACCACGCTATCATGGGAATAGACTCCACAAAACTCGCCGTCACCAGAGGGATTCCAAGATGGCCTTGGGATTTGTGCCGGTCGTTCCAGGCGGCTTTTACCCCCCGAGTTCCCAAAAGGGAGAGGACGCGGGTATCGTCCTTGATGAAAGGGGTAATCCCCTTCGAATTGCCGAACTTAATCACAAATTCTTGGTTTGAGGCCGGCAGTTGTTTGAAGGGAACGGTCGCGTATAGCCGTATAAGAACGATGGATTCCTCAAATTCTCTGTACATGGTATCGACGCACTTTTGTGCTGCTTCTTCCAGGTATTTGTACTTACTCAACTCATCATGGATCTTATCGAACAGGGCATTCATGCTACTGAGCGGGTAATTTTGTATCCTTGACATGTCGATCTCCTAGTAAACTCTATAGCTTATTTATAGTCATCCCATGCCAGACGTTTAAAAGTATGGATAAAGGTTTCTATCCTCCCAAGCAATGTTTATACCAGCGCGAAGCTGGGCGACAATACGTTGGTCCGTAGGAGGGCATTTCGGTCTGGCAGAGAGGTCTATCGATTCTAAACGTATCTCAAGCCGGCTTAACAATTTCTCAATGGATAGGGAAACTTTTCCCGATAGTCTCAGGAAACAACTCCCTGGCAAGCCACGAGGATAACCAGAAAGTCCCGTGGGGAGCCGATCTCGGCTATCGTTTTACCGGACCTCTCCAGGAAAGTTCTCCCGGATAGGGCGCACTTCAACGTTTTCCTTCCAGGCATCGGTGGACGGTTCTGGTTAGCCAAAAGCCACGTCCAGTACCATCATAACCGTGAAACCGATCATGGCGCCCAGGGTGGCTAAGTCCGTATCGCCGTTACGTTGAGATTCGGGGATGACCTCTTCGATCACGACGAAGATCATGGCCCCCGCGGCAAACCCTAAGGCATAAGGCAGAATAGGCTGCGAGACACTTACGGCGGCGGCTCCCAGGGCCCCGGCCACGGGTTCAACAATTCCGGATAATTGTCCGTACCAGAAACTTTTCAGACGCGATACTTCCTCCCGTCGGAGGGACATGGAGACCGCAAGGCCTTCTGGAAAGTTTTGGATTCCGATCCCGATAGCCAGGGCTATAGCTCCTGATAAAGCTGCGGAAGGAAAATCGGCAGCGACGGCCCCGAAGGCAACCCCCACCGCAAGGCCTTCGGGGATATTATGCAGGGTTATGGCGAGGACGAGTAAAATACTTCGTCGCCAGGTCGTTCTAATGCCTTCAGCTTCCTCTAGGGGGAAGCCGAGGTGGAGGTGGGGGAGCAATTTATCGATGCTCCATAAGAACATGCCTCCCAGAAGGAAACCTGTCGCAGCCGGCAGCCAAGCGGGAATCGCTTTGCTTTCCGACATCTCAAGGGCCGGGGCCAGCAGCGACCAGTAACTGGCCGCAATCATAACCCCGGCAGCAAAACCGAGCATCCCGTCGAGGACCCTCCGGTTCACCCCTTTAGCCATAAACACCGTGGCCGCTCCAAGGGCCGTCATCCCCCACGTAAAGCAGGTCGCCAGAAGAGCCTGGGTTACGGGCTGAAGATTTTGCAAAAAATCCATCATATTTTCAAATCTTTCTAGTTTGCATTTAAAAGCACTTCCCCTCCACTTAGGAGAGCTCTGATTCCTGGCAGATCGTGACAGGGAGAGGCAGGAAATAGAGGGGTCAGGCGGAGACCTTGGATTGAAGCTCTTGAAACCTCTTTTCGAAGGCCTCCAGCCGGCGAAGGGTCGTTTCGTATTTCATCAGCAGCGTTTCAACAGGCTGGAGAAGGTTCTCATCCAGGGATTTCAAAAGGTCCTTTTTCATCTGCTCTTTAAGCCGGTCCAGGTCTCTTCGGAGGGTCTGGCGGATCCGCCGTTTGATGACCATTCCTTCCAGAAAATAGCCCAACAACGGGACCATGATCAGGGAAAGGAACATAGACTGAAGGCGCAAAAGGATTTCATCCAGGCGGATTTCGTAAAGGGAAATCTGGCTGATATACGATAAGGCCGGAAGGCCCACGGCGATTACCGTCGCCGACCACGGTACAAGGTGTTGCCGGGATCTCCACTTCTCCCACCTGGATAATCGGGCATAATCTTCCCTGAGATAGACCTTCAGCCTTTCTTTTTCCACCTCCAAAAGCCTTTCCAACCGATCCCTGGTAAGGGGAGAAATGGGGAAACGGGAGGGGGAAAGAGGACTGGAGAGCCCACCCTCCCACCCTCTTCGGATCTCTCGCAGGAACGTATTGAGGCGGTGGTAGAGACCCTCCAGGTCCATGAAGGCTTCCCACGGATCCAGATAGGTATAAACATCTTCCAGGCTCTTCTCCTGGCTTTGACCGGAAAGCGTGCCGGTCAGTTCGCGGAGGTATCCTTTGAAATCTGAAGCGGCCTGACGCAGCATGTAAAAGGGGGAAAACAGGCGAAACTTGAAGCTGATCATAAATCCGAGGGGGCCCCCTACGAGGAGATCCACCCGGTTCATGGAAGCAGCTTCCAGAGTTTTTCGGAGGTTTTCCGTAAACACGGGACCCACCAGCCGGTCCTCAACCATTTTGGAGAGGCCGGTCAAGGGGTTCTGGCGTACATCCATTAATAGATGCCGATATCGCTCGACCCTCCCTAAGCCCTGGTCGAACTGGAGCAGCGTCTTAAATTCCAGGAGCATCGTGTGAATATCCTCCAGAAACTTCATCTGGCTCATCTGCTTCATGGAGGCCTGATCCCGGATTAATTTCTCAAGTCGGCTAAACTCATTTTCATCGAACTCTTTCGCCTGGCCTTGCTTACTTTCCAGGGCCCGTTTCGCGGAAACCTTGAAGATCCGGTTTGGAGGTATATGGGAGTAGCCTTCCCCCTTCAGGACTTCTTGGAAATGCTCTACGAGCTTTTCAAGGTTCTGTCGGGCCTGCTTCCGGTCCGGTTTGTTCTCGATCAGCTCGTCAATCCGGTTGAAAACGAAAATAAAACTCTTTTGATAACTTACCAGGTTAGCCAGATACTCCTCGTGGAGGAGGTCGTCGTTATACTTTTCGTGGTCCACCAGCCAGAGGGTAATATCCAGGTGGGGGATCATCTGGTTGACCTGCTGGGGATGGGAGGGTTTATCGCTATCGATATCCGGCAAATCGATGAGGACGACATCTTCCAGAGAAGGTTCCTCATGGGCAGAGATTTCATCCAGGCCCTCCTGAAAGAATCTGTACTGCAGGATCTGATCGACCCGCCTTCGGTGGCAGAAGAACACTTTATGATCGGTGAAAGCGCGTCTGGCGGAGCTCTTAGAAATAACTTTACCGGCGAGGGCATTGATTAAAGCGGATTTACCCACGCCGGTTCCTCCAATGAGGGCGATAAACAGAGGCTCATCGATGGCCTCCAGTTTGTCCTGAAAGGCCTTGATCTTTCCGTGAAAATGGGCCAGGAGGGTCGGCTCTGGGTTTAGAAACTCCAGGCCATCAGCGAACTCTTTTAAGTCCTGGACCAGATCCCTGAGCTGATCCTTCAGTTTACTTCGCGCCATTAAAAGGCGAACGGCAAGCGGCGAAAGGAAGCAGGGACTTTACCCTTTGGCCTTTCGCCTAGTCTTTTCCCGCTTCCAGCAGCGCCATGAAGGGGGCCAGCTTACCTTTGAGGAGCTCCACGCGGTCTGCCAGATGGCCGCTACTCTCTAAGTCCTTTCGATACATCTGTATGAATTCCAGGTATCGCTCTTTTCGAGAATCCATAACGTTTTTAAAGATGGCAAGGTATCTCTCCCCCCCGAGGACCATAAATCTTTCCAGTTCTTCTTTTCCCCAGAACTTGGTAACCAGCCAGTCCCATACCCAGGATACCCCGGCGGCGGCGGCGGCCTCTTCGCCGGTGATGGTTCCCCCCTTTGCTCCGATATAGGCGAAAAGGAGCAAGATGAGGATGAGGATCACGCTGTCGATGAGGTTGATCCAGACCGCGCCCACCTCTCGAAGGTTCTGGGTTCTGGAGCGGACCTCCCCTTCTAACCATCTTTTAAACAGGATCACTTCCTGGGTATAAAGGCGTTGGATTGCCTCTTCAGGAATATTTGAGAATGAGGAGGTACCGGCTCTCCTGTTCTCCCATCCCCCGACTCCCCCCTCCTCGCTTCTCCCACTTCCACTTTCCAACTCCGGGGAAGAGCCGATACAGCTCTCCTTCAGCAGTCTCTGCACATGATCTTCCACATCCCCCAGATGGCTCACCAGAATGCTGAATTTCTTATCAAAATCCCCCTCGATAAACTGTTCGATGGCATCTCGGCTGGTTTCGAGGGTCTTCTCCTCCTTGCCGAAGATGCTGGCGAGCCACTGCCAGACGGCTCTGGCTCCCTTTAGAAGGGTGACGTTGAGGGATCCAATGAGGCTGGCTAAATTTTCCCGGATCAGGTTGAGCACGGCGCGGTTGTTAAGCCCCCCTACCAGCTTGATTTCGTGGATCATGGCTTCGGCGGAGAGGAGAAACTCTTTTTTGACCCGGTTCTCCAGGTCCAGAAGCTCCCTCTCCTGTGCCTGAAGCAGGCCCGTCAGGTGCTCCAACCTTTCCGTGACATGATGCAGAGACCGGGAAACCAGTTGAAACTTTAGAACCTTCTTTTCCCCGGGATTCAGAAGGGTATGAAAAAATTCATAGAACCGGTCCCTCACTTTTTGAGAAAGCCGTTGAGGATAGTTCTCGGTCTCCGGCTGCTCCTTATCCACGTAGAAAATTTCCGTGCGCGCGGCGTCAAACCCTTTCTCCCGAAGATGCTCTTTAAAATCATCGAGGAGGCCTTCTGTTTTATGCTCGGGGGTCAGTTTATTGAGGACGAAGGCCAGAGGCTTCCCCAAATTCTGAAGGTACTGCACATCCTCCCAGAGGCGGTTGTCCGCATACTTTTCGGTGCTGAACACGAACAGGATCAGGCTCGCGACCTGGAACAGGTCATGGGCCGTCTCCTTGTTCTGAGCTTCGGTGGTATCCACATCTGGGGTATCTAACAAAGCGAAATCTTCGGGATAATCCGGCTGTCGCGAGGGATAGAGAATGAGCTTCCTGGGGAGAGGCCTCGACCGACCCCTGGGCGCGCCCGGCATACGGCTCTCAGGGGTCGGCGGCATCAACTCCTGAGAGACTACCTTTTCATACCGCTCCATAAAGTCTTTTCGGTGAAAGTAGGCGGTTTTACTGGGATGGTGATAGAGAACCGGGATCGAAGTGGTGGGTCTTAGGAGGCTTACGGCGCTGGCAATTTCCCCGGCAAGGGTATTAAACAGGGTAGACTTTCCGCAGCTCGAACCCCCGGCCAGAGCGATAATCGGAGGCATGCCGAGATCGCTCAGGACGGAGATCACGCCCTCTAGGTCCCGGTTCCGGACATGGGTCAGTTCTTCCATTTTTTTTGCGTAATCCTGAGAACCCGGGAGAAAGTAAACCTTCGTGAGGTCCTGGGACAGTTGGTGAAGAATCTCAAGGATCTCCTGCCGCTGGTCTTCAAGCCCTGCACGGGGTAATTGAGATGAAGTCTGTGCCATGAGTAAATCCTGATTTTTCTAATAAAAGATCGTAAATTATATCGCCTCAAGGGGTGATACCATTAATATAATAGCACAGGGGCCCGGTACTGCCACATCAAATTTAAAAATAGTAAGGCGAGGCCTTTGTGGGCCGGTGGCTCACCCTCGTTCCTCGACCCCTACCCTGTCCCTACGTTTGCGCAAAGATTTGGACATTTTATGCTTGATCGTGGAGCTAAGAGGTGATAAATCTTT
>Ga0073934_10005469_pt1 | contig 19600 bp, 16 predicted proteins | sample LarsenN4metaG_FD_76834 | JGI IMG/M metagenome (GOLD analysis project Ga0073934, IMG submission 76834) | Hot spring sediment bacterial and archeal communities from British Columbia, Canada, to study Microbial Dark Matter (Phase II) - Larsen... ... | reverse complement strand
TGTGCGCGCGCTCCGGCGCCGAGCAGGAGGTGATGCTCGGCTACAGCGACAGCAACAAGGACGGCGGCTTCTTCACCAGCAACTGGGAGCTGTACCGCGCCGAGATCGCGCTGGTCGAGCTGTTCGCCGCGCTCGGCCGCGAGCACGGCATCACCTTGCGCCTGTTCCACGGCCGCGGCGGCACGGTGGGGCGCGGCGGCGGGCCGAGCTACCAGGCCATCCTGGCGCAGCCGCCGGGCACGGTGAACGGCCAGATCCGCCTGACCGAGCAAGGCGAGGTGATCGGCTCGAAGTACGCGCACCCCGAGATCGGGCGGCGCAACCTCGAGACCCTGGTCGCGGCCACGCTCGAAGCGACCCTGCTGCACCCCACGCGGCCGGCGCACGAGAGCTTCCTCGACGCGGCCGAGGCGCTGTCGGCGGCCAGCATGGCGGCTTACCGCAAGCTGGTGTACGAGACGCGCGGCTTCACCGACTGGTACTTCTCGGCCACGCCGATCCGCGAGATCGCCGAGCTGAACATCGGCTCGCGGCCGGCGTCGCGCAAGGCCACGCGCGCCATCGAAGACCTGCGCGCGATCCCGTGGGGCTTCAGCTGGGGCCAGTGCCGCATCGCGCTGCCGGGCTGGTGCGGCTTCGGCTCCGGCGTCGAGGCCTTCCTCGGGGCGGGCAAGGAGCGCAAGACCCGCCTCGCGCTGCTGCAGCGCATGCACCGGCAGTGGCCGTTCTTCCGCACCCTGCTGTCCAACCTCGACATGGTGCTGGCGAAGACCGACCTCGGCATCGCCGCGCGCTATGTCGAGCTGGTCGAGGACAAGCGCCTGGGCCGGCGCGTCTTCGCCGCGATCGAGGCCGAGTGGCAGCGCACGAGCCGCGCGCTCGAACTCATCACCGGCGAGTCGCGCCGGCTCGCGTCGAACCCGGCGCTGGCGCGCTCGATCGAGCACCGCTTCCCCTACCTCGACCCGCTGAACCACCTGCAGGTCGAGCTGATGCGCCGCTACCGCGCGCGCAGCGGCGATGCGGTGGACGAGCGCCTGCAGCGCGGCATCCACATCTCGATCAACGGCATCGCCGCGGGCCTGCGCAATACCGGCTGATTCAGCGGGCGCCGGCGGCGGACGCGGCGGCCTGCGCTGCGGCGGCCCGGTCGTCGCGCCACGCGCGGCCGCGCGCGGCGAGCGCGTCCGAGTCGAGCCCGCTGCGACGCGCCGCGTCGCGCACGCTGCCCACCTCGCCGCCGAGATGCTCGCGGGCGGCGACGCGATGGCGCAGCTCGTCGAGGCGCTCGCACGACAGCGGATCGGCCGCGTCCTGCGTGTCGGACGCGATGGCGTGCAGCCCGTCGTGCTGCTGCCGCAGCGCCGCCAGCCGCTCGTCGCTCCAGCCGAGCGCGCGGCCGATCGAGCGACCGACGGCCAGATGGACCATCGAGGTGCTGCGCTCGAGGAACAGCGCGGCCAGCCCTTCGCACGACTGGCGCCGGTTGGCGTCGGCCGCGCCGTCGCGGCACCACGCCGGCGCGTGGCCCGGCACGTCGAGCGGAAAGCCCAGCGCGACCTCGAGCCACTGCGCCGTGACGGCGGCGCGCACACCCGCGGGCAGCGCCTCGATCCACGGCTGGCCGAGCACGCCGAACAGCGCGCCCAGGCCGTCGTCGAGCACGCGCGCGCCGGCGGCGCGATGGATCGCCTCGGCGTAGGCCGCGTCGTCGCGCCGCTCGGCCGCCTCGCGGGCCGCGGCGAGCCACGGCGCCGCGTTGTCGGGGTCGAGCCGCGCCCATTGCGCGGTCGAGAGCATCGCGCACTCGGCCGACGCGGCCGACGTGGCCGACGCGGCCGACACGGCCGATGCGCGCGCCCGGCACAGGCCCAGCGCGAACGCGTAGACGTGAGGGTCGCGCGTCGAGGCGGCCGATCGTGCCAGCGCGCGCACGTGCGTGTCGGCCGCCTCGTCGCCGTCCGCGCGTGCGGATTCGCGGCACGCCGGCACTTCCGCGCAGCGGTCGCGATCGAGCCCGTGCCGTGCGGCGCTGCGCGCCGCCGCCGTGCGCGAGGCTTGCGCCGCCGACCAGATCGTCGCGGCCGCGCGCTGGCGCTCGTCGCCCGACATCGCCAGGCCGAGCATCAGCGCGTCGCGGGCCGCGTCGGCATGCCGCTCGGCGATGCGCTGCCAGCCCTGGGCCAGCGCGTCGTCACGATGGCGTGCGCGAACGGTGCCGACGCCGCACACCACGAGCTCGTCCGCGGACGGTGCCTGCGCGGCGGCATCGGGTGGCACGCGCGACGAGGCCGCCGCCGGCGGATCGGCTCCGGCTGCGGACGCCGTTCGGGTCTCGGCCGTCGGCGCCGCTTCGTGCGTCGCGTCGCCGATGCGCCAGACCATCCACACGGTCAGCGCCAGCAGCGCGGCCAGCGCCGCCGCGACGAGCCGTTCGCCGTTCACCGGCCGTCCTGGGTCAGCGCCTCGCGCACGGCCGCGAGCTGGCGGCGCGACACCGCGAGCCACTCGTCGGTGGGCGCGACGCGCACGGCCCAGCCTTCGTCGTCGCCGTCGGCCACGCGGCGCTCGAGGGCGCGCACCGCGCGGCGCGCCACCAGCGCGTTGCGGTGCACGCGCACGAAGCGCGCGCCGACGCGCTGCTCCAGGTCGGCCAGCGCGTCGTCGAGGATGTAGCTGTGCGCCGCGGTGCGCAAGGTCACGTACTTCAGCTCGGCCTTGAGGTACAGCACCTCGCCCACCGGCACGCGCACGATGCGGCCGCGGTCGTTGACGACGATGACGTCGTCGTCGGGCGGCGCCGCCGCGCCGTCGGACCGTGCCGCGTGACGCTGCTGCACGCGCTGTGCCACGCGCTGCAAGGCGGCGCGCAGGCGCTCGAGCCGCACCGGCTTGGTCAGGTAGTCGACCGCCTCGATCTCGAAGGCCTGCAGCGCGTGTTCGGCGTGCGCGGTGACGAACACCACCGCGGGCGGACGCGGCAGCGCCTTCAGCGCCGCGGCGAGCTGCAGGCCGTCGCGCCCGGGCATGCGGATGTCCAGCAGCACCAGGTCGCACTCGTGCGCGTGCAGCCAGTCGAGGGCCGCCGCGGCGCCGGCGGCCTCGCCGGCCACCTGCACCGTGAGCTCGGCGCCGAGGTCGGCCAGCAGCGAGCGCAGGCGCAGCCGCGCGAGCTCTTCGTCGTCGACGAGCAGCACGCGCAGCGCCGGCGCCGTCATCGCGCCGACTCCAGCGGCAGCACGATCTGCACGCGGAACACGTCGCCGTCGCGGCGCGCGTCGAGCTGCGCGGCGACGTCGTGCATCAGGTGCAGGCGCTCGCGCACGTTGCGCAGCGCGAGGCCGTGGCCCGGCGCCGACGGCTCGGCGCTCACCGTGTTGACCACGCTCAGCAGCGCGTGACCGCGCCGCACGCGCGTGCGCACGCGGATCGTGCCGCCGTCGGGTGCGGGCTCGATGCCGTGGCGCACCGCGTTCTCGACCAGCGGCTGCAGCAGCAGCGGCGGCACGCGCGCGCGGCCGGCCTCGCCGTCGAGCTCCCACTGCACCACGAGCCGCGAGCCGAAGCGCACCTGCTCGATGGCGAGGTAGCGGCGCGCGAGCTCGATCTCGTCGGCCAGGGTGACGGCCTCGTCGCGCGGCAGCAGCGCCACGCGGAACAGCTCGGCCAGGTCGGCCAGCACGTCCTCGGCGCGGCGCGGGTCGACGCGCACCAGCGCGATCGCGGTGTTCAAGGTGTTGAACAGGAAGTGCGGCCGGATGCGCGACTGCAGCTCGGCCAGGCGCGCGCTGGCGTCGGCCGGCTGCGCGAGCCGCGCGCGCAGGCGCAGCCACAGCGCGAGCGCCGCGGCCATCGCCGCGCCGGCCACGGCCGCGGGCAGCCAGTGCGGCAGCGCGTTGTCGACCGCGATGCCCGACAGCACCAGCAGACCCCAGCACAGCATCGCGCTGGCCGCGCCGAGCGCGATGGCCACGCTCCACTGCACCGCGTCGGACGCCCGCGCGAGCACGCCTTGCAGCGCGCACGCGGCCATCAGCCACAGCAAGGTGCCGGCCAGCGCGATGCCCGCGCCGGTGGCGAACAGCACCAGCCAGTGCTCGGCGCTGGTGGCGACGAAGGCCACGCCGATGGCCACCACGGCCTGCACGGCCAGCACCGCGCGCAGCACCACGCCGACATGGCAGACGTCGAAGGCCGCGCGCGCGGTGTCCGGCACCTGTCGCGGCAGGTCGAAGCTGGAACTCGGCAGCGCGCTCGATGCGGTGTCGGCCTCGCCCGGGCGCGTGGACTCGGCCCAGGCGCCGTCGTGCGCAAGCTGCGGGCGCGCAGCCGGCGGGCGTACAGCGCGTTGCGGAAGGTCGTGCACCGAGGAGTTCACGAGGGCCTCGCCGATAGAATCGTCGCGCATTCTCCACGACGCGCGCCGCGCCCATGAACCCCCTCGACAACAAATCCAAGGCCTGGTCGGCGTTGTTCACGGAGCCGATGAGCGAGCGCGTCGCGCGCTACACCGCGAGCGTCGGCTTCGACCGCCGGCTCGCCTTCGCGGACATCGAGGGCTCGCTCGCGCACGCCGACATGCTGGCGGCGCAAGGCGTCATCTCGGCGCAGGACCTCGCCGACATCCGCCGCGGGCTCGCGCAGGTGCGCGCCGAGATCGAGGCCGGCACGTTCGAGTGGAAGCTCGAGCTGGAGGACGTGCACCTCAACATCGAGGCGCGCCTGACGCAGCTGGTGGGCGACGCGGGCAAGCGGCTGCACACCGGCCGCTCGCGCAACGACCAGGTCGCCACCGACGTGCGGCTGTGGCTGCGCGGCGAGATCGACGCGGTGACCGGCAGCCTCGAGGCGCTGCAGCGCTCGCTGCTCGACGTGGCCGAGCGCCACGCCGAGGTCGTGCTGCCGGGCTTCACGCACCTGCAGGTCGCGCAGCCGGTGAGCTTCGGCCACCACCTGCTCGCCTACGTGGAGATGTTCGCGCGCGACGCCGAGCGCATGGCCGACGCGCGTCGGCGCACCAACCGGCTGCCGCTGGGCGCGGCCGCGCTGGCCGGCACGAGCTACCCGCTCGACCGCGAGCGCGTCGCGCGCAGCCTGGGCATGGACGGCGTGTGCCAGAACTCGATCGACGCGGTGAGCGACCGCGACTTCGCGATCGAGTTCGCCGCGGCGGCGACCCTGGTCATGGTGCACGTGAGCCGGCTGAGCGAGGAACTCGTGCTGTGGATGAGCCAGAACTTCGGCTTCATCGACCTGCCCGATCGCTTCACCACCGGCTCGTCGATCATGCCGCAGAAGCGCAACCCCGACGTGCCCGAGCTGGCGCGCGGCAAGGCGGGCCGCGTGCTGGGCCACCTGGTCGGCCTGGTCACGTTGATGAAGGGCCAGCCGCTGGCCTACAACAAGGACAACCAGGAAGACAAGGAGCCGCTGTTCGACACGGTCGACACCTTGAAGGACACCTTGGCGATCTTCGCCGAGATGGTGGCCGGCATCGTGGTGAAGCCCGAGGCGATGGAGCGTGCCGCGCGGCGCGGCTTCGCCACCGCCACCGACCTGGCCGACTACCTGGCGAAGAAGGGCGTGCCCTTCCGCGACGCGCACGAGACCGTGGCGCACGTGGTGCGCTTCTGCCTGCAGCGCGGCATGGACCTCGCCGACCTGCCGCTCGACGCGCTGCAGCGCTTCAACCCGGCCATCGAGGCCGACGTCTACGAGGTGCTGTCGCTGCGCGGCTCGCTCGACGCGCGCCGCGTGGTCGGCGGCACGGCGCCGGAGCAGGTGCGCGCGCAGGTCGCGCGCCACCGCGCGCGGCTCGGCTGAAGCGAATCCGCCCGCCGGCATCGCGCGTACACCTTGCGATGCCGCCGCCCTCGCCGACCCGACGCACCGTGCTGGCCGCCGGCGCGCTGCCGCTGCTCGCGGCCTGCTCGCCCGCCGCGACGCTCAACGCGCTGGCCCCCGCCGACACGCACCGACTGGACGCCGATCTGGCCTACGGCCCCGATCCGCGCCAGCGCTTCGACCTGTACCGCCCGCGCGACGACGCGGCCGATGCGCCGCTGGCGCTGTTCTTCTACGGCGGCTCCTGGAACCGCGGCGAGCGCGCCGACTACCGCTTCGTCGGCGAGGCGCTCGCCGCATCGGGCGTGATGGTCGCCGTGGCCGACTACCGCCTGTTCCCGCAGGTGCGCTACCCCGGCTTCGTCGAAGACGGCGCCGCGGCGCTCGCGTGGCTGCGGCGCGAGCATCCGGCGCGCAGGCTGTTCGTGATGGGTCACAGCGCCGGCGCGTACATCGCGGCCATGCTCGCGCTCGATGCGCGCTGGCTCGCGCCGCACGGCCTCGCACCGGACCTGCTGGCCGGCTGGATCGGGCTGGCCGGCCCGTACGACTTCGTGCCGATCCGCAATCCCGAGGTGCAGCCGGTGTTCCACCATCCGGCGGTGCCGGCCGACTCGCAGCCCATCGTGCACGCGGCGCGCTCGCGGCTGCCCGCGTTGCTGGGCGCGCCGGTGTCGGATGCGCTGGTCGACCCCGAGCGCAACACGGTCGGCCTGTCGCGCGCGCTCCAACGCGCCGGCGCGGCGGTGGTGCTGCGGCGCTACGAACGCGCGAGCCACACGACCCTGGTCGCCGCCTTCGCGCGGCCGCTGCGCTGGATCGCGCCGGTGCTGGACGACACGCTCGCGTTCGTCGACGGCGCGCGCGCCTGAAGCGGCACGGAGCGCCGTTCACTCGATCTTGATGCGCCGCGCGAGCAACCTCGTGCCGTCGTCGAACGGCAGGCCGCGCACGTCGACGGCAATGCCCACGCGCAGGTCCGCTACGGCGCCGTTGTCCACCTCCACGGTGGGGAGGTAAGACACGGTGACGTCACGCCCGCCGGCGTCGCGCACGACGAACCGTCGCGCCACACCGTCGAAGCTGGTGATCGTTCCGCGCGCGCGGAACTCGGGCGACGCATCCTCGACCTCGACCTTCCTCGCGCGCAGCACGCCGGCCACGACCGCACCCTCGACCTCGACGCGCGCGCCCAGCACCACGCCGGCCTCGCCGTCGGGGAAGGCGGCAGTGGCGGCGTCGACTGGCAAGCCGTCGACCGAGAAGCTGCGGGTCGACGTGAACGAGGTGATGCGGCCTTCGACGCGCACGTCGTCGCGGTCCGGCACCTGCAGCGCGGCGCGGTCGACGCGCGTGGCCACCAGGCCACCGGCGCCGAGCGTCACGCGCACCACCTCGCCCGCCTGCAGCTCCCGCGGCAGCGGGATGCCGGTGGTCGTGACGACCTGGCCGCCGATGGTGATCGTGCCGTCGCCCACCGCCTCGATCGGCCCGCGCAGCTTGAAGCTCGTGGTGCCCAGCGGCTTGCGCTCCACCCGCGTGGCGAAGAACACGGTCTGCGCGCGATTGAGGAAGCCGTAGACCTCGACCACGTCGGCCACGCGCAAGCCGGCGATGCCGCCTGCGATGCCGTCGTCGAACACGGTGTCGGCGATCACGCGCACCGTCAGGCCGAACACCTTGAACGTGCCCCGGGCCGCGTCGACCTCGGTGACCGGACCGCGGACGTCGCTGACCACGCGGATCGAGCGCGCGCTGGCGGTCGCGGTCGTGTCGTCGATGCGCGTGCTGTCGATCGCCACCACCATGCCCAGTCGCAAGTCGCCGCGCCGCGGCGGCGTGCCGCCGTCGTCGTCGGTGATGACGGCCGACGAGTCGTCGAAGCGCACGCCGTTGACGATGATCGAGCCGAAGCCGGTGATCGGCCCCGACGAGAACGAGCCGGTGCCGCCTTCGCCGACGCCTCCGCCGCCGCCGCAGGCGACGATCCAGAAGGCCACGAACGAGGCGAGCAGCGCGGTCAGACAGCGTCGGAGCGTGAGGGGGGCTGACATGTCATGTCCCTTCGGGTTTCGTGGTTCTGCGGATGCGGCGCGGCCGCGCCGGCACGGCGGCTTCGGTGGAAACGCCGGCGCCGTCGTCGTAGGTGTACAGGCCGATCCTGACGCGGCGCGGCCCTCGGCGGCCGGCCGCGCGCTCGGCGTCGATCATCGCCTCCAGCGCCGGCACGAGCGCCGCGCGCAGCAGCTTCCATTGCGCCGACACGAGGTCGCGCAGCCGCTCGATCGCGTCGTCCGGCAGGCCGTCGGCGAACAGCGCCTGCTCGAAGTGACGGTCGCCCACGCCGAGCACGTTGTCGACCGCGCCGGCGAGATGGTCGCCGACGTTGGCGCCCAGGAAGCCGAGCATGCGCGCCGTGTCGCCGCGCGGCACGAACGCCTCGCGCGAGAGGCTCACGCTGTCGCGCGCCTCGTCGTGCTCGGCGAGGCCCAGGCGGATCAGCTCGTCGAGCAGGCTGCGCGGATGCACGTCGCGCGTGACCGACTGCGCGAGCGCCTCGAAGCTCGGCGCGTCGCCCAGCCGCGGCAGGCTGCGCGGGCCGCGGCGCGTGCGGTACGCGGGGTCGCTCATCCAGCGCGCGAACACCTCGCTCGCGTGCGTGCGCGGCGCCGCCGGCGCGTCGGCGCCGGGGCCACCGACGCGGGCCTGCGGCGGGCTCGCCAGCTTCGTCACCTCGCGCCGCGTGAGGCCGGTGGCGGTGGCGATGCGGCTGACCATGCGGTGCGGCTGCGCGGCGCCGCCGTGGACCTCGCGCGCGGCATCGACGAAGGCCTGCTTCATGAGAAGTTCGACGGCCGCGAACGGCATGCCGCGCGCGACCGCGAGTCGGGCCAGCGGCACGAGCACCGCCCGCAGCGCTTCGGTGAGCGCGGCGCTGTCGGGCGGGTCGTGCGGAGCCGGCATTGCTTTGAGGTCAGTCCTCGCAGCGGATTCTCGCCGCGACCAGCTTGGTGCCGTCGGCCGACAGGTAACCCTTGACCTCGACCCGCGTGCCGACCGCGAGCGTGGCGCGGCACTCCAGGTCGAGCGGGCCGTCGAAGCTGACGCGGATGCCACGCAGCACGAACACCTTGGCGCCCAGGTCGATCGACGCGATCGCGCCGTGCAGCTCGAAGCGCTCCAGGCGGTCGCGGCGGTCTTCCAGCTCGACCTTGCGCGCCACCAGCACGCCGTTGACGATGCGGCCCTCCACTTCGACGCGCGCGCCGAGTCGCAGGCCTGCCGTGCCGTCGGGGAAGGCGGCGCCGGTGGCATCGACCTCGAGGCCGTTGACGGCGAAGCGCTGCGCCGACTCGAAGCTCGTGACGAAGCCGTGGACCTCGGCCTCGCCGACGTCGTCGGCGCGGCGCACGCCGTGGCGCACCGTCACCGCGACCCACTTGCCGTCGACCTGCGTCGTCTGCAGGCGCACGCGCACGCGCAGCCCGTCGGCCAGGTTGGCCGGCAGCAGCGCCGGGTCGACCGACGCGTACGAGATCAGCGCGGTGCCGATGCGGAACGTCCTGGCCGTCGTGTCGAGGCCCGAGACCACGCCGCGCAGCTTGAAGAACTGCGGGCTGTCCTTGTCCTCGATGCGCGTGGCGACGTAGCGCCCGGTGGCAGCGTCGAACAGCGCGTGCACTTCGAGCACGTCGCCCACGGCGATGCCGGCCACGCCGCCGACCAGGCTGTCGTCGATGACCGTGGTGTCCTTGATCTCGACCGTCTGCCCCAGCACCACGAGCGTCTTCGGGTTCGCCGTCGGGCCGGTGTTCGTGCTCTCGACCGGGCCGACGATCTCGGCGCCGAAGCGGATGCGCAGCGCGCGCGCCTTGTTGGCGACACGATCGACCGCGCCGCCCTCGATCTCGACCACGACGCCGAGCTTCAGGTCGTCGGACGAGCGCGGGCTGTCGTCGTCGTCGCTCACGCGGGCGGCGCTGTCGTCGAAGCGCACGCCGCCCACGATGATCGAGCCGAAGCCCTCGATCGGGCCTTCGGTGAACGAGGCGGCCTGCTCGTTGGCGCCGGCGGGTGCGTCGCCGCCGCCGCCGCAGCCGGCCGCCAGCAAGGTGAGGCCGCCCAGCAAGGCGGCGAGCACCGGCCGCCACAGGCCGGATCGCGGAAGAAAGGTGTGCATGACGGGCTCCTGTGCAGTGAGTGCGGCCGGATAATAAATGTGCTTTGTGCACATTTCAAGAGATGGCCCGTCGCAGATGCAACCGGGCGTTGCCGCCACGCCCCAGAATCGCGGCATGCGCCCCGCCCGCCGCCGCTGGATCGCCCACCTCGACATGGACGCCTTCTACGCGTCGGTCGAGCTGCTGCGCTACCCGGAGCTGCGCGGCCGGCCGGTGGTGATCGGCGGCGGCCGGCGCCACCAGCCGGTGCTGCAGCCCGACGGCACGCGGCGCTTCTCGCGGCTGGCCGACTACGCCGGCCGCGGCGTGATCACCACCGCCACCTACGAGGCGCGCGACCTGGGCGTGCACTCGGGCATGGGCCTGATGAAGGCCGCCGCGCGCGCGCCCGACGCGGTGCTGCTGCCGACCGACTTCGAGGAGTACCGGCGCCTGTCGCGCGCGTTCAAGACGGCCGTGGCCGAGGTGGCGCCGCTGATCGAGGACCGCGGCATCGACGAGATCTACATCGACCTGACCGACGTGCCCGGCGTGCACGACGCGGTGGGCCACGACCCGCTGGGTGGCGTGCGCGCGGTGGCGCAGGAGATCAAGAACAGCGTGCTGCGCGCCACCGGCCTCACCTGCTCGATCGGCGTCACGCCCAACAAGCTGCTGTCGAAGCTCGCCTCCGAGCTGGACAAGCCCGACGGCCTGACCCTGCTCACCGAGGACGACATCGCCGCGCGCATCTGGCCGCTGCCGGTGCGGCGCATCAACGGCATCGGCCCGAAGGCCGGCGCGAAGCTCGACGCGCTGGGCGTTCGCACGATCGGCGACCTGGCCGCGCGCGAACGCGCCTGGCTGATCGAGCACTTCGGCCGCAGCTACGGCGCGTGGCTGACGGAGGCCTCGCACGGCCGCGACGAGCGGCCCGTGGTCACGGTCAGCGAACCGGTGTCGGTGAGCCGCGAGACCACCTTCGACCGCAACCTGCACGCGGTGCGCGACCGCGCCGAGCTCGGCCGCGTGCTCACCGATCTGTGCGAGCGGCTGGCCGCCGACCTGCGGCGGCAACGCCACTGCGCGCGCACCATCGGCGTCAAGCTGCGCTTCGAGGACTTCCGCACCGTCACGCGCGACCTCACGTTGCCGGCGCCGGTGGACGACGCCGCCGCCATCCGCCGCGCCGCCGGCCTGTGCCTCAAGCGCGTGACCTTCGACCGCACCATGCGCCTGCTCGGCGTGCGCGCGAGCAGCCTCGTGCGCGCGGCCGAGGTCGTGCGCGCCGCGCCGGCGCCCGCGCGTCCCGCGGCGGAGGCCACCTTGTTCGACGAACCTGCCGGCAGGCGCGGCTGACTCGGGCGCGGCCGAAGCCGCCGCCCGGGGCCGTGCCGCGCGTCAGTCGGGCCGCCGCGTCGACGGCAGGCTCCACAGCCACGCCGCCACCGCCGCGCACAGCAGCAGCGGCGCCCAGCGCCAGCCCGCGGGCAGGCTCGGCCAGGCGATTGCGCAGCCGGCGATCATCATCACGGTGGCCAGCTGCTTCGCGCGCAGCGGCACCGCGCGGTGCGCGCGCCAGTCGCGCACCATCGGCCCGAGCTTCGGATGCGCCATCAGCCACGCCTCGCAGCGCAGGCAGCCGCGCGAGAAGCAGAACGCGGCCACCAGCACGAACGGCGTGGTCGGCAGCAGCGGCAGGAAGATGCCGATCACGCCCAGCCCCAGCGCCAGTGCCCCGGCCGACAACCACAGCATGCGGATCCACGCGGGGCGCGGCGGCAGGTCGATCTTCATCGATCTGCATCCTAGCTTGCGCGGGCATGGAACTCGCTCCATGAACGGGTCGTGCCCCGTGCGGCAGGCGCATCGTGAGATGCGTCACGCGCACGGGCTCCGGGGAACCGCCATGACCGACAAGACTCGTCAGCTCCATCGCCACGTGCGCGCGCCGCACGGTCATCTGCCCAACTGGGTGGTGGCCGCCGTCGCGGTCGGCCTGTGCTCGCTGGCCGTGCTGGTGCAGCGCCTGGCCTGACGTTTCCCCCGTCGGGGCGCACCACGCGCCCCGGTACGATGCGGTCCGCGAGAGGAGAACCGTCGCGATGACCGTCATCACCTGCATCGAAGACCTGCGCGTGCTCGCGAAGAAGCGCGTGCCGCGCATGTTCTACGACTACGCCGACTCCGGCTCGTGGACCGAGAGCACCTACCGCGCCAACGAGGCCGACTTCGGCAAGATCAAGCTGCGCCAGCGCGTGGCGGTCAACATGGAGGGGCGCACGGTGCGCTCGACCATGATCGGCCAGCCGGTGGCGATGCCGGTGGCGCTGGCGCCGACGGGGCTGACCGGCATGCAGCACGCCGACGGCGAGATCCTCGCCGCGCGCGCGGCCGCGAAGTTCGGCGTGCCCTTCACCTTGTCGACCATGAGCATCTGCTCGATCGAGGCGGTGGCCGAGCACGTGAAGACGCCGTTCTGGTTCCAGCTCTACGTGATGCGCGACCGCGGCTTCATCGAGCGGCTGATCGACCGCGCCAAGGCCGCGAACTGCAGCGCGCTGATGCTCACGCTCGACCTGCAGGTGCTCGGCCAGCGCCACAAGGACCTGAAGAACGGCCTGTCGGCGCCGCCCAAGCCGACCTTGGCGAACCTGATCAACCTCGCCACCAAGCCGCGCTGGTGCCTCGGCATGCTGGGCACGCCGCGGCGCACCTTCGGCAACATCGTCGGCCACGCCAAGGGCGTGGGCGACCTGTCCTCGCTCAGCTCGTGGACCGCCGAGCAGTTCGACCCGCGCCTGAACTGGGGCGACGTCGAATGGATCAAGAAGCGCTGGGGCGGCAAGCTCATCCTCAAGGGCATCATGGACGTCGAGGACGCCAGGCTCGCCGCCGACTCCGGCGCCGACGCGCTGATCGTCAGCAACCACGGCGGCCGCCAGCTCGACGGCGCGCCGAGCGCGATCGAGGCGCTGCCGGCGATCGCGGACGCCGTCGGCTCGCGCATCGAGGTCTGGATGGACGGCGGCGTGCGCAGCGGGCAGGACGTGCTGAAGGCCCGCGCGCTCGGCGCGCGCGGCACCCTGATCGGCCGCGCCTTCCTCTACGGCCTGGGCGCGATGGGCGAGGCCGGCGTCACGAAGTGCCTCGAGATCATCGCGAAGGAACTCGAGATCACGATGGCCTTCTGCGGCCGCACCGACATCGACACGGTGGACCGCGGCATCCTGCTGCCCGGCACGTTCCCGCGCTGACGCGCGCGCGACGAGCGCCCGCTGCGCGCCGGAGCTCGTGTGGCGGCACGCCCCGGCGCAGCGGCGCTCAGTGCGGCGCGTGCAGCAGCTTCGCCGCGACGCGCTCGCCGACCTTGCGGCCCAGCTCGGCGCCCGCCTCGCCCGAGAAGCGGTAGTGCACGCCGTCGTACACGCGCGCGTCCACCACCTCGCGCACCAGGTCGTCGGGCGTCTTCCAGCGCCGCGTCGCCCCCTTGGCGCTGGGGCTGCTGGTCGCCAGTTCCGGCGTCGACCCGCGACCGGTCTCCGCCTTCAGCACCGCCGCCACCGCGCCGGCCAGCACGGTGTGGCCCGCCGGGTACTCGGGATGCATCGGCGTGTCGATCAGCGGCGACCAGCCGGCGTCGACCTCGGTCGCGTCGTGGCCGTCGATGTCGGCGTTGCGGATCGCCGTGAGCGGACGCCAGAAGTGGTAGTGGTACTTCGCGTCGAACACCGCGATCAGCGCATCGTCCATCGCCTGCGACGCGGCGGCGAACAGCCGCGCGTTGCGCGCCGCGTCGCGCCCCGGCGCGAGCGCCACCGAGCGCACGATGCCCTGGTAGATGGGCGGCAGCGAGTACTCCCAGAAGCGCGCGATCTCGGTCTGCTCGGCGCTGCGCGCGCTGCCCTGGCGGGCGCCGAGCGACTTGACCTCCTGGAAGTCGCGCACCCACTGCGCGCTGTCGAGCGCGGGCGGCGGGCCGGGCCGGAACTCCGACGCGAGGCTCAGCACCCACGGCTTGCGCTGCGCCCACTGCGACGCCGCCGGCGTGGCGGTCGGCACGTACACGCCGGGGCTCGTGCGCGGCCGATAGCGCTCCGGCGCCGTCGCGCCGTCGTCGGCGCGTGCGGCCAGCACCGCCGCCGCCGCGGCCTCGCCGGCCGCGATGCCGGCGTTCTTGGCCGGGCCGTCGGCGATGCCGCCGATCGCTGCGCGATACGCCGCCTCGATCGAGGCCTCCTGTGCCGGCAGCAGCTTGAACAGGGTCGCGCGGTTGGCCGCCGCGACGGCGGCGTCGATGGCCGCGGGCGCGCGGTCGGCGGCACCGCGTCGCACGAGCGACTGCAGCGCGTCGTGCACCGCGGTCTGCACGATCGCCATCGCGCGGATCGCCGGCGGCGTGCCGAGCTTCGACTCGACGAGGATCTCGCCGGCCTTGACGTTCCAGTCGGTCACCGCATCGGCGCGCGCGTCGAGCGACGCCACGGCCAGCGCGGCGGCGGCGAGCAGTGCATGGCGCAGCTTGCGGCCGCCCGTGCTTCGGATGTGAGGGTGGTTCATGTGATCTCCTGTCGGACGTCTTGCGTCCGGTGCGGTGGGAAGTAGAAGGAATCGTCGGCGGCCGGATGGCCCGCGTGCTCGCGCAGGAAGCGCTCGATGCGCGCGCCGACCTCGGCCGCGTGGGTGACGGGCGACATGTGCCCGCCGGGCACCGACTCGTGGCGCGCCGCCGGACAGGCGCGACGCAGCCTCTGCGCCATGCGGCGCGCCGCCGGCACGGTGGCCTCGCCGCACAGGAACAGCAGCGGCATGCTCAACGCCCGCAGCGCCTGCGCAGCGGGACCGTCGGCGTGCACCGCGTCGAACCGCGGGCTCATGCGATCAGCCCCGCTTCGTGACGACGACCTCGAGGTACTCGCTCGGCACGACCATCGTGCCGTCCTTGGCGACGTTGAAGCGCGAGACGAGCGACAGCAGGTCGTCGGCCAGCGCCGCCTGCCCCGTGCCGTCGAGCGCCGCGAAGGCCTTCAGCGCCGGGCCGTAGAACGTGCGGAACACGTCGAGCCAGTGCTCGGGCGAGCGATAGCGGAACGTGAACATCTTCGACTCGGCCGACACCGACGAGGACTGCGCGCCGAACAGGTCGTTCAGGCGCGCGCGCGTGCCCCACAGCGCCGGCGACTCCACGCCGGCCGGCGGCGGCACGTGGCGGCCGATGGTCTTGAACACCTGGCCGATGAAGCCCTCCGGCGTCCAGTTGGCCATGCCGATGCGGCCGCGCGGCTTGGCCACGCGCAGCATCTCGTCGGCCGTGCGCCGCGGGTTCGGCGCGAACATGCAGCCGAAGGTCGAGACCACGACGTCGAAGCTCGCGTCGGCGAACGGCAGCGCTTCCACGTCGGCCTCGCGGAACTCGATCGCCAGGCGCTCCGCGGCGGCGCGCTCGCGGCCGCGCTCGAGCAGCGCGGGCACGTAGTCGGTGGACACCACGTCGCACCAGCGGCGCGCGGCGGCGAGCGACACGTTGCCGTTGCCGGCGGCGACGTCGAGCACCTTGCTGCCGGCGCGCAGGTCGAGCGCCTCGCACAGCGACTCGCCGACGATCTGCAAGGTGGTGCCGACGACGGCGTAGTCGCCCGACGTCCAGGCGGCGCGCTGCCTGGTCTTGACGGCGGCGAGGTCGGGGGCCGCGGCGGTGGCTGCGGCCGGAGTGACGGACAATGTATTCATGACTGGGGCTCCGAAGATTCCGACGGGATCGCGCCCCGCGGTGCAGGGGCGGACGGTGGCGGCCGCGACACGCGTCGCGACCGGTGACGGCGACTGTGAGCACGCCGCGTGGGAGCGGCCGTGGTAGCCAGCGTGGAATCGGCAGCCGGCGCGGAGCAGGCCCACGCACGCGCGCTGCGGCTGCGGCTGCTCGGCCCGATGGAGGTGCTGCGCGACGGACGGCCGCTCGCGCTGCCGCCGTCGCGCAAGGTGCGCGCGCTCGTGGCCTTGCTCGCCGCGCAGCCGCGCGGCATCGCGCGCAGCCGCCTGTGCGAGCTGCTGTGGGACCTGCCGAACGATCCGCGCGGCGAACTGCGCTGGTGCCTGAGCAAGGCACGCGCGCTGCTCGACCACGCGCAGCACACGCGCGTGCTGTCCGACGCCGACACGGTGCGGCTCGACCTCGACGACGGCGACGTCGACGTGCGCGAGGTCGACCGCGCATTGCGCGCGGGTGTCGACTCGCTCGATGCGGGCGCGCTGCGCCGTCTCGCGTCGCACTTCGCGGGCGATTTCCTGCAGGGCCTGGAGATCGCGCGCGCGCCGGCGTTCTCCGCGTGGCTCGTCGCGCAGCGGCGGCACTACCGCGCCGCGCACGCGGTGGTGCTGGAACACCTGGCCCGCGCGACGCCGGCGCACGACGACGAGGCGATCGTGCACGTCGAGCGCTGGCTGCAGCTCGCGCCGCTGGACCGGCGCGCGCACGAGCAGATGCTCGAAGTGCTGGCGCGGCGTGGGCGGCTCGCCGACGGCGACGAGCACCTGGCCGTCGCCACGCGGCTGTTCGAGGCCGAGGGCCAGGACTGGCGGCCGATCGGCCTCGCGTGGCGGCGGCTGCGGGCCGGGCTCACGGGCTCGTCAACGGCGGCGGCCACCGCGCCGCGACCGGAGGCCGCCGCACCGCCGATCGTTGCAGCGCCGGTGGCCGACGGGGCTGCCGATCCGTCGCCGCGCCCGGCGCGGCGCGCGTCGATCGCCGTGATGCCGTTCGCCGACGTGCCGCGCCCGGCCGGTCCGCGCAGCGCGCTGTCGCACGGCCTGACGTTCGACGTGATCGCGCGGCTGGCCAAGCTGCGCAGCATGTTCGTCATCGCGCAAGGCACCGTGTTCGCGCTCGATGCCCGCGACGTCGGCGCCGAGGAGGCGGGCCGCGCGCTGGACGTCGACTACGTGTGCAGCGGCTCGCTGCGCCGCGACGGCGAGCGCGTCGACGCGAGCGTGCAGCTCGTCGAGACGCGCACCGCGCGCATCGTGTGGGCCGACACGTTCGCGGCGCGCGCCGACGGCGCGTTGTCGGTGCTCGACGAGATCGGCAACCGCATCGTCGCCTCGATCGCGCTGCGCATCGAGGAAGCCGAGCGCAATCGCGCGGTGCTCAAGCCGCCGGACTCGCTCGACGCGTGGGAGGCCCACCACCGCGGCCTGTGGCACATGTTCCGCTTCAACCGCGAGGACAACGAGCAGGCGCATCACTTCTTCGACGCGGCGGTGAAGCTCGACCCGACGTTCTCGCGTCCGTGGGCGGGCCTGTCGTTCACGCACTTCCAGAACGCGTTCCTCGGCTGGGGGGAGCGCGAGCGCGAGGTCGAGGCCGCGTACCGCACCGCCTCGCAGGCGCTCGCGGCCGACGAGCTGGATCCTTCCGCCCACTGGGCGCTGGGCCGCGCGCTGTGGCTGCGCGGGCGCGTCGACGCTTCGCTGGGCGAGCTGGACACGGCGGTCGAGCTGAGCCCGAACTTCGCGCTCGGCCACTACACGCGCGCCTTCATCCACGCGCAGTCGGGCGACCCCGAAGCCGGCATTCGCGCGTCGGACCACTCGCGCGAGCTGAGCCCGTTCGACCCGCTGCTGTTCGCCATGCTGTGCACGCGCGCGATCGCGCTGATGCGCCTGGGCCGCTTCGACGAAGCGGCCGACTGGGCGCTGCGCGCCGTGGCGCGGCCGAACGCGCACGTGCACATCCTCGGCATCGCCGCGCACTGCCTCGCGCTGGCCGACCGGCTCGACGAGGCGCACGCGGTGGTCGCCTCGATCCGTCGACAGGTGCGGGGCTACCGGGTGGACGATCTGATCGCTGCGTTCCGCTTCGGCGACGACGCGCTCGCGCTGATGCGCCGGGTCTCGCCGCGCATCGGGCTGTAGGGCGCAGGCGCCGCCGCGACGGGCCGGCGCGCCACGCGACGACCGTGGTGGGGTTTCGAAAGGCTCAGCCCGAACGGCAACGAGGTGTCGTCACTCTCGGCGTGCTCAACGAGCGTCGCGCATGTGCGCGCGCGCCTCCTCCGCCGTCTCGTACAGGTGCGGCGCCACGCCGCGCGCGGCCAGCGCGGGGCCGAGCTTGGCGCGCAGGAAGCCGCTGGTGGTGTACCGCACCACGTTGAGATAGAAGCGCTCGACGAGGTCGTGGACCATGCGCGCCCAGGCGTCCTCGAGCTCGGTGGCGAGCGTGAAGTGGTCGTAGTTCACCACCGCATACACCTTGTGCCCGAGCGGCGCGACGCGGGCCTCGACCTCGCGCCGCACCGCCTCGATGTCGGCTTCGCGACGCACCGCGTACCGCTCGAAGTTGATGAACAAGGTGCGCTGCGCGGCGTCGTAGGCGAAGCGCTCGGCCAGCGGTCGCTCGATCAGGCGCTCGCGCAGCCCCATCGGCGCGTCGGCGAAGAGGGCCTCGTCCATGAGCACGGGCGCGCGTTCGATCACCGGCTCGAAGTCCATGTGCGCGAGCACGTCGCGCTCGAGGTCGACACCCGGCGCGATCTCGATCAGCTCGAGCCCGCGCTCGTGCAGGCGGAACACGCAGCGCTCGGTGACGTACAGCACCGGCTGCCCGCGCGCGCGTGCCTGCGCGCCCGAGAACGTGCGGTGCTCGACCTCGCGCACGAACTTGCGCTGGCCGTCGGCGGTGAACGACCCGACGAACACCACGCGCCGCGCGTTCTGGCTGATGTTGATGAAGCCGCCCGCGCCGGCCAGCCGCGGGCCGAATCGGCTCACGTTCAGGTTGCCCTGCGCGTCGGCCTGCGCGAGGCCGAGGATGGCGAGGTCGAGGCCGCCGCCGTCGTAGAAGTCGAACTGGTAGGGCTGGTCGATGACGGCCTGCGTGTTGACCGCCGCGCCGAAGTTCAGCCCGCCGGCCGGGATGCCGCCGATCACGCCGGGCTCGGCGGTGAGGGTGATCAGGTCGATCACCTTCTCCTCGGCCGCGACGGCGGCCACGCCCTCGGGCATGCCGATGCCGAGGTTCACCACGCTGTTGGCGCGCAGTTCCAGCGCGGCGCGGCGCGCGATGATCTTGCGCTGCGACGGCGGCATCGGCGCGACCAGGGTCGCCGGCACGCGGATCTCGCCGGCGAAGGCGGCGCTGTACGGCTCGGCGAAGGTCTGCCAGTGGTGCTCGGGGCGCTCGGCCACGACCACGCAGTCGACCAGCACGCCCGGCACCTTGACCTGCCGCGGCGGCAGCGAACCGGCCGCGGCCACGCGCTCGACCTGCGCGATCACGATGCCGCCGCTGTTGTGCGCGGCCATCGCGATGGCCAGCGCTTCCAGGGTGAGCGCCTCGCGCTCCATCGTGAGGTTGCCGTCGGTGTCGGCCGTGGTGCCGCGGATGATGCCCACGTCGATCGGGAAGGTGCGGTACAGCAGCGCCTCCTCGCCGAACACGCGGGTCAGCTCGACCAGCGATTCGGTGGTGCGCGCATTCAGCCGCCCGCCGCCGTGGCGCGGATCGACGAAGGTGCCGAGCCCCACGCGCGTGACGTGCGCCGGGCGGCCGGCGGCGATGTCGCGGAACAGGTGCGAGATCACGCCCTGCGGCAGGTTCC
>Ga0073934_10005468_pt1 | contig 19601 bp, 18 predicted proteins | sample LarsenN4metaG_FD_76834 | JGI IMG/M metagenome (GOLD analysis project Ga0073934, IMG submission 76834) | Hot spring sediment bacterial and archeal communities from British Columbia, Canada, to study Microbial Dark Matter (Phase II) - Larsen... ... | reverse complement strand
GACAACGACGCGTACACCGGGTCGGACGCCACCAACGACAACGACACGTACCAGCAGGTCGACCAGGACCAGCAGGCGTCGTCGTGGAGCCTCGGCGGCATCGCCCAGTCCCAGTCTGCGAGCAACGCCAACGCCACCGAGCAGCGGGCCGAGTCCGCGGCCAAGACGGAGCAGTTCAACGTGAACGCCCCGATCGCGATCGCGAGCTTCGGTTCCAACAACGGTGACGTCCATCAGTCCAACGACGCCTACACGCGGTCGTCGGCGAGCAACGACAACGACACGTACCAGAAGGTGGACCAGGACCAGGACGCCACGGTGCGTGGCGACCACTGCTGCAAGCCGCACCACGGCAGGTCGCACAAGCCCGACCATCACGGCAAGCCGGATCACCACGGCAAGCCGTGCGGGTGCGAGCACGGCGGTGGGTCGATCGGTCAGCAGCAGCGGGCCGAGAACAGCAACGCCACTCGCCAGCAGGCGTCCTCAGAGGCGAAGACCGAGCAGACGAACGTCAACGTTCCGATCTCGTTCTTCGCGTTCGGCGCCAACAACGGTGACGTGAGGCAGACCAACGACGCGTACACCGTGTCGTCCGCGAGCAACGACAACGCCACCGGGCAGTGGATCGGCCAGGGCCAGCAGGCGCGGACCGACGCTTCCGACTGCGGTTGCCAGCCGAAGGACCACGGCAAGCACGACGGCCACGGCAAGTGGAACCACGGCGACAAGTGGGGCAAGGAGAAGTGGGACCACGGAAAGGACAGCAAGGACGAGTGGTGCGGGTGCCAGGACGACCGCATCGCGCAGCGTCAGTGGGGCGCCAACGACAACCAGACCGAGCAGCACGCCTACTCGAAGTCCAAGACCGAGCAGAAGAACGTGAACATCCCGTTCCGCTTCTTCACGTTCGACAAGGACTGCGGGTGCGTGAAGCACGGCCACGGTGACGGCGTACGGCAGTCGAACGACGCGTACACCCGTTCGTCGGCGAGCAACGACAACCGGACCGGCCAGCGCATCGGTCAGGCGCAGTACGCGCTGATCGATCGGTAAGTCGGCGGTGCCGGGAACGGCCCTCGGGCGCGTGCGACGGCGCGCCCGGGGGTCCTCCCGGTCAGCTCGACGAGACGACTGACGGCGTGATCCGCACGACGACGTCGCTGTTGTCGCCGTTGTCGGTCGAGAGATAGAGGTTACCGTCCGGCCCTTGCACCGCGGAGCGCAGGCGCCCGAAAGCGTCCTTCAACGCGTGGTATTCGGTCCCGACGCTCCCGTGCCCGTCGACGGCGAACACGTGCAGGTGCCGACCCTTCAGGGTCGCGACCGCCAATGCGCCGTCCCACGTTCCCCAGCGCTCGCCGGTGAGGAACGTCGCGCCCGACGGCGCGATGGTGTGATCGCCCGACGACCACGCGGGCAGGATCGCGTCGGGGTGGCGTTCGAGGTCCGTCATCGGGCGCGTCTGGTCGTAGCCCGGGGTCGGGTCCCATCCGTAGTTGCCGCCGAACTGCGGCGAATTGATCTCGTCGTCGCGGTCGGTGCCGTGCTCGATCGAGAAGCCGACGCCATCGGTCGGGCGGAATGCGAGTCCTTGCACGTTCCGGTGCCCGCGCGTGAACCACAGCCGACCGAAGGGGTTGCCGGGCGCCGGCTGGTCGGTTCGGGTCACGCGCAGGACCTTCCCGCCGAGCGACGTGACATCCTGCGGGTTCGTCCCCGTCGCGGCGTCGCCCGTCCCGATCCAGAGCTGGTTGTCGGGTCCGAATCGGGGACGGCAGCCGGCGTGCATGCCCTCGGGATGCAGCGGGATGCCTGTCACGATGTCGCTGCGACCGAGGACGCGCGATCCGTCCGCCGTCAACTGGAAGCGCACGATCCTGACGTCGCGCACGACGCTGGCACGCGACGACATGCAGACGAACACGAACCGGTTTTGCGCGAAGAACGGGTCGACCGCGAGACCCATCATCCCCGCTTCGCCGACCGCGACGACGTCCTGCGGCGCGGCGACCGTCACAACGCCCTGGTCGGTCACGCGCGACAGTCGCCCGGGCCGCTCCGTGACGAGCATCGTCCCGTCGGGTAGGAAGCCGATGTCCCACGGGTGGTCGAGGCCCGAGGCGACAACGACCGGAGTCAATTTCGGGGGTGCGCAACCCGATGTGGAGCCGACCACGAGCCCGACCGACACCAGCACGAGGAGCGCGCGACGCATCGCGCAACCCTCCCAACCCGCGGCACCGCGCACACCGGGGCATCGACCTTTCCCATGGTTTTCAGACGTACCGTCCGATCGATTCCGGCATGTCGCCGTTGCCGTCGAGCGGCTGAGCGCTCCTCGTCAAGAATGCATGCCGCAATGGCGCGAGGCGGGACGGGGCGGCGGACGACACGTGTGCTGCTCGTCGCGCTCCTCGTCGCCGGCGTGGCGGCCGCCTGTGAGCCGACACCATCGCCGGGCGGCCTCTTCGTCGACCAGGTCGTCATCTCCGGGCTCGACCAGCCGACCGCGGTGCGCTTTGCGGCCGACGGGCGCGTGTTCGTCGCCGAGAAACGTGGCGTCGTCAAGGTGTTCGACTCGCTCGGTGACACGACACCGACTGTCTTCGCCGACCTGCGGACCGACGTCTACAACTTCTGGGACCGTGGTCTCACGGGCCTCGCCCTGCACCCGAACTTCCCGGCGTCGCCGTGGGTCTACGTGCTCTACACGCGTGACGCGGACATCGGCGGGACAGCGCCGAAGTGGGGAACGCCGAACACCGACTCGGATCCGTGCCCGTCACCACCGGGACCGACCAACAACGGGTGCGTCGTCAGCGGTCGGCTCGCGCGGCTGCAAGCCGCCGGGAACGTGATGACCGGCGCGCCGCAGGTGCTGGTCGACGATTGGTGTCAACAGTTCCCGAGCCACACCGTCGGCGCGCTCGCCTTCGGTCGCGACGGCGCGCTCTACGCGAGCGCGGGCGAGGGCGCGGCGTTCGGGAGCTCGATCGACTACGGGCAGTACGGCGACCCGCGCAACCCGTGCGGCGACCCGCCGAAACCGGTGGGCGGGATCCAGAAGCCGCCGGGGACGCAGGGCGGTGCGCTGCGCGCGCAGGACGTGCGCACGCCGCTCGACCCGACGGGACTGAGCGGTGCGGTCGTGCGTCTCGATCCGAACACCGGCGCGGCGATGCCCGACAACCCGATGGCGTCGAGCGCCGACCTCAATGCGCGCCGCATCATCGCCTACGGGATGCGTAACCCGTTCCGCTTCAGCTTCCGACCCGACACCGACGAGCTGTGGATCGGCGATGTGGGCAATCAGGTGTGGGAGGAGCTGAACCGCGTCACGAACGTGCGCGACTCGGTCGTCGAGAACTTCGGTTGGCCGTGCTACGAAGGCGCCGGCCGGCAGCCGGCGTGGGACGCGGCCGAGATCAACCTGTGCGAGAACCTCTACGCGGCGGGCGCAGGAGCACACACGCAGCCACGCTACGCGTACGAGCACGGCAAGTCGCTCACTGCGGACGGCAAGTGCACGTCGGGGACGTCGTCGATCACCGGTCTCGCGTTCGTGCCGCATTCGACCACTGCGTACCCGATGGGATACCGGGGCGGGCTGTTCTTCACCGACTTCAGCCGCAGGTGCCTCTGGTTCGCGCCCGCGCTCAGTTCCGGGCAACCGAACTTCGCGAAGATCCGTGTCGTCCTCGAACAGTTGCGTGGCCCGGTCGAGTTGCAGTTCGGTCCGGACGGGATGCTCTACTACGTCAGCCTCAACGACGGAGCCGTCCGGCGGATCGCGTACAACCCGCCCCCGACCGCGGTGATCCAGCCGAACCCGGCGTGGGGCACCGTGCCGCTGCAGGTGCAGTTCGACGGAACCCAGTCGAGCGACCCGAGCGGCAGCGCGCTCACCTATGCGTGGGATCTCGACGACGACGGCGCGTTCGACGACTCCACCGCGCCCAAGCCGACGTGGACCTTCACCGAGGCGCGTGACTACACCGTACGCCTGCGCGTCACCGATCCCGACGGGCTCAGTGGCACCACGAGCGCGCTCGTCAGCGCCGGAAACACGCCGCCGACGGCGGTGATCGACACGCCGAGCTTGGGAACGACGTGGAAGGTCGGAGACACCATCTCGTTCTCCGGGCACGCCGACGACGCGCAGCAAGGGACGTTGCCCGCGACGTCGCTGTCGTGGTCGCTCGCGATGCGGCACTGCCCGGGCGACTGCCACGACCACCCGATCCAGTCGTTCTCCGGCGCGTCGGGCTCGTTCGTCGCGCCGGACCACGAGTACCCGTCGCACCTCGTGCTGACGTTGACCGCGACCGATGCGCGCGGCCTGCAGCACACCGCGACGCGCGAGCTGCACCCCCAGACGGCGACATTGACGGTGCAGTCGATCCCGAGCGGCCTCTCGCTCGGAGCGGCCGGCGTCGTCGCGCCCGCGCCGCATTCACAGACGGTCATTCGCGGTTCCGTGGTCTCCGTGAGCGCACCCACGCCGCAGACGCTGGACAACCGGCAGTGGACGTTCCGGTCGTGGTCCGACGGCGGCGCCGCGACGCACGACGTGACCGTCAACGGCAACACGACCGTCACCGCCACCTTCGACTGATTGAAGACTTGTGGCCCCTCAGGTGCCGCGCGGTACGACCGCGGGATCGATGCCGGAGGCGAGCCGTCCGAGGTGCGCCCACAGCGCCAGCTCCGGCTCGACCAGTGCCGCGACCGCCTGGTCGTACGCGGCGAGCTCGACCCGCGTGACACGTTCGCGCCATTCTCCGAACGCGCCGGCGCGGAAGAACGCGCGGTGGTCACGCCAGATCTCCTGTGCGTTGGGTGCGACCTCGTGTGAGCGGTCGCGCATCTCCTCGAGTGTCGCCTGGGCGGCGAGCTCACTCGCACGCGCGTTCGACATCTCGTAGCCCAGCGCCTGCGCGAGCCGCCGAAGTTCACCGGGCAGGTCGGTGCTGAAGTCGGCGTAGTGACACATCACGACGTTGGGCCGGTTCCTGCGTTGCCACGCCGTGTCGAGGTGCCGGAGGACCGTCGTGAGGTTGGGCGGGCCGCTGACCTCGGTGGTCTCGACGAACGCGCGAAAGCGCGCGGCCGGATCCTCGCTCGGTACCGCTCGCGCGGGCAGCGTGCCGAGGTCGCCGTTGTCCACCGCTGCGTCCCGGAGCGCCAGTACACGCTCCATGTCCATGTTGGCGTGGTGGTGCTCCATCGAGACCATCACGTCGCGAGGATCACGCCCGACGACCACGTACGTGACGTCGTCGTTCGTCGGCAGCCCGTCGAGCGGCGTGTGCGTCTTGATGAAGCGGCGGTGCTGCTGTGCCGCGTACAGCGCTCGCACCTCGTCCATGGGGCGTGTGGTCTGGTCGAGCCACACGGAGATCTGGTTGAGCGGCGCGGGGAACTCCGCGCCGTCGAAGACGATGAGGGCGCAGAGCATCTGCGTCCACGTCGTCCCGCACTTCGGTGGAGTGCTGATCACGATGTCCGACGGCCGTAGCTCGAAGTCGTCCCAGCGGGAGCTGTCGAAGATCAGCGTCCGGTAGTGCCGCCGCACCCCGCCATGCTGACTGCAACGGCGGGCCGGTGCAACGACGCCCGCTCTGGCAGCCGGTCAGTACGGCCCGTCGCAGCAGGAGTCCCGCCACCCGCACGCCGGGCAGCGGTAGTGCGCGTGCTCAGGCCGCATCGGCGCGCCGCAAGCGAGGCACATCGTCGAGATGTCGCACTCCGAGATCGGTGCGTGGCTGCTGTTGCCGTCGTCGCGCACCGCACGACGGTAGTCATCAGGAAGTCGGGGTGCCGGGCTTTGAACCCGGGGCCTCAGCGTCCCGAACGCTGATCCGGCGATGTTGGGCGACGCGCAGCGGCGCGTAACGGCAGGTCATGTGCGGGGTGCGACGGTCGGCGACGCGCAGTGATCGGCGGCGAGTGTGCCATCGATGTGCCATCGGCCGCCGAAGAGTCGCGCGGTCGCCGTTCTTGGTTGCGAGAGGACGACGGCGAGCGCGATCGTCACGACCGCACCGCACCGCACCGATTCGGGGGCGGGGGTGGGGGCAAGTGCGGGACGAGATCGAACTCTCCGAGGCGACGATCAGCCGGATCGCTGAGGCGGTCGCGCAGAAGCTCGCCGAGCTGAGCCCGAGGCTCGAACCGACGGCGACTCCCGTCGTCCGCGATCCGGAGTACATGATGACGGCCGACGAAGTCGCCGCGTTCCTCCGCATCCCAAAACAGTCCCTCTACAACATGCGTACGCGAGGCGCCGGACCGCATGCCTTGAAGGTCGGGAAGCATCTGCGCTACCGGCGCTCCGACATCGAACGGTGGCTCGACGAACAGCAGGAGTCCGGTTGGGGCTCGGGGATTCGATGACTGCGGCCGCGTGACAACTACACCCGCGCGGCGTGTTGCGACCGCGCCTATTCGTGCGCAACACTCGCGGCAGGACGCGAGGGTTCAGCGCGCGTACGTTGTTGGCGCCTTACGTCGATGGATGCGTTGTGGGGGGAGGGCGGTGGCGAGTACGTCGCAGGGACCGGGATGGTGGCTAGCGTCAGACGGAAAGTGGTACCCGCCGGAGTCGCATCCGCAAGCACCGTAGCGCTGGTTCGGCCCCGCGCTGGCGCCGTGGTGGAGGCGGGCGGTTGCGTTCGCGATCGATGTCGGCGTTCCGTACTTTTGTCTGCTCGGCGTGTGGTCCGCCTTCGAAGACCCAGACACAGGGGAACCGCCGGAAGCTCTGATCGCTGCCTCACTCGTGGCGGTGCTCGCCTTCTACGTGTGGAATCAAGGCATCCTGCGCGGGCAGAGCGGTGCCAGCGTCGGAGATCGCCTGATGCGCGTGAGGCTTGTCGATGCGGCATCAGTCGTTCCGATCGGTCCGGGCCGCGGCATCGGCCACGCGTTCGCGCAGTTCCTGAACCTCCCGGTGTGCGGGCTCGGCTTCTGGTGGCCGCTTTGGGATGCGAAGCGACAGACGTTCGCCGACAAGATCACGCGGTCAGTCGTGTTGAGCGACGAGCTTGTGCACGGAATGGGCACGCGAAGGATGTAATGCAACTACTCGAACGCGTCGAGCGCGCCGCGAAGGTGGGAAAGCGCAATCGCCAGTCGCTCGCGCTCCGCGGGCGTGGTGTCGAGCTCGTCCACCCGTCCGAACGCTTGGATGAAGTCTGCGAGCGAGTCGACGTGATGACGCAGTTGCGCGAGTAGTACGTCCCACGGAAGCTGGTTGCCGGGCGTGATCTCGCCGTCGGTGCGATTGGTCATTGCAGCCGGCCTACTCGGCGCGCCCATGTCTCGACGTCGCGTCGGCGCGAGATGCGGCCCGCGCTGATGATCGCGGCCGGCTCGGGAATGTTCTCGCGTTGCGAAAAGTTGCGCGGTGCAATGCTTCGACACGCCGAGCATTGCACCGATTTCCATCAGTCGGACGACGTCGAGCTTCAGCGCCGGCAGGGCTCGCTGGCCGTGATCCCGAAGAAGCGCAAGCCTGTAACCAGGCCCGATGTCAGTCGGGGTGCCGGGATTTGAACCCGGGGCCTCAGCGTCCCGAACGCTGCGCGCTAACCAAGCTGCGCCACACCCCGTTCAGAGCGGGTCAGTGTACCGGACCGCCCGTGAGGGGCCGGAAGTCTTCAAACAGCTTGGCGGACGGCGGCGAGGACGCGGTCGGCGAGCTCGGGGCGGCACACGAGAAGGTCGGGGAGGTACGGATCCGCCTGCTGGTTGTACCGCAGCGGCGCGCCGTCGAGGCGCGAGCAGTGGCAGCCGGCCGCCTTCGCGACACCAACGGGCGCGGCGGAGTCCCACTCGTACTGGCCGCCGCCGTGCGCGTACACGTCGGCTTGCCCGAGGACGACCGCCATGGTCTTCGCGCCCGCCGAGCCCATCGGGACGAGCTCGGCGTCGAGCAGCTCCGCGAGCCGTGTCGCCAACGCCGGTGGCCTTGTGCGCGACACGAGCACGCGCACCGGCCCACCCGACGGTGGTGCGAGCGCGGGTGGCGCGGCGGTCGACAAGACGAGTCCTTGCGCCGGCAGCGCGACCGCGGCGGCCACCGGCTCGCCGCCCGCGACGAGCGCGACGTGCACTGCCCAGTCGGTGCGGCCCGCCTCGCCGAACTCGCGTGTGCCGTCGAGGGGGTCGACGATCCACACCCGCTCCGCGGCCAGGCGCGCGGGGTCGTCCTTCGACTCCTCCGAGAGGATCGCGTCGTCCGGGCGCGCATCGCGCAGCATCGAGAGGATGAGGTCGTCCGCCTTGCGGTCGCCGGCGGCGCCGTCGCCGCCATCTGCGCGCAGCTCGAGGAGCAGGTCGCCGGCGCGTCTTGCCGTCTCCGCTGCAAGCTGGTGGTCGTCCACGCGCGTCAGACGGTCGTGCCGAGGAGTTGCTTCGCGGCGCGCCGCAGGATGCCCGCGTCGACGGGTTTGACGAGGCAGCCCTCGACATCGGCTCGCTTGGCGAGGAACTTGTCGGCCTCGCGGTCGAGCAGCAGCAGGATCGTCGCGTGCGGCAACCGGCCGGCGGACTCCTCGAGCCGGAGGTCGAGAGCGGCAGCGACGCCACCCATGTTCCCGATGTTGAGGTCGAGCACCACGAGATCGGGCTGCTCGCGCGCGAACGCCTCGCGCACGTCCTGCCCGCGCGTCACCTCGACCACACGCTGGCCGGGCCCGACGAACGCGCCGCGCACCTGGTCGCGGACCCAGCGGGCGTCGGCGGCAACGAGGATCGTCGTCATGCGCCCGGCACGCTAGCCGGAAAGCAGCGTTCCCCCGACCTCGTGGAGCGCATCGAAGTCGTACACGTCGTGCGCGAGGTATGGGACGTACACGACGGTCGCCGATCCGGTCGATTCGCGCAGGCCTTCGATGTGGCGACGTTCTTCGTCGGCGATGAGCCGGAAGTCGGCGAGGTTGTCGTAGAGGACGGCGAGGCGCTCGGCGGCTTCCGGGTCGCTGCCGGGCTCCGCACGCAGCGCGCGTGCGCGGGCCCGCAGCCCGTCGGGCGACTCGTCGCCGAACGTCGGGTGCACCCGGTTCACGACCAGCGCGGCGACCGATTGGTCGTGGTCGCTCAGCCGCTTCGCGAAGTAGATCGCTTCGGCGGTTGCATCGCGCCGGGGCGACGTGACGAGTACGAACGCCGTCCCCGGGTCGCGCAGCAACCGATCGACTGCGGCGGCGCGCTCGCGGAAGCCTTCCTCCATCCCCTCGAACGCGCGGAAGAAGGCGACGACGTCGTCGATCACCGCCGAACCGACGACCTTCGCGACCGTGCGCAGGAAGGCCTGCACCGCGATTCCGGCGACGCGCAGCGAGGCACGCGTCGGCATCATCAGCAACCGGAAGATGCGGTTGTCGAGCAGGCGCAGTAAACGCCGCGGCGCGTCGAGGAAGTCGAGCGCGTGCCGGGTCGGCGGCGTGTCGACGACGATCAGGTCGAAGCCACCCTCGTCGTGCAACTCGTGCAGCTTCTCCATCGCCATGTATTCCTGCGTACCGCCGAGCGCGCCGGAGACGTTGCGGTAGAACGTGTTGTCGAGGATGCGCTGCGCCTGCTCGGGCGACGCCGCGTTGCGCGTGACGAGCTGGTCGAAGGTCGACTTCGTGTCGAGCATGAGCGCCGACAGTCGCCCTGTCACGGGCGCGCCGCCGCTCCAGCGCTCCGGAGGGATCTCGCTGGCCGTATCGGAGAGCTGCTCGAGTCCGAGCGCGTTCGCGAGTCGTTTCGCCGGATCGATCGTCACGACACACGCGTCCCGGCCGAGGCGCGCGCCTTCGAGCGCGATCGCGGCCGCGGTCGTCGTCTTGCCGACCCCGCCCGTGCCGCAGCAGATGACGACGCGCCGTTGCGCGACGAGCTCGGCGATTCCCGTCACAGGCCCTCGATGCCTCGCTCGAGCGCGTCGGCCAGCACGTCGAGATCCGGCCGGGAGATGTCGGGCGTGAACAGGAACGGCAGGTGCACCTGGGCGAGCGGGAGCCGTTCTCGCAGACGGTCGATCTGTTCGTCCTGGATCGCTCGGCGCTCGGCGCGAAACGCCGCGGCGTGCGCCAGGTCGTCGGCCTCGCGCGGCGACACGAACCGCCCGATCGCGTCGGCGTCGCGCTCGATCGCTGCTCGCGACGCGACGACACCGACCGGGAGCGGCGCGAAGCAGCCGTTCACCACGATCGGCCCGAGTGCGACGCCGGCCCGGTCCTCGACGGCGAACGCGGTGTCGACGGCCTCGCTGACCGGAGTCTCCTCGGGGACCGTCACGAGCAGCACCTGGCAGCGGCTCGGGTCGGACAAGAGCCCGACGACGTCGGCCGCCTGCTTGCGGATCGGGCCCACCGACACCGCGTCGACGAGGCCACGCGCGGAGAGGAGGAACGTGATGGCGTGGCCGGCCGCCGGCGCGTCGACGACGATGAGGTCGGCGACCTTCGACTCCTCGAGCGACTTCACCTTCCCGAGCACGAGGATGTCGCGCATGCCCGGTACCGCGGTGGCGACGACGTCGAGTGCGCCGGAGGCGACGAGCCGCTTGCTGATCCTGCGCATGCCGTGGGTCTCGAGGTAGTCGACGAGCGCCGCGTCGGGGGTGAGATATCGGGCGCGGATGCGCTCCTCGAGGTCGATCTCGTCGTAGCCGAGCTCGGCCGTACCGAACATCGAGGCGAGCCCCGATTTGCCTTCGACTTCCACGACCAGCACCCTGAGACCGGCGCGGGCAGCCGCGACTGCGAGCGCAGCCGCGACCGTGGTCTTCCCGACGCCGCCCTTGCCCGCGACGATCACGACGTGGGAGGTGGAGCAGAACTGCGCGACCTCCATCCCCGCATGCTACGAGAGCCCTGATGCGACCCCCCGATCCTCGCCGCCTCCTTGCCGCGTTGTGCGCACTGGGCCTCGCGGCTGCGCTGTGGCCCGCCACGGCGCAGGCGCAGGAATCGCCGGGTGGTGGCGAGCCGGGCGGCATCGACGTCGTGCAGGTCGACGGCTTGCTCGATCCCGCCAACGCGTCACTCGTGCGGCGGGTCGTCCGCGACGCCCAACGCGACGGTGCCACCGTCGTGGTGCTCCAGCTCGACGCGACCGGCGCGGTCGACATCGACGTCGACGCGCTCGTGTCGGTCGTGGAGAACGCCGAGGTTCCCGTCGGTGTCTGGGTCGGTCCATCCGGTGCGGATGCGCGCGGTGCTGCCGCGTTGCTCGCGCTCGCCGCACCCGTCGTCGCAGTCGCGCCCGGCGCCGGCATCGGTCCCGTGTTGCCCGTCGAGCTCGACGACACCGACGCGTGGGAGTCCGACGACGTCGCGGCGCGCGTCGAGGGGTTCCAGGGACGCTTCGGTCGCGAGGCCGACGCGGTCGAGTCGGTCCTGACCGAGCGCGTCCCCGCGCGCGATGCCTTCCGCCTCGGCTTGACCGACGGCGACGAGCCGACGGTCGGCGACTTCATCGTCGCCCTCGACGGCGAGACGGTCGAGACCGCGGCCGGACCTGTTGCGCTCGATACCGCGGACACGGTCGGTGAAGGCCGCGACCGGAGGAAGCAGCCCAACCAGACGGTGCGGTTCCACAAGCTGACGCTCGACCAGCAGCTCGCGCACACGCTCGTGACGCCGTGGGTCGCCTACTTCTTGTTTCTCGCGGGCGCGGCGCTGATCGTCTTCGAGTTCTTCACCGCCGGCATCGGCATTGCCGGCGTCGTCGGCGCGGTGGCGCTCGCCATGGCCTGCTTCGGGTTCTCGCACCTGCCCGTGACGTGGTGGGCGCTTGCGCTCGTCGTGTTCGCCGTGCTGGCGCTCTCCGTCGACGTCCAGGCGGGCACGCTCGGCTTCTGGTCGGGTGTGGGCGCCATCGCGCTCGTCGTGGGCTCCGTCCGCTTCTACGGCGGCTCGTCGCGGCTCGACCCGACGTGGTGGGTGCTCCTCATCGTGATCGGTGCGACGGTGCTGTTCTTCGTCTCGGGCATGACCGCGATGGTGCGGTCGCGCTTCTCGACTCCGACGATCGGCCGGGAAGAGCTCGTCGGCGAGATGGGCATCGCCGAGGTCGACGTCGCGCCCGACGGCGTCGTGCGCGTGCGTGACGCGCTGTGGCGGGCGCGCACCAACCGGGCGACGCCGATCGCGGCGGGCGCGATCGTGCGCGTCGTGGCGATCGACGGCGTCCTCCTCGAGGTCGAGCCGGAGGACGGCGGCGCCCGCGACTACCGCGATCGCGCGCGCAAGCGCCCGCGGGATTCCTGATCAGGCCGTTTGTCGGCCGCGTGACCCGGCGGTACGTTCCGCCGCGCGGTGGCGGGCTGTAGGGGGTGGCGGAGCAGGTGTCGCTCGGGATCATTCACGAGACCTGGCATCTCAAGGCGCAATGCCGGGGGCCGGAGTCTGTTCTCTTCTTTCCGCCGAACACGGCGGAGCGGCGCGAGGAGCGCGACGAACGCGAAGCGCGTGCCAAGCTGATCTGCGCGCAGTGTGGGGTGCGCCAGGAATGCCTCGACTTCGCGTTGCGCGTGCGCGAGCCGCACGGCATCTGGGGTGGGCTCAACGAAACCGAGCGGCGGCGATTACTGCCGCGCGAATGACGCGGCCCGCGGACCGGGGACCCGCTCGTCGCCGCGCCGGCGCGTGATCCCCTCGGCGTCCATCTGACGCAGGATCGGGAGCGCGTACTTGCGTGTCGAGCCGAGCAGGTCACGGGCGTCCGCGACGGTGATCGAGCCCCGCTCGACGACCGCGCGCGCGATCAGCGCCCGCGCGGCATCGAGCGCGTCCGCGTGCAGCACCACGCCGTCGAGGTCGACGAGGCGCCCGGCGCGCGCCAGGGATCGAACCAGCGCGGGCGACGCGCCGAGCTCGCTGGTGGCGGGCGGGTTGAACGGCTGCGCGGCGAGCGCGTCGAGCAGGATCCGGGCCTCGGGGGTGTCGAGGTCACCGGGGCCGGCGGCCCGGACGACGTCGTGGTCGACGACGATCGCCGGATCGCCGGCGAGCGCGGCCCGCAGGCGAGGGGCATCGATGCCGCTCGCCGACGCGAGCGCCGCCAGCGACGCGCCGCCGGTACCCTCGGCCGCCACCGCCGCCCGCGCCTCGCCGCGCACGCGCTCGAGCGCTGCCGGGGCGACGAGCCACCCGCCGATCGCGACTGCGTGACCGTCGCGAACGAGCGTGCCGGCCACGTGCTCGTCGCCCGCGAGCAGGGCGACCTCGGCCGCGGTCGTCCACGGGCGCGCCGCCATCAGTCGAGCGCCGAGGGGAAGCGCGAGGCGCGCGGTCGCGTCGGCGGTGCGCGCGGCCGGCGCGACGTCGAGCACCTCGCCGCCCGCGATCGTCGTGTCGCGCGCCGACGAACGCAACACGACGCGGTCGCCGGGCGCGAGAGGAAGTCCCGCCGGGAGCCTGACACGCGCGAACGCGGCGTCGAGCATCCGCACGGAGCCCTCGTGCTCGCCGGAACCGACGTGCACGTGCAGTCGGCCGCGACGCGGGAAGTCGTGGCCCGCGATGACCTCGAGCGCGATGTCGACGGTCGACGCGTCGGCCCACTGGCCGGGCCGCACGACCGCGTCGCCGCGTGTGATCGCTCGGTGGTCGATGCCTGCGAGATTGAGCGAGACGCGACTACCCGGTGGCGCGGACCGCAGCTTCGCATGATGGCTCTCGATGCCGCGCACCCTCGCGCGGCGATGTCCGGGTTCGACGAGCACCTCTTCGTCGACGGCGAGCGCACCGCCCGCGAGGGTGCCGGTCACCACCGTTCCCGCGCCCCGGGCGGCGAACACGCGGTCGACCCACAGGCGCGGCCGCCCGCGATCTGCGGGTGGCGGCGCGGTCGCGAGCACGCGGTCGAGCGCGGCGCGCACGTCGTCGAGCCCACGTCCCGACAGCGAGTCGACCGGGACGACGGGCCAAGTGAGCCGCTCCTCGATGTCGAGGCGGCACAACGAGACGGCCTCGTCGTCGACGAGGTCGGCCTTGGTCAGTGCGACCATTCCGTGGCGGATGCCGAGCAGCCGCAGGATCGCGGTGTGCTCCTCGGTCTGCGCCATCCAGCCTTCGGTGGCAGCGACGACGAGCAGCGCGACCTCGACCGCGCCGACGCCCGCCAGCATGTTCTTCACGAAGCGGGCGTGGCCCGGGACGTCGACGAACCCGACGACCGTCCCGGAAGGCAGCTCCGTGAACGCGAACCCGAGGTCGATCGTGAGTCCCCGCGCCTTCTCCTCGGGGAACCGGTCAGGGTCGGTGCCGGTCAGCGCGAGGATGAGCGACGACTTGCCGTGGTCGACGTGCCCGGCCGTGGCGACGACGCGCATCGCGCTCACGCGGGTGCCGCACCTCGCAGCGCGGCCGCCAGTAGCGCGTCGTCGCGGGCCTCCACCGTCCGCAGGTCGCACACCACGCGACCCCGCTCGACCCGCGCGACGACCCGTTCGCGCCGGAGCGCGGCGGCGACCGCCTCGGGAAGGTCGGTTTCGAGCGCGACACCCACGGACGGGATGTGCAGGCCCGGGAGCGAGCCGCCGCCTGCGACCGCGTCGGTGTCGACCACCTTCGCGCCCGGCACCGTTCGCACGATCTCCTCTGCGCGGGCGCGCAGCATCTCGACGGGTACGGTCGCGAGCCTCCACAGCGGGATCGTCGTCGCGTCGCCGTCGAGGTAGGCGCGCGCCACTTGCTGCAGGCCGGCGAGTGTCAGCTTGTCGGCGCGCACGGCGCGGGCGAGCGGGTGCGCCTTGCACCGTTCGACCAGCGATCGGCGACCGACGATCACACCCGCCTGCGGGCCGCCGAGCAGCTTGTCGCCCGAGAACGTGACGAGCGCGGCGCCCGCGTCGAGACACTGGCGCACGCCGGGCTCGTCGTGCAGCCACTTCGGCCGCGTCTCGAGCCAGGGCGTCGTGTCGTCGAGCAGACCCGAGCCGGCGTCGACGACGACCGGCGGGCCGATGGTTGCGAGCTCGACGACCGATGCCGACTCGACGAAGCCGACCATGCGGTAGTTCGAGGCGTGCACCTTGAGGACGAGCGCAGTCTCCTCCGTACGCGCCCGTTCGTAGTCGGCGCGGCGCGTGCGGTTCGTCGTCCCGACCTCGACCAGCCGCGCGCCGGTCTCGGCGAGGATCTCGGGTACGCGGAACCCACCGCCGATCTCGACGAGCTCCCCGCGGGACACGAGGACCTCGCGGCCACGCGCGAGCGTGGCGAGCACCAAGACGACGGCGGCGGCGTTGTTGTTGACCACGATGCCGGCTTCCGCGCCGCACGCGAGCGCCAGGAGCGCGCCCGCGTGCTCGTGGCGCGAGCCGCGCACGCCCTCCGGAAGTCGGTACTCCACGTTGGTGTAGCCCGCGGCGTCGTGCATCGCCGCGACCGTTGCACCACCGAGCGGCGCGCGGCCGAGATTCGTGTGCAGCAGTACGCCCGTCGCGTTGACGACGGGGCCGAGCATGCGCAGGACGGCGTCGTCGGCCCGTCTGCGCGCGTCGGCGAGCACGTCGTCGGCGGTCACGTCTTGGCCGCGTTCGATGCGGGCGCGCGCGAGCTCGATCGCGTCGCGTGCGATCGAGGCGCGTTGCGCGTGCGGGAGGTCGTGGTCGAGCGCGGACAGGACGACCTCGACGCTGGGCAACCCACGACGCGGGTCCATCGAGCGCAGGCTAACCGGGGCGTCGCTGTGCCCGAACTATTGGGGCGCAGCGACGCACCTAGAATCGCGCTGTGGTAGCGGTTCGTGACGCGGCGACGGTGATGCTCGTGCGCGACCGTCCCGACCTCGAAGTGCTGGTACTGCGGCGCACTCCCGACGCGGTCTTCGGACCGGGCGCGACGGTCTTCCCCGGGGGTGCGGTCGACCCGACCGACTCGGCCGCGTACCGCCACGTCGTCGACCTCGACGACGCGACGGCGAGCGCCGAGCACGGCGTCGAGCGCGACGGGCTCGCGTTTCGCGTCGCCGCCGTGCGTGAGTGCTTCGAGGAAGCCGGCATCCTGCTCGCGCACGACCGCGACGGCGCTCCCGCGGCACCGCGTCCCGAGTGGCGCGACGCGCTCAACGCCGGGCACGCGACGATCGCGCAGGTGCTCGCCGCCGACGACGTCGTCGTGCACGGGCGCGAGCTACGGCTCTTCTCCCACTGGCTCACGCCCGTCGGCGCCCCCCGCCGGTACAACACGTGGTTCTTCGTGGCGCCCGCACCGGAAGGATTCGACGGGATGCACGACGACGTCGAGCTCGTCGAGTCCGCGTGGGTACGCCCTGCCGAGCTGCTCGACGCCGGTGCACGAGGCGACGTCGAGCTCATCTTCCCCACGCTGCGCACGCTCGTGGCCGTGGCTCGCTTCGCGAAGGCGTCCGAGCTTCTCGCCGCGCTCGACCGCGCGCCGCGCGCCGCGGGCGGCCGGCCGCTCGTCGTTCCCGACGGGTCGGGTGAGCGGGTCGTGCTGCCGCATGACGACGCCGAGCGTGCTCGGCCCTGGACGATCCCGCTTCCCGACATCCATCACCGCACCGAAGCGCGGATGCTCGCCGAAGGGCTGCTGTGACGATGGCGAACCCCGACGCGCCGCGCCCGCCGCTGGTTCCGGGTGTCCCGAGCGCGCTGTCACCGCTCGTGCGCCGAGTGGTCGCTCCGAATCCCGGACTCATGACCGGTCCGGGCACCAACACGTATCTCGTCGGCATCGACGAGGTCGCAGTGATCGACCCGGGACCCGACGACAAGCAGCACGTGGAGGCGATCGTCGGCGCGTCGATGCGCGACCGCGTCCGCTGGGTGCTGCTCACGCACACGCATCCGGACCATTGGCCCGCCGCGGCGCGCATTCGCAAGCAGACCGGCGCCGAGATCGCCGGCTTCGGCTCGTTCCCGAAGGCCGACGAGGTCGATCTCACCCTCGATCGAGTGCTCGGCGACGGCGACACGATCGACGGCACGGAGTTCCGGCTCGAGGCGATCCACACGCCGGGTCACGCGCCCAACCACTTGTGCTTCCTGCTCGAGGAAGAGCGCATGCTGTTCACCGGCGACCACGTGCTCAACGGCACCACGACCGTCGTCAATCCCGAACGCGGCGGTGACATGGTGCAGTACCTCGCCTCGCTCGAGCGCCTGCGCAAGCTGCGCCGGATCGCCCGCATCGCGCCCGCGCACGGCGACGTGATCGAAGACCCCAAGGCGTGCCTCGACGAGTACGTGGCGCACCGCAAGATGCGAGAGCGGCAGATCCTCAAGGTGCTGAAGGCCGGACCGGCCAGGATCTCCGACATCGTCGAGCAGCTCTACACCGACACGCCGGAGGGCCTGATCGAGATGGCGAGCAAGCAGGTGCACGCGCACCTGCTGAAGCTCAAGGCCGAACGCAAGGTCGACGGTCGAAGCGTCAAGACCACCTGGCATCTTGTCTGAAGGGTTGTGGCCCCTGCGAGGCGCCCGACGCCTGGCGGTGGGGTGGCGGACGGACGTAGCCTGACCAGGCTCGACGTCGCGCAACGAGGGGACACGCAGTGACCGAGACCAAGCTCTTCATCAACGGTGAGTGGGTGCCCGCTGCTTCGGGCGAGACCTTCCCGACCTACGCGCCCTCCACGGGTGAGAAGATCGCCGACGTCGCCAAGGCGGGCCGTGACGACGCAGTGCGCGCCCTCGAAGCGGCCCGCAAGGCGTTCGACGACGGTCCGTGGGCCCGCATGTCGGGCAAGGAGCGCGCGGCCAAGCTGCGCACGGCGGCGGAGATCATCAACTCGCGCTCCGCCGAGATCGCCGAGATCGAAGCGCGCGACGGCGGCGGGACGATCAAGAAGGCGATGTTCGCCGACGTCCCGGGCGGCGTGTCGACGTTCAACACGTTCGCCGACCTCGCCGAGCACCAGCCCGAGGAGGTCGACCGGGGCGAGAGCCCGTTCCCGCCCGCCAAGAGCGTCGTGCGCTACGAGCCGTACGGAGTGTGCAGCGGGATCGTGCCGTGGAACTTCCCGTTCCTCATGGCCGGATGGAAGATCGGGCCGGCGATCGCCGCGGGCAACACCGTCGTCCTCAAGCCCGCGAGCTTCACCTCGTTGAGCGCGATCGAGATGGTCAAGGCGCTCGCGGAGGCCGACGTCCCGCCGGGCGTCGTGAACCTGATCACGGGTCCCGGTGGCAGCGCAGGCGAGGAGCTCGCGCAGCACCCGCTCGTCGACAAGGTCGCGTTCACCGGCTCGACCGAGGTCGGACGGCGCATCATGCAGCTCGCCTCGGGCACCGTGAAGAAGGTCACGCTCGAGCTGGGCGGCAAGTCGGCCAACATCGTCCTCGACGACGCCGACCTCGACCTCGCAGCCGCGGGGGTGCTGTGGGGCACGTTCTTCCACAACGGCCAGGTGTGCGAGTCGGGCACGCGTGCACTCGTGTCGCGCAAGATCTACGACGAGTTCGTCGGCATGCTCGTCGAGCGTTCCGCCAAGATCGTCATCGGCGACAACATGGACATGAGCACCGACCTCGGCCCGCTCGTCGCGCCGTCCCAGGTCGACACCGTCGAACGGTACGTGAAGCTCGGCCTCGACGAGGGCGCGAAGCTGCTGTGCGGTGGCTCGAAGCCGACCGATCTCCCGCAGGGCCTCGACGCGAACGCGTACTACCTGCCGACGATCTTCGAGGCCGACAACTCGATGAAGATCGCGCAGGAGGAGATCTTCGGGCCCGTGTTGTGCGTGATCCCGTTCGACTCCGACGACGAGGCCGTCAAGATCGCGAACGATTCGATCTACGGCCTCGGTGGTGGCGTGTGGTCGAAGAACGTCGACCGTGCGCACGCAGTTGCCGCGCAGATGCGCACCGGCACCGTGTGGGTCAACGACTACCACATGATCACGCCGAACCAGCCGTTCGGCGGGTACAAGCAGTCGGGCGTGGGCCGAGAGCTCGGCGACTACGGCTTCAACGAGTACCGCCAGATCAAGCACGTGTGGACGAACACCGCGACCGACCGCGGCGGCTACCTCCACTTCTCCGCGCTGAGCGGCAACATCTGAGAACCGAAGGTGAAGATCGAGGGCACCGAAGCGGCGGCACGCATCGTCGAACGGGCGAGGCGAGACCGCCGAGGTGCCCTCGTGTTCACGATCGGGACGGGCTGTTGCGAATCCACGGCACCGTTCCTCTACGAGGACTTCTGGCCCGGCCCGGACCAGGAGCAGGTCGGCGAGGTCGCGGGCGTTGCGGTGTACGCGCCCGAGTACCTGCGTGCGATGTATGCAACAGATGACGCGCTCACGATCGACGTCGTCGAAGACCTCGCGGAGTCGATGTCGATCGAGACCGAGTACGGCTGCCGTTTCGTGCTGCGCGACGGCGCAGGCGCCGAGGTCGCCGGGCAGGAACGGCAGACCTGCGAAGTCCCCGCCACCGTCTCCGCCTTGCGGCCGCGTGGTCCGCAGGAGCTGCCCGAGGCCTTGCGCCGCATCCGGATGCGGTGAGGATGCGCGTCAGATCGTGCCGGCGCCCGTGAGGATCTCGTCGCCGCGGAGGTAACGCGCCTTCGCTTCGGTTCCCGACTCGACGAGCGGCCCGCGCACGAGGATCGAAAGGTCACGCACGT
>Ga0073934_10005466_pt1 | contig 19609 bp, 15 predicted proteins | sample LarsenN4metaG_FD_76834 | JGI IMG/M metagenome (GOLD analysis project Ga0073934, IMG submission 76834) | Hot spring sediment bacterial and archeal communities from British Columbia, Canada, to study Microbial Dark Matter (Phase II) - Larsen... ... | reverse complement strand
TACGAGCTGCTCGCCGGGCGTCGCGCCTTCACCGGCGACTCGGTCGAGCAGATCACGACCGCGGTGCTGACCAACCACCCGGCACCGGCGCACGAGGTGCAGCCGGGCATCTCGCCGACGCTGTCCAAGATCGCGGCGCGGGCGATGTCGCGCGCGCCGGACAAGCGCTACGTCAGCGCGGCGCAGATGGCGCAGGAGATCCGCAACTGGTTCGAGCGCCACAGCGGCGTGCGCGAGAGCGCGCCCGGCGATGCCGCGGCGCCGGCGCGGCCGCGGCCGCGGCCGCGTGTGGCGGCGCCGCCGCGGCGCATCGAGTTCGAGTTGCGCCGCCGCCACCTGGTGCTGGGCAGCGGCGTGCTGGCGCTCGCCGCCATCGGCGCGGTGCTGGCCACGCGCCCGCGGCCGATGCCGCTGGACCCGCCGCGGCCGGTGGTGCAAGCGGGCCCACCGGCGGCGCCGATCGTCATGGCCTCCGACGTGCCGGCACCGGCCGAGCCCGCCGCGGCGCAGCCGGGCGCGTCGGCGGCGGCCGTTCCTCCGGTCGCGTCGACCGACGCGGCGCCGGCAGACGGTGCGACTGCTACTGCTGCGCCCGCGACGGTGCCGACGGCGGCAGCGCCGACCGAGGCCGTGACGGCGACCTCCGCCCCGGCGGCAACGCCCGCGCTGGCCGCACCTTCGGCATCGACAGGGCCGTCGGCATCGCCGGCATCGCCGGCATCGCCCGCATCGCCCGCATCGCCCACGCCATCGGCGCAGTCGCCCGCGCCCGCGCCTGCACCGGCGCCCACGCCCACCCGACCGGCCGTCGCCGCCGCCAAGTCGACCGACCCGCCGCCCCGGCCGCGCTCCACGCCCGCCGCGCAACGCAACGCGCGCCCGGTCGCCGCACAAGGCGTGCTGCAGCTCGCCATCAGCCCCTGGGGCCAGATCGAGGTCAACGGCCAGCCGGCCGGCACCGCGCCGCCGCTGACCAAGCTCACGCTGCCCGAGGGCTCGCACCAGATCACGGTGCGCAACGCCGACTTCCCGCCCTACACCACCACCGTGCAGGTGCACCCCGACCGCCCGGTGATCCTGCGTTTCCGCTTCGGCCAATGAACCGCCCTGCCCCGACCGGCGCGCCCGCCCGGGTCACCCCGATGGCCCCGATGGCCACGATGGCCCTGACGGTCGTGGTGGCCCTGAGCGCCGGCTGCGCCAGCGCACCCCCGCCCCCGCCGGCCGCGCCCCCGCCCGCCGTCGCCGAGCTGATGCAGCGCCCCGCCGAGCGCGCCCTCATCGAAGGCGTGCGCGCCTACGAAGAAGCGCAGTACGGCCCGGCCGAGGTGCAACTGCGCAAGGCCCTGGCCGCCGGCCTGCGCGACCCGCGCGACCGCGCCAGCGCGCACAAGCTGCTCGCCTTCATCGCCTGCACGAGCGACCGCCTCGTCGAGTGCGAGGTGCAGTTCCGCGCGGCGCGCAACGCCGACCCGGGCTTCACGCTCACGCGCAGCGAGGCCGGCCACCCGCTGTGGGGCCCGGTGTACCGGCGCGTCGTGCCCTGACGCGGCGCACGCCGCGGCGCGCCGTGAACGCGGCGCGCACCGCGATTGCGATTCGATACAGGGTGGCGCGGCTATCATGCCGCCGCCGATGGTCCCGCCGAGCCGCTACGTCCACCGCCTGCGCGTCTACTGGGAAGACACCGACGCCGGCGGCGTGGTCTTCTACGCCAACTACCTGAAGTTCTTCGAGCGCGCGCGCACCGAGTGGCTGCGTGCACTCGGCGTGCAGCAGCAGGCGCTGCGCGAGGCCACCGGCGCGATCTTCGTCGTCACCGACACGCGGGTGAGCTACCGCGCACCGGCGCGCCTGGACGACGAGCTCGACGTCAGCGTCGACCTGCGCGAGGCCGGCCGCGCCTCGATGGTCATCGCGCAGCAGGCGCGGCGCGGCGAGGCGCTGCTCGCCGAGGGCGACATCCGCATCGGCTGCGTCGACGCGGGAACCTTCAAGCCGCGGCGCATTCCGAACGAGGTGCTGCAAGTCTTCAACGCCGCATGACGGGCCCATGAACCAAGACCTCTCGATCACCACGCTCGTCCTGCAGGCGAGCTTCGTCGTGCAGATCGTGATCGCCGGCCTCGTGATCACCTCGCTGTCCAGCTGGACGGTGATCTTCGGCAAGCTGTTCGGCCTGCGCAAGGTGCGCAGCGGCAACGAGGACTTCGAGCGCGAGTTCTGGAGCGGCCGCAGCCTGACCGAGATGAACCAGGCCATCGGCGCCAAGACCGGCACCACCGCGCCGATGGAGCGCATCTTCGCCAGCGGCATGCGCGAGTTCATGAAGCTGCGCGAGAAGCGCCTGGACGCCGGCGTGCAGCTCGACGGCGCGCGCCGCGCCATGCGCGCCAGCTTCCAGCGCGAGATGGACGTCGTCGAGAGCAACCTCAGCTTCCTCGCCAGCGTGGGCTCGGTCAGCCCCTACGTCGGCCTCTTCGGCACCGTGTGGGGGATCATGCACGCCTTCGTCAACCTGGGCGGGCTGCAGCAGGTGACGCTGGCCACCGTGGCGCCGGCCATCGCCGAGGCGCTGGTGGCCACCGCGATCGGCCTGTTCGCCGCCATTCCCGCGGTGGTGGCCTACAACCGCTTCGCGCGCGACATCGACCGCATCGCCATCCAGCTCGAGACCTTCATCGAGGAGTTCACCAACATCCTGCAGCGCAACGTCGGCGGCAGCGCGGCGTCGATGGCGGTCACGCAGGTCCAGCAGCCGGCGGGGGCGCGCTGACCATGCCGCGGAGCCGCTGAGATGCCCGCCGTCGCCGGCCGCGGCCCGCGCCGCCGCTCGATGAGCGAGATCAACATGGTCCCGTTCATCGACGTGATGCTGGTGCTGCTGATCATCTTCATGGTCACCGCGCCGCTCATCACCACCGGCGTCGTCGACCTGCCGAGCGTGGGCAAGAGCGCGCAGCGGCCGACCAAGGTGGTCGAGGTCATCGTCGGCGGCGACGAGAAGCTCAAGCTGCGCGCCGACGCCCAGGAGCCGGCCGCCGTGTCGCTGCGCGACCTGGTGGCGCGCGTGCGCGCCGCGCAGGGCGGCAACGCCGACACGCCGGTCATCATCAGCGCCGACAAGAACGTGCGCTACGAGAGCGTGGTCAAGGTGATGGACCAGTTGCAGCGCGCCGGCGTGCGCCGTGTCGGCCTCTCGGTGCGCCAGTCCTCGGGCTGAGCGGCCAGCTGTCGGGCGCCGAAATGGTCAGCGTGGCCGCCTTCAAGAACGACGCGCTGCTGCCGCGCTCGCGCGACGGCCTGGGCCGCGGCGCCGTGCTCGCGCTCGGCGTGCACCTCGGGCTCGTCTTCGCGCTCACCGCGGCGGTGAAGTGGCGCACGCACACGCCCGACGTGGTGAGCGCCGAGCTGTGGGCGAGCGTGCCCGAGCTCGCTGCGCCGCCGGCGCCCGCCCCCGTTCCCGCGCCGCCGCCACCCCCACCGGCAGTGGCCGCCCCGGTCGAGCCGCCGCGGCCCAAGGTCGACATCGCGGTCGAGCGCGAGAAGGCGGCGCGCGAGAGAGCCGAGAAGGCCGAAGCCGAGCGCCTGAAGAAGGAAGCCGAAGACAAGCGCAAGCGCGACGCGGCCGAGAAGAAGGAACGCGAGGCGGCCGAGCAGCAGGCGCGCACCGAGGCGGCGCGCCAGGACACGCTGCGCCGCATGATGAGCCAGGCCGGCGCGGTGGCCGCCTCCGGCGTGGCGCCGGGCAGCGCGGCGCGCGACGCCGCGCCCTCGGCCAGCTACACCGCGCGCCTGGTGGCGCTGATCCGCGGCAACACGGTGTTCAGCGGCGAGGTGACCGGCAACCCGGCCGCCGAGGTGGAGGTGCGCGCCGCCGCCAGCGGCACCATCATCTCGCGCCGCCTGCTCAAGAGCAGCGGCAACGCGGCCTGGGACGAGGCGGTGCTGCGCGGCATCGACAAGACCGGCGCGCTGCCGCGCGACACCGACGGCCGCGTGCCCTCCACCGTGATCGTCAGCTTCCGGCCGAAGGACCAGTAGCCGCGGCCTCGTCGGGCAGCGCGTAGCGCGCGATGAAGGCGCGGTCGATGCGGTCCTTCCACCACCAGGCCCAGGCGCCCTCGGCGGACACGCTGCCCCACGAGACGATGGCGCGCCGCCCGCCGCAGGACACGAGGTTGAGCGAGCGCCGCTGCGGCCGGTACGGCACCAGGTCGCCGCCGCCCGCCGCACGCCGCAGGTTGAGCGCCAGCGGCGGGCCGGCGCGCACCGCGTAGACGCCGCTCTTCGGGTGCGGGGCATCGTCGCGCGTGGCCACGTCGCCCGCCGCGAACACGTTTGCATGCGACACGCTCTGCAGCGTGGCGCCGGTGCGCACGAAGCCGCGCTCGTCGAGCGCCAGGCCGCTCGACGCCAGCCAGCGCGGCGCGTCGACCCCGGTGGCCACGATGGCCGCGTCGCAGGCCACGCGCGCACCACCGGCGAGCCGCAGGCTGCCGGGCTGCACCTCGGCGCAGGCGTCGCGCAGCACCGTCACGCCGCGCCGCTCGAGGTGCCGGCGCGCATGCCGCATCACGGCCGGCGGGTAGCCGGCGAGCGGCTCGCCGCCGCCGGTGACGAGCGCGACGCGCGCGCCGGCCTGGCGAAAAGCGAAGGCCAGCGCCAGCTCCACGCCGGCGGCGCCGCCGCCGATGAACACGACGTCGAGCGCGGTGGCGGCGGCGCGCGCGGCGAGATCGTCGAGCACGCGAACGAACGGCTCGATCGGCCGCACGAAGACCGCGTGCTCGCGCGCGCCGGCGAGGCGCCCGCGGTCGATCTCGGCGCCGGTGTCGATCGACAGCAGGTCGTAGTCGAGCGTGCTGCCGTCGGCCAGGGTGACGCGGCGCGCCGCGGCGTCGAGCGCCGTGGCGCTGCTCCAGACCACGCGCGCGCCGGCAGCGCGGGCCAGCGGCGCGAGCGGGATCACGCAGTCCTGCTCGAGGTAGTGCCCGGCCACCAGCCCCGGCACCATGCCCGAGTACATCTGGCGCCGGTACGGCGTCACCAGCCGCAGTTCGACCGAGGCCGGCGGCGCGGCCGCGAAGTCCGTCAGCACGCGCACGTGGGCATGTCCGCCGCCCAGCAGCAGCAGGCGTCTCATGCCGGACGGGAAGCGGCGCGCCCGGGCATCAGGGTTCGAATCGCAGGTCGGTCACGTGGGCGATGCTACGGGCAGCGGTGTTGTCGGCATCGGCGGCGACGATCGCCGCCACCAGCGGCGGCACCGCCGCGCTCTCGCGGCCGAAGGCGCGTGCCCAGTCGGCGGCCACGTCGCGCTCCTCGTCGAACCAGGTGCCGGCCGCGTCGGCCTGCGTGCGCAGCACGATGTAGCGCACGCGGCGCGTGTACGGGTTGTCGAGCAGGCTGCGCGGCGGCTCGCCGCGCCCCCACACCCAGCACAGCGTGGCGCTGGGCAGGGCGTCGCCGGCCCGCGCGCGCGCCATCGCCATCAGGGGGCGTTCGAGCAGCGGCACGCGATCGAGCGGCAGGTCGAAGGCCAGGCAGACGCGCGCCGCGGTGTCGTCGCCCTCGCGGCGCGAAAGGTCGGCCTGCGGGTTGGGCTCAACCATGCGCCAGGCCCAGCGCAGGCGCCGCGGCGCCGGCTGTCCGCGCAGTTCGAACGTCAGGTTGCCGTACGAGCCGTCGGCCTCGATGCGCACGGCGTCGCGGCCGTCCACGCGCTCGGCCCGGTAGCGCGTGAGCGGCGGCTTCTGCTGCGGCAGGCCGACCACCTTCCAGCCTTCGCCGAGCCGGCCGTCGGCCGCCACCAGCGGCGCGGGCTGCGCCTGCGCGGCGGCCGCGATCAGCGCCAGCAGTGCCGGCAGCGAACGCAGCACCGGCAGCACCGTCAGCACCGTCAGCACCGTCAGGCTAACCGCGCCGCCACGCATGGAACCGTTCGACCCAGCGCAGCAGCCCCTGCGGCGCGTGCGCGCGCTTCCACTCGCCGGCGGCGTACTTGTTGGCCTCGGCCAGCGTCGGGTAGGTGTGGATCGTGCCGAGGATCTTGTTCAGGCCGAGGCCATGCTTCATCGCCAGCACGTACTCGGCGAGCAGGTCGCCGGCGTGCACGCCGACGATCGTCACGCCGAGGATGCGGTCCTTGCCCGGCACCGTGAGCACCTTGACGAAACCGTGCGCGGCGCTGTCGGCGATGGCGCGGTCGAGGTCGTCGATGCCGTAGCGCGTGACCTCGTAGGCGATGCCCTTGTCCTTGGCCTCCTGCTCGTTGAGGCCGACGCGCGCCACCTCGGGGTCGATGAAGGTGGCCCACGGGATCACCGAGTAGTCGGCCTTGAACCGCTTGAGTCCGCCGAACAGGCCGTTGACCGCCGCGTACCAGGCCTGGTGCGCCGCGGTGTGCGTGAACTGGTAGGGCCCGGCCACGTCGCCGCAGGCCAGGATGTTGGGGTAGATCGTCTGCAGGTACTCGTCGGTCGCCACGGTGCGGTTGACCGGGATGCCGAGTTCCTCGAGGCCGAATCCCGTGAGCCGCGCCACGCGGCCCACCGCGCACAGCAGGGTGTCGAAGGCGATGCGCTTCTCCCGGCCCTGCGCCTCGACGACGATGAACTTCTCGCCGGCCACCACCTCGCAGCGCAGCGCCTTGTGGCCGGTGAGCACGGTCACGCCGTCGTCCTCGAGCGCGCGGCGCGCGAAGGCCGAGACCTCCTCGTCCTCGCGCACCATGATGCGATCGAGCATCTCGATCTGCGTGACCTCGGAGCCCAGGCGCGCGAAGCTCTGCGCCAGCTCGCAGCCGATCGGCCCGCCGCCCAGCACCACCAGGCGCCGCGGCTGCTCGCGCAGGTTCCACAGCGTGTCGCTGGTCAGCACGCCCACCTGGTCGATGCCGGGCAGCGGCGGCACGAAGGGCCGCGCGCCGGTGGCGATGACGATGGCGCGCGTCGAGAGCACGCTCGTGCTGCCGTCGCTGCGCGTGATCTGCACGTGCCAGGGGTCGATGATCTTGGCCGTGCCGATCTGCACGTCGACGCCCAGGCCGGTGTAGCGCTCGACGCTGTCGTGCGGCTCCACCGCCCTGACCACGCCGGCCACGCGCTCCATGACCTGCGCGAAGTCGAGCTCGTAGCGCGCCGACCGGATGCCGTAGTCGGCGCTGTGGCGCATCTGGCGCGCCAGCGTCGCGGTCTTGATCAGCGCCTTGCTCGGCACGCAGCCGTAGTTCAGGCAGTCGCCGCCCATCTTGTGGCTCTCGACCAGCGTGACCTTGGCCTTCACCGCCGCCGCGATGTAGGCCGACACCAGCCCCGCCGCACCGGCGCCGATGACGACCAGGTTGCGGTCGTAGCTGCGCGGCTTCCTGTGCGCCCACTTCGCGTAGACGCGCCGCGCCTTGACGACGTCGACGATCTTCTTGGCGACGAGCGGGAACACGCCCAGCAGCACGAAGGAGACGATGAGCCCGGGCGACAGGATGCCGCGCAGCGACTCGAGCCGGCCGAGCTGCGTGCCGGCGTTCACGTAGACGATGGTGCCGGCGAGCATGCCGAGCTGGCTGACCCAGTAGAAGGTCCAGCCCTTCATGCGCGTCAGGCCGAACAGCAGGTTGATGGCGGCCGGCGGGATGGCCGGGATCAGCCGCAGCGTGAACAGGTAGAACGCGCCGTCCTTCTCGATGCCCTTGTCCACCTCGGCCAGGCGCTGGCCGAAGCGCGCGCGCACGCTGTCGGCGAGCACGTAGCGCGAGGCGAAGAAGGCGAGCAGCGCGCCCACCGACGACGCGAACGAGACGACGACGGTGCCCACCACGAGGCCGAATAGCGCGCCGCCGACGAGCGTCATCACCGCGCCCACCGGCAGAGCGAGCGCGAACACCACCACGTAGGCCAGCGCGTAGGCGCCGATCACGAGCAGCGGCCGCCGCGCGTACAGCTCGGCGAAGCCGGCCTGCGCCCCCTTGATGTACTCCAGGCTGAAGAAGCGCCCGAGGTCGAAGGCGAAGAACGCCACGACGAGCAGCACGAGCAGGGCGACGAGCGAGATCTTCTTCGGGTTCACGGCGTTCTCCTTGTTGTCTCGGCAGTCGCGCCGCGCGGCCCGCGCATTACGCCTTCAGCGCGCGCCAGGCGCCGATGATGCGCGTGGCCGTGGTCAGCGCGCACAGCGCGGCGAAGCCCCAGGCCAGCCGCGCGAAGTGTTCGGGCCATACGCACATCAGGCCGAAGCAGATCAGCGTCTCGGTGCCTTCGGTCAGGCCGCCCAGGTAGTACAGGCCCTTGCTCGGGTACGGGTCGCTGCGCAGCCCGCGCCGCTCGGCCATCACGGCGAAGGCGAGGAAGCTCGATCCGGTGCCGATGAAGCTGGCCAGCAGCACGGCCGCGGCCAGCGCGTTGGCCGGCGGGTCGGCGATGGCGAAGGCGAGCGGGATCGAGGCGTAGAAGAGGAAGTCGAGCACGATGTCGAGGAAGGCGCCGCGGTCGGTGGGGCGGGTGAGGCGCGCCACGGTGCCGTCCAGGCCGTCGAGCAGGCGGCTGGCGAGCAGCAGGGCCAGGCCGACGAGCGGCGCCGCGAGCGCGATGGCCACCGCCGCGGCGATGCCGAGCGCGAAGCCGCCCAGCGTGAGCGCGTCGGCACCGACGCCGCGGCGCACCAGCCAACGCGCCAGCGCCTGCAGGCCCGGCCCGAGCAGGCCGAGCGCGGCGCGGTCAAGCATGGTCGCTGCGGAGCGGGTGGGACGGCATGGTGCTCTGGTCGCGCGGACGCGAGGCATTCTTTCATGCGCGCGCAAAATGCCCCCTGACCGCCCGATCCCCGCCCGATCCCTCCCGCCACGATGCCGCCTGCGCTGTCCCTGGAAGAAGCCGTGCGCCTGGCGCTGGCCGACGCGGCCGACGCGGCCGGCCATGGCGGGCCACCGCCGCAGCTGCTGAGCGCCGAATCGGTAACCTGGCCCAACGGCGCGCTCGGCTGCGAGCAGGAAGGGCGGGCCTACACCATGGCCTTGGTGCCCGGCTACCTGATCCGCGTGTCTTGCGGCGAGCAGGTGCTGCACTACCACGCGGCGCGCCGTGGCCGGCCGTTCCTCTGCCCGGCCGATCGCGCCCGCCCGCCGATCCGCGACGAGCGGTTCTGAACGAAGCCCGCCTGTCCACCCCCACACCCGGGGGGCGTGGCGACTCTGACCGGTCAGGGAAAGCCAGCTTGGCGCACCGCGGCCGCTGAGCGCTAATCCGCGCCTTGTCGCGCCGTGTCGTCTTGCGGCGCGCTCTGTCACCAGGAGTCACGCTTCATGGCATTGCCCTTCCGTAAACACCGCCTGCCGCGCGCGGGCTCGGCCGCCCTCACCGCCGTCCTCTCGGCCGCCCTGCTGGCGGCCTGCGGCGGCGGCGGCAGCGACGAGTCCACCTTCGAGCCGCTGCAAGACGGCCGCGCCTTCGCGATGGCCGCGCAGTCGAGCGAGATGGCCGCCGCGGTGCTGCCCGACGCGATCGCGCTGCCCTCGGCCGCCGAGCCGCGCCTGGCGCGCCTGCAGGCCGCCGCCGCCCCGGTTGCCGCCAAGCGCCTGTACATCGTGCAGATGAAGCAGGCCCCGGTGGCCGGCTACACCGGCGGCATCAGCGGCTACGCGGCCACCAAGCCGGCCAAGGGCAGGAAGCTCGACAGCACCGCCCCGGCCGTCACCAAGTACGCCGACTACCTGACCGCCCGCCACGACGCCAAGCTCGCCGCGGTCGGCGGGCGCAAGGCCTACAGCTACCGCTACGTGTTCAACGGCTTCGCCGCCGAACTCAGCGACGCGCAGGCGGCCAAGCTGGCGGCCGACCCCGACGTGGTCGCCGTCACCAAGGACACCATCGCCAAGCTCGACACCGTGAGCACGCCGGCCTTCCTGGGCCTCAACGCCCCGGGCGGCATCTGGTCGGTGCTGAGCGGCAACGCCAACGGCGACCCGATCCGCGCCAACGGCCCGAACAGCGGCGGCGCCGGCGAAGGCGTGGTCGTGGGCATCATCGACTCGGGCATCTGGCCCGAGAACGCCAGCTTCTCCGACCGCGACGCCGACGGCAAGCTGGTGTTCCAGCAACTCCCCGGCTGGAACGGCAAGTGCGTGCCCGGCGAGGCCTTCACCGCCTCGGACTGCAACCAGAAGCTGATCAGCGCGCAGTACTTCACCGAGGGCTTCGGCGGCGGCGCCGAGATCAAGCGCCAGTTCCCGTACGAGTTCATCTCGGCGCGCGCGGCCGACGGCCACGGTGTGCACACCGCCAGCACCGCCGCAGGCAACTTCGGCGTGCAGGCCACGGCGGCCGGCAGCAACCTCGGCCGCATCAGCGGCATGGCGCCGCGCGCGCGCGTCGCCGTCTACAAGACCTGCTGGGGCATCTCGCCCGAAGGCGGCTGCCCGAACAGCGACAACGTGGCCGCCATCGACCAGGCGGTGGCCGACGGCGTCGACGTCATCAACTACTCGATCTCGGGCACTCGCACCAACTTCCGCGACCCGGTCGAGATCGCCTTCCTGTTCGCCGCGGAGGCCGGCGTCTTCGTCGCCGCCTCGGCGGGCAACGAGGGCCCCGACGCGAGCACGGTGGCGCACCCGAGCCCGTGGATCACCACGGTGGCCGCGAGCACGCACGACCGCTTCTACCTGGCCACGCTGACGCTGGGCAACGGCGCCGGCTACCAGGGCGCGTCGCTCAACAACGGCATCGGCTCGACGCCGATGGTGCTGTCGGACACGGCCGCCGCGCCGGGGGTGCCGGTGGCCGATGCGGCGCTGTGCTTCCCGAACTCGCTCGACCCCGCCAAGGTGGCCGGCAAGATCGTGGTCTGCGACCGCGGCGTGAACGCGCGCGTCGAGAAGAGCGCAGTGGTCAAGGCGGCCGGCGGCGTGGGCATGGTGCTCGTCAACGTCAGCCCCAACACGCTGAACGCCGACCTGCACACGGTGCCCTCGATCCACGTCGCGCACACCGACCGTGCGGCCATCCGCGCCTACGTGGCCGGTGCCGGCGCCAGCGGTGCCATCAGCGCCGGCCAGTCCACCAACGGCCTGGTCACCGCGCCGCAGATGGCGTCGTTCTCGTCGCGCGGGCCCCTGCTCGCCGGCGGCGGCGACCTGCTCAAGCCCGACATCACGGCGCCCGGCGTCGACGTGCTCGCCGCCTTCTCGCCGATCGAGGTCGGCACCGACTTCGACTTCCTGCAGGGCACCTCGATGTCGAGCCCGCACATCGCCGGCATCGCCGCGCTGATGAAGCAGCGCTTCCCGACCTGGAGCCCGATGGCCATCAAGTCGGCGCTCATGACCACCGCCTACCAGACCACGCGCACCGGGGCCACCGGTCAGGTGTTCGGCAATCCGTTCAGCTTCGGTGCCGGCCACGTCGACGCCACCCGGGCGCTCAACCCGGGCCTGGTGTTCGACTCGAACTTCGGCGACTGGCTCGGCTTCCTGTGCGGCACGCAGCTGCCGACCTCGTTCTGCACCGACGCCGGCGTGCCGGTGCTCGACCCGAGCGACCTCAACGTGCCCTCGGTGGCGATCGGCGACCTCGCCGGCACGCAGACCGTGACGCGCACGGTCACCAACGTGAGCGGGCAGCGCGCCACGTTCACGGTGGCGGTGAGCGGCCTGGCCGGCATGTCGGTCACGGTCAGCCCGGCGAGCTTCACGCTCAACCCGGGTGCCACGCAGAAGATCGCCATCACCATCACCAACACGAGCGCGGCGCTCAACGCGTACGCGTCGGGCGCGCTGGTGTGGACGAGCGACAAGGGCCACAGCGCGCGCATCCCAGCCGTCGCGCGGCCGGTGGCGCTGGCGGCGCCGGCGGCGGTGACGCTGGCCGGCGGCAGCGCCAGCTTCGGCGTCAAGTTCGGCTACACCGGCCCGTTCACGGCCACCGCGCGAGGCCTGGTACCGGCCACCATCACGGCGGCCGCCGTGTCGCAGGATCCGGACCAGACCTTCGATCCGGCCGACCCCACCGGCACCGGCTCGTTCACCGTGACGATCCCGGCCGGCACGACCTACGCGCGCTTCGCGCTGTTCGACGCCGACGTCGGCGCCGGCAGCGACCTCGACCTGTACGTCTACAACAGCGCCGGCACCCTGGTGGCCGTCAGCGCGGGCGGCACCTCGGCCGAGGAAGCCAACCTCGCCAACCCGGCGGCCGGCACCTACACGGTGTACGTGCACGGCTGGGGCGTGCCGGCGGGCAGCACGCCGTTCAAGCTGCACACCTGGCTGCTCGGCTCGGCCGATGCCGGCAACATGACGGTCACGGCACCGGCCACGGCCACGCTGGGCACCTCGGGCACGGTCACGGTGACGGCGGCGGCCGGACTGCCGGCCGGCCGCTGGCTCGGCTCGATCGTGTTCGGCGGCGCGGCGGGCATGCCGGCGCCGACGATCGTGCGCTTCGACAAGTAGCGCGCGCCGTCAGGCTCACGACGCCCCGCTTCGGCGGGGCGTTTTTCTTGGGACGCTCAGCCGATCAGCACCAGCCGCGCCCCCTCGGGCACGTCGTCGCGGTCGTGGGTGACCAGCACCGCGGGCACGCCGTGCCGCGCCAGCATCGTCCACGTGAACTCGCGCATGCGTGCGCGCAGCGCGGCGTCCAGGCGCGAGAACGGCTCGTCGAGCAGCAGCGCTCGCGGCGCGGCGAGCAGCGCGCGCAGCAGCGACACGCGCGAGCGCTGTCCGCCCGAGAGCTCGGCCGGCCGCCGGCCGGACAGCCCCGCCAGCTCGGCCGACGCGAGCATCGCCTCGGCACGCGCCACGCGATCGGCGCGCGCACCGGCAGGCAGCGCGAACAGCAGGTTCTCCAGCACCGTCAGGTGCGGGAACAGCAGGTCGTCCTGGAACAGCAGCCCGATGCGGCGCTGCTCGACGGGCAACGCCTGCACCGCGCGGCCGTCGAGCCAGACCTCGCCGCGGCCCTCGAGCGGCGGTTCGAGCAGGCCGGCCAGCCAGGCCAGCAGCGAACTCTTGCCGGAGCCGCTGGCGCCCATCACCGCGAGCACCTCGCCCGGGCCGACGCGCGCGTCGAGCGCCGGCACGAGCACGCGGCCCGCGAGCGTGATCTCGACGGCGCGCAGCTCCAGCATCAGGCGCCCCTCGGCGGGCCCGCGGGCGTCGGTGCGGTCACCTGCGCGGCCGGCCGCGCCCGACCATCCGGATCATCCCGGGCAGCCAGCGCGGCGAGCGCGAAGCCGGCCAGCGGGAGCAGTGCCTGCAGCAGCGCGAACGCGGCGCCGAGCGTGCGCTGGCCGCCGCTGGCCAGCGTGACCGCCTCGGTGGTCACCGTGGCATGGCGCCCGGCACCGATGAACTGTGTGGCCACGAACTGCGCCACGCTGACCGCGAAGCCCACCGCCAGCGCGGCGGCGATCGGCGCGGCGAGCAGCGGCCACTTCACGCGCCACCAGAAGGCCGTCCGCGAGCGGCCGAGCGCGAGCGCGGTGTGCTCGAGCCGCACGTCGAAGCTGCGCCAGGCGGGCCGCAGCACCAGCCAGCTGTAGGGCAGCACGACGAGCACGTGCACCCACAGCAGCGCGGCCACGCTGCCGTCGATGCGCAGGTGCAGGCTGCCCTGGTACAGGCCGGCCATCAGCAGGAGCCCGGGCAGCACCAGCGGGGCGAGCGCGAACGGCGCGACGCGGCCGTCCCACTGCGCCGGCGTGGCTTCGAGCCAGGCCCAGGCGAGCACGAGCCCGGCGGCCGACGCGGCCAGCGCCAACGCCGCCGTGAAGCCGAGCGTGCGGCCGGCCAGCAGCACCTGGGCCCAGGCGTCGAGCGTCAACACCTGCGGCCGCCACGACGGGAAGGTCCACACGCCGGCCACGCTGAGCCCGGCCAGGAGCGCGATGACGACGGCGTAGGCGGCGACGAGGGCCACCGCCGCGGCCCGGGCCGCGCCGGCCGCGGCACGCCGCGGCGCCGGCCGCCGGCCCGAGGTGGCGGCCGCGATCCAGGCGCGCCGCACCAGCGGCCAGGCGAGCGCGGCCAGCCCGCACAGCCCGAGCAGCACCAGACCGAGCAGCAGCGCCGCTGTGGCGCCGCGCGCGTTGGCGCCGGCGCTGCCGTCCTGCAGGTCGGCGTAGGCGCTCACGGCCAGCGTAGGCGGCGAGTTAGGCCCGACGACCAGTGCCACGTCGACCACCGTCAGCCCGTAGGCCAGCACGGCGAGCAGCGGCCAGGCGAGCAGCGGCAGCACGAGCGGCCATCCCAGGCGCCACCAGAAGGCGCGGCGCGTGTAGCCGAGGCTGCCGGCCATCGCGAGGGCCTGCTTCAGGCGTGCCGCCTCGTCGGTGCGCGCGAGCAGCGCCGCCAGGTTCCACAGCAGGAACGGCGTCTCCTTGAGCACGAGCACGCCGATCAGCATCAGGCCCTGCGGGTCGTTCACCGTCACCCAGGCCGGCGGCGCGCTCCAGCCGGCGAGCGGCGCGATGGCTCGCGCGAGCAGCCCGGCCGGCGCGAACAGCCAGGCCGCGCCGATGGCGAAGGCGGCGTGCGGCACGGCGAGCATCGGTGCGAGCGCGCGCACGAGGCGCGTCCAGGCCGGCGTGCCGTGCAGCGCCTTCACCAGCACCATCGCGAGGGCCAGCGACAGCAGCGTGCTGGCCAGCGCGCCCGTCACGCTGAGCGCGAGCGCGGTGGGCCATTGCGGTTGGTCGAGCAGCTCGCGCCAGCCGCGGGGGTCGAAGGCTTCGCCCAGGCCGAACGCGAGGCCGGCGACCAGCGGCAACGCGAAGATGAGCAGCACGCCGGCCCGCCCCGCCGCGCGCGCGGCGCGCACTGCGGCGGCGGCGCGGGGCTTCAACCGCCGTACCGGCGTTGCCACTCGCGCTCGAGCGGCTCCACCCAGCTGCCGTGCGGCTCGGGCAGCACGGGCGCACTCTGCGTCAGCTGGCCCGGCGCGCCGCCGGCCTGGGCGAACAGCGCGCGCTCGGCGGCCGCGAGCCTGTCGGGCGCGAGCACCGTGGGGTCGCCCCAGACCTTGATGTCGGCCTTGCGCGCCTGCGCCAGCGGCGAGAGCATGAAGTTGGCCACCACCTGCGCGCCCTCCTTGGCGCGCGCGTTGAACGGGATCGCCAGGAAGTGCGTGTTGCCGATCGTGCCGCCCTTCCACTGGAAGCTCGCCACGCTCGCCGGCAGCGCCTTGGCGGCGATCTGGTTGGCGGCTTCGTTGGGGTTGAAGGTCAGCGCGATGGCGAGTTCGCCGTCGGCCAGCATCTGGCGCAGCGCCGTCGGGTTGGCCGGAAACTGCCGGCCGGCACGCCACAGGTTCGGGTGCAGGCGGTCGAGCGCGGCCCACAGCGGCGCCGTCACGCGCTCGAAGGCCTCGGCGGCAAACGGGCGGTACAGCGGCGCGCGATCGGGCACCACGTCGAGCAGCACCTGCTTGACGAAGGTGGTGCCGATGAACTGCGGCGGCCGCGGGTAGGTGAAGCGGCCCGGGTTCTGCTGCGCCCAGGCGAGCAGTTCGGCCAGGCTCGCCGGCAGCTCGCGAACGCGCGCGCCGTCGGCGTAGAAGGTGAGCTGGGCCATGCCCCAGGGCGCCTCCATGCCTTCGACGGGTTCGGAGAAGTCGATGCGCGTGGTCGGCTTGCCCACGGTGTCGACGAACGCGAAGTGGGGCAGCGCTTCGGCGAAGGGGCCGAACAGCAGGCCCTCGCGCTTCATGGCGAGGAAGTTCTCGCCGTTGATCCACACCAGGTCGGCCGAGCCGTCGTTGCGCGCCGCCGCCTTCTCGGCGCGCACGCGGCGCACCACCTCCACGGTGTCGGCGAGCTTGACGTGCTCGAGGATCACGCCGTGGCGCCGCTGCAGCTCGCCGGCCGCCCACTGCAGGTAGGCGTTGATGCGCTCGCTGCCGGCCCAGGCGTTGAAGCGCACGGTCTGGCCGCGCGCGGCCTGCTCGATGCGCGCCCAGTCGGCAGCGCCGCCCTGCGCACGCAGCGCCGGGGCGAGCAGCGCCAGACACGCGCCGAAGGCGCGACGGCTCAGGAGGTTCATCGCGTCAGAACCGCTCTTGGGCGGTCACGGTCACCGGGTGTTCGAGGGGCGGCAGCAGGTCGCTGCCGCTGTCGGACACGAAGCGTACACGCAGCACGTAGCTGCCCGCGGCGAGGAACAGGTTGACCTGGGTCGCGCCATGCGACAGGTCGACGGCCTGCACCGGCCGGCCGCCGGCCCCCAGCACGTCGAGCATGAAGTGGCCCAGGCCCTCGCCGCCATGGCCGCGCGCGGCCACGCCGAAGCCGTCCACCGCCAGGCGCACGTTGAACGGGCTCACCACCGGCTCGCCCAGGCGCAGGTTGCCCACCAGCAGCCGCTTGCCCTCGCCGCGCGGGCGCGCCACCTCGTCCTGGTACCAGGCTTCGCAGGCGGCCTGCCCGTTGGCGGGCGCGATGCGCGGCGCCGGGCCCTCGCGCGGGCCGAGCACCTTGACCGTGATCTCGGGGCTGTAGACGAAGTAGGGCCGGTGGTCGTGGTCGGCGAACAGCAGGCGCAGCTTGTGCGTGCCCGGCGGCAGGCTGAGCGTGGTGCCGGTCTGCCCCTTGCCGAAGTGGCGGTGCTTGTCGCTGAACGGGATCTTGTCGCCGACGTTGGACGGCAGCGGCGTGTTGACGAGCAGGTGGTGGTGGCCGGCCTTGGCGTGCGGCTTGCCGGCCGGCACGACGCCCATGCCGCGGATCGCGAAGTCCACCTGGAAGGGCGAGCGCACCTCGTAGCCGTCGCGCAGGTTGGAGAAGTCCACCGCGGTCGGCTCGTTGAGCTTGACGCGCGTGCGCTCGCGCGTCATGGCCAGCCAGCAGGCCCGCTCGCGCTCGTCCTGCGGCAACGGCAGCGCTGGGGCCGGCGCCGCGGCCAACGCCGCGAGCAAGACCGACACGGCGCCCCAGACAGCAGAACGCATGCGATTCCCCCCTGTAACCGCATGATTCTGTCATCGCGTCGCCCCGGGGTCTGTGAAGTCCTGCCGTCACGTCAGACGCTCCTGCGCATGTGCAGGAGTCGGGCGCCGGGCGTCGTCCTTACACGCGGCGAGCGCGTCTCAGGGCAAGCCCCGAGAAAGCCCCGGGGGGTTCACGCCGCTTCGCCGCAGCCGCCGCCGCCCGGCGTCTCGATCACGAAAACGTCGCCCGGCTCCATCGCGGCCGAGCCGATGTGGTCGAGCACGAGCACGCTGCCGTCGCGCCGCTCGACGCGGTTGACGCCGAGCGCGCCGGGCTCGCCACCGGCCATGCCGAAGGCCGGCACCTTGCGCCCGTTCGACAGGATCGACGCGGTCATGCGCTCGAGGAAGCGCACGCGGCGCACGCCGCCGTCGCCGCCGCGCCAGCGCCCGGCGCCGCCGGAGCCGCGACGGATCTCGTAGCTCTCCAGCCGCACCGGGAAACGGAACTCGAGCACCTCGGGGTCGGTGAGGCGCGAGTTGGTCATGTGCGTCTGCACCACGCTGGTCCCGTCGAAACCGCCGACGACGCGGCCCGCGTCGTCCTGCACGACCCCGGCGCCGCTGCCGCCGGAGATCGTCTCGTAGTACTGGTGCGTCTCGTTGCCGAAGGTGAAGTTGTTCATCGTGCACTGGCTCGCCGCCATCACGCCCAACGCGCCGTACAGCGCGTTGGTCACGCACATCGAGGTCTCGACGTTGCCGGCCACCACCGCGGCCGGCGGGCGCGGGTTGAGCATGCAGCCCTCGGGCACGATCACCTCGAGCGGCTTCAGGCAGCCGGCGTTGAGCGGGATCTCGTCGTCGACCAGGGTGCGGAAGACGTACAGCACGGCCGCCATCGTCACCGCCTTGGGCGCGTTGAAGTTGTTCGGCAGCTGCGCGCTGGTGCCGGTGAAGTCGATGGTGGCCTCGCGGCGCGCCGCGTGCACGGTCACCTTCACCGCGATGCGCGCGCCGTTGTCGAGTTCGAGCGTGAACGCGCCGTCCTTGAGTGCGGTGATGACACGGCGCACGCTTTCCTCGGCGTTGTCCTGCACGTGCTTCATGTAGGCCGCCACGGTGGCGCGACCGAACTGCGCGACCATCGCGCGCAGCTCCTGCACGCCCTTCTCGTTGGCCGCGATCTGCGCGCGCAGGTCGGCCACCGTCTGCTGCGGGTTGCGCGCCGGCCAAGCGCCCGAGCGCAGCTGCTCGAAGAGCTCAGCCTCGCGCAGGCGGCCGTCGCGAACGAGCAGGAAGTTGTCGAACAGCACGCCCTCCTCGTCGATCGTCTTGCTGAACGGCGGCATCGAGCCGGGCGTGCTGCCGCCGATGTCGGCGTGGTGGCCGCGGCTGGCCACGTAGAAGCTCGGCTTCGGGTCGTTCGGCTCGAGGTACACCGGGGTGACGACCGTCACGTCGGGCAAATGAGTGCCGCCGTTGTACGGGTCGTTGAGCACGTAGATGTCGCCCGGCCGCATGCCCGGGTTGCGTGCGATGACGGTCCTGATGCTCTCGCTCATCGAGCCCAGGTGCACCGGCATGTGCGGCGCGTTGGCGATGAGCTGGCCCTGCTCGTCGAAGAGCGCGCAGGAGAAGTCCAGCCGCTCCTTGATGTTCACCGAGTAGGCGGTGTTCTGCAGGCGCAGGCCCATCTGCTCGGCGATGTTCATGAAGAGGTTGTTGAAGACCTCGAGCATCACCGGGTCGGCCTCGGTGCCGATGGCGTGCTGCGTCGCGCGCGCCACCACGCGCTGCATCTCGATCGGCCCGGCCGCCGTGAGCCGCGCCTGCCAGCCCGGCTCGACCACCGTGGTGGCGTTGCGCTCGGCGACGATGGCCGGGCCGTCAACCAGCGCGCCGGCGGGCAGGGTCTCGCGCACGAAGAGCGCGGCGTCGAGCCAGCGCCCGCCGCTGTGCATGCGCACCTGCGCGTCGGGCGCCGGGCGCACCGGTTGCGGGTCGATGCCGGCGTCGGGGCCGGCATGGCGCTCGCCCGGGCCCACTGCCTCGACCGACACCGCTTCGATGACGAGCATGCGGTCGGGCATCAGGAAGGCGAAGCGCTGGCGGTAGGCAGCCTCGAACTCGCGCCGGATCGCGCCGATGTCGCCGAACGGCACGACGAGCGCGGTGTCGGTGCCCTGGTAGCGCACGTGCACCTTGCGGCGCAGCTCGATGGTGGCGCGCGGCACGCCCTGCTCGGCCACCTCGTCGGTGGCGGCCTGGCCCAGTGCCGCCAGGCGCGCCTCGGCCGCGGCGAGGCCGGCTTCGTCGAGCGGTAGCTCGATCGAGCCCTCGCGCATCGCGATCTGGTCCGCCAGGCCCATGCCGTAGGCGCTGAGCACGCCGGCCAGCGGGTGGATGAAGACGCGGCTCATGCCGAGCGCGTCGGCCACCAGGCAGGCATGCTGGCCGCCGGCGCCGCCGAAGCATTGCAGTGTGTACTGCGTGACGTCGTAGCCGCGTGCCACCGAGATGCGCTTGATCGCGTTGGCCATGTTCTGCACGGCGATCTGCAGGAAGCCTTCGGCGAGCGACTCCGCGCTCGTCTCGCGCCCGGTGTCCTGGCGCACCCGTGCGGCGAGCCCCTCGAACTTGGCGACCACGCCGTCGCGGTCGAGCGGCTCGTCGGCCTTCGGGCCGAACAC
>Ga0073934_10005465_pt1 | contig 19615 bp, 21 predicted proteins | sample LarsenN4metaG_FD_76834 | JGI IMG/M metagenome (GOLD analysis project Ga0073934, IMG submission 76834) | Hot spring sediment bacterial and archeal communities from British Columbia, Canada, to study Microbial Dark Matter (Phase II) - Larsen... ... | reverse complement strand
TGCTGGCAGCGCGCGCAGGATCACCGCCGCACCGAACTGCGCGCGGCCGCGCGGGCGCTGCCGGCGGCGGACGCGATCCTGGCGATTCCCCGCCAGCGGCTCGATGCCTGCGCCGAGCGCCTGCCGCGCGCGCTGCGCGCCAACGCGCAGCTTCACCATACCCAGTTCTCGCGCGTCGCCACTCGGCTGTCGCCAAGGCTGCTGCGCCACCACGTCGAGCGGCGGCGCGAGCGGCTCGACACGCTGACGGCGCGCCTTGCCGCCGCGCTCAGGGCCTATCGCGAGGCGCGCCGCGCCGCCATTGCCCGAAATGACGACCGGGTGAAAGCCTGCGGCGAACGCGCCCGCCGCGCCTTCAAGAACCTGATCGCAAGCCGTGCGGCACAGGTCGAGCGCGCAGGCCAACTGCTTGCCGCCCTCTCCTACCGCGGCGTGCTCGCGCGCGGTTTCGCGCTGGTGCGCGACGCGGCCGGCCAACCGTTGCGCACGGCGCGGGCGGTGACGCCGGGCATGCGGCTCGACATCGAGTTCACCGACGGGCGCGTCGGCGCCGTTGCCGAGGGCGGCGGCAAGCCCGCGCGCGAGCCGGCTTCCGCTCCCGCGTCGGCTTTACGCAAGAAGGGCGGCGGCGAAGGCCAGGGCAGCCTGTTCGGATAGCGCAAGACAGCGTGCCCGCATTCCAACATGATCTTGTCTGCCCCGGTTGCGGGGAGGGGGAGCGGTGGGGACGGCAGCACGATCATCCGACCTGTTCGGGCATCCGCGCGGGCTGTCCTACCTGTTTGCCACCGAGATGTGGGAGCGCTTCTCCTACTACGGCATGCGCGCCCTGCTCGTGCTGTACATGGTGACGTATCTGTTCGACCCGGCGCGCGCGGACACCGTGATCGGCCTTGCCGCCGTCCGCACTGCGCTGGAGCGCCTGTTCGGGCCGCTCGCCGCGCAGCCGTTCGCCTCGCACCTCTACGGGCTCTACACCGGTCTTGTCTATTTCACACCGATCATCGGCGGGCTCATCGCCGATCGTCTGCTCGGCCAGCGGCGCATGGTGCTGATCGGCGCCGTGCTGATGGCGATCGGCCATTTCATGATGGCGTTCGAGCCGCTGTTCCTGTTCGCGCTGACGCTTCTCATCCTCGGCAACGGCGCGTTCAAGCCCAACATCTCCACCCAGGTCGGCGCGCTCTACGCGCCGGGCGACGCGCGACGCGACCGCGCCTTTTCCATATTCTACGTCGGCGTCAACCTCGGCGCCTTTCTCTCCCCGCTCGTCTGCGGCACGCTGGGCGAGACGATCGGCTGGCATTACGGATTCGCAGCGGCCGGCGTCGGCATGACGCTCGCGCTCGTGATCTACCTCGCTGCCGCGCCCGCCCTGCCGCCGGACGCGACAACGCGGCGCCCGCCGGCGGATCAGGCGCGCAAGCTCAGCGGCGAGGAATGGCGCGCCATCGGTTCGCTGGTCCTGCTCGCATTGCCGGTGACGCTGTTCTGGGCAACCTATGAGCAGGTCGGCAATACCATCGTGCTGTGGACGAGCGACCACACCGACCGCACGCTCAACCTGCCGCTGTTGCGCGTGCAGATTCCGGTGACCTGGTTCCAGGCCTTCAATCCGTTCCTGATCTTTGTCTTCACGCCGCTGGTGCTGGCGTTCTGGCGGCGGCAGGCGCAAGCCGGCCGCGAGCCCTCGACCGTCGCCAAAATGGCCTATGGCTGCTTCGCCAATGCGCTCGCGCATCTGATCCTGTGCGCGGCGGCGCTGGCGGCCGGTGGCGGTCGGGCGAGCTGGCTGTGGCTTGCCGCCTACTTCGTCGTCATCACCGTGGGCGAGCTCTATCTCTCGCCGATCGGGCTGTCGCTCGTCACCAAGGTGGCGCCACTGCGCCATCTCTCGATGATGATGGGGGTGTGGCTGGCCACGAGCTTCACCGGCGGCCTCCTTGCCGGCTATCTCGGTGGTTTCTGGTCGACGATGGAGAAGAGTGCCTTCTTCCTGATGATCGCCCTGATCGCCGCCGCCGCCGGCCTCGCAGTGCTGGCGTTCGGCCGGCCGCTCGCGCGCATCATCCGGGCCTGAGGCTGCGACACGGCCAGCGCCCGCCTCGCCGGCCGCCAGCAGCCACCGAAGCGGTCAGGCGTTGACCGTGTCTTCGATGATTCTGACGCCAAGCTGCATAAAGGCGCCGTCGATCTTCTCCGGATTGCCCTCCCTGAGCGCCAGAATCAGCGCGCGCACCTCGCTCGACCCCACGCCCGGCTGCGAGAACAGCGGATTGTTCAGCACCGCCTGCAGGTCCGGCCGGTCGTCCGGATCGGGCCGCAGCAGGTCGTTCAACAGCGAATCGACCTGCACATGCCCGGTCGATTCGAACAGCGGCTCGCCGGTGCCGACGGGATTGCCCCGCGAATCGAGCTGATAGCCGATGGCGACGTTGTTGCGGTCGCTGCGGAACGCAACCAGCTTTCCCTCGACCTCGGCATTCCAGGCGAAGTCGAGGAATTGCTGCTGCCCGCTCCACAGGTCGACCCCCATGATGCCGAGCGCCCAGGTGTCGGACTTGTTGGTGATCCCGATTCCCTCGACGTTCTGACGGATCACCGGCTGCAGGATGCTGCCGGTCAGGATATTCAGGGCCTGCTTGTTCTCGCGGCGGATCTTGACGAGATCGTTCTTGCTTGCCCCTTCGGGTTCCGGATGCAGGAAAATCACGTCCTCGAGCTGGCGGTTGACCTGCTTGGTAACGTTGTCCAGCTTGGGGGCGGTCAGGCCCCTGAGGGCATCGACGTTGCGCTTGGCGTGGATCACCTCGGGCGCAAGCCAGGTCGGATTGTCCGGCGGCGTGTAGCCCTCGATATTGATTTCGGTCCCTTCCGTCGACAGGCCGAAGTCGGAGATTTTCGCCTCCCCGCCCGTGCCGATCAGAACGTTCGGGGTCTTCAGATCGAGATGCATTCCCTCGCGTGTGTCCTGGATATGGTGCAGGCCTTCGACCATGTCCTTGAACAGCGTCAGCCGGACGACTTCCGCCATCTGCGGGGTGATCTTGCCCGGGCCCGTCCCGACCGAGTTCTTGAGCAGCTTGGCGAATTCGAGCATGTCGCCGCCGGGAGCAAGCTCCATGGCGATGCCGAAGCGCCCCTCAGGCGTGCGGATCATGCCTGACATGCCGAGGACGTTCTTGTGGCCCTCGCCTTGCAGCGTGCGGTGCGCACGGATCTCGGCTCCTCCCTCTTCGATCGCCTTCATCCGCAGCTCGCGGGCCATCCTCCAATCGTCCTCCGGCGACTGCGGCGGCGCATTGGCGAGCTTGAAGGCGATCTGCTTCTTCGGTTCGGCATCCTTGACCTCCCGGTAGAGGAAGACCTCGGCATAGCCGCCGGTGCCCAGGTGCCTGACCGGCTCGTAGACGGTACCGTCGATCTTGATGTTGGAGAGAGTGGCGGTGCGGGCCACCCCGTTCTTGGTCCAGGCCACCTGCTTCTCGGAGCCTGGAACCTGGGAACTGCCCGTCATCTTGGCTGCGGCGACGTCATAGGCGTCGTCGATGAAGCCCATCACCTTCTGTTGGAAGTTTTCGGTCTTGGCGAGCTCGGCCCAGGCTTCTTCACCGATCCGCGCCCTGAACGCGTCCAGCAGTTGCTGCTTGAAGTCGCCGCCCCATGCGGTGGCGAACATCATGCGCGAGTCTTCGCTCGGATTGAGACGCTTGAACTGCTCTGCAATGGCATCCCCGAGCGCGTCCGACAGCACCTTCAGATCGGCATTATTCTGGATGCCGGTCTTGAGCCCCGGCGCAAGACCGGAAATGGCGTAGCCGAAGTCGCCCAGCATCGACAGTTTCGGACCGCCGTCGGGGGTCACCTCCCTGCCGTAGGCCTCGGCGCCCTTGGCCGCCATGGCCAGCACGCGGATCAGGCCGCCGCGGACCGAGTGATCGCCGGTGGCGCGCAACTGCGCGCTGATCTGTTCGGACAGGTTGGCGATCGCCGCTCGATCCGCATTGCTCAGGGTGCGGTTGCCCTTGATGTCGTCGAACGTGCGTTGAACCAGCTGCTCGATCGCGACCTTGGCGGCCTCCTTGCGCCGCTCCCACTTTCCGGTGATCAGCGCAAACAGGCTCGGCGATTTCTTGCCGATGTAGAGGGTTGTTTCCCCGGTCTCCTTGTCGACCTTGCCGTGGATCTTCTTGTTGCCGCCGTGCTCGTCGACGAACCGTCGCACGTCCTCGATCGTGGTCTGCGGACCGATCGTAAGCGAAGGCCCTGCCATGGTCGTCTCCTGCGAAATCCGGTTTCTTCGACGTCAGGCCTGGAACGTGACGGTCTCTTGCGCCGCCGGGGCGACCGCGGCATCCGCGCTCGCGGCACCGACGAACCCCCGCCACACCAGAGTCTTGCGCTCCATGTTGGCGAGAATCGTCGCCAGACCACGGGCGGTCAGACCGTCGATGCCGAGGTCGACCATCTGCACGATCTCGCCATCGGTTCCGGTCATCGCCATGCGCACACCGCCGGTATCCAGCACGAGGAAATTGTAGGTCATCATCGCTTCCAGCACGGCCAGCCGCCGTTCCGGAGGGGGCACGCCGATGGTGGTCATGAGCACGAGGCGATTACCCTCGGCGTTGCAGCCGACCTCGACATCCACCGCCTCGAAGCGGACCACCCAGTTACCCTCCGCATTGCGCACGACCGCTGCGACATCCTCGTCGAGGGACGCCGCCTCCACCATCAAGGCCGACACTTGCTCCAAGCTCGCCATCGCCGTCCCTCCCCTGCATCCGGCCTGTGCCGTCGCAAGCCTCACTATGCACGGCTCGGCGTGGCGGGCTGTGTTCAATGTGACAGGGAGGCAGCAACAGGCCGTCGATTTGCCCGCCGGATGGCCATCCTGCATCCAGGCGGAACCGGCGCGGGGCCGCAAGATGACTTTCGTGCCCGCCCATGAACGACTATGTTCTGGTCAAAACCGCTGTCATGCCCCTTATTTCGGGGCGACGGAGACCGGATGTGCTGAATCGCTACGATCGGCCCTCGCCCATGGCGGGCGAAGCCGAAGTCAGGTATCTCGACGGGGATTTCCGCATCGTGCGGCCGGGCGCCTTCGTGCGCTGCGCCGTGACCGGCGTGCCGATTCCGCTGGAGGAATTGAAATACTGGAGCGTGGACCTGCAGGAGGCCTACGCCACCCCGGAGGCCGTGCTGCGGCGCTTCCACCCCGAGCGCGCGAAATAGCCCTTCCTCAGCCTGCGCATGTCAACAGGAGGTCGCGAAAGGCCGTCCGCTCCTCGACCTCAAGCGTGACCGGTAGCGCCCGCGCAGTGCGCGCCAGCGCCGTGACGTCGGGCTCGCCAAAAAGCCGAACCTCGTCCTTCTCCGTGGTGACCGGGACAAGGTCCTCGCGCTCGGCGCGGGCAATCAAATCAAGCGCCTCGTGGCGCCGATAGCGGTGGTGGTCGGGAAAGGCGACCGCTGCCCGCACCTCGATACCGGCGTCGGCAAGCGTGGCGAAGAACTTGTCCGGAATGGCGATGCCGGCAAATGCGAGCGCCTTGCGCCCGCGTAAGGCGGCAAGCGCGGCGGCGTCGGGTGCGAGCCGTGCATGAAACACCGGCAGCCCCCGTGCGCGCGCCTGCGTCGCAACCGCGTCGCCGGCTGCGCCATCCCCGACCAGCATCAGCGCATGGGCGAACGCAAGCTGCGTCACAAGCGGCGCCCGCAGCGGCCCCGCCGGGCACACAAGACCGTTGCCGACGCCGCGGCCTCCATCCACCACCAGGATCGACAGGTCCTTGTGCAGCGAGGGGTTCTGAAAACCGTCGTCCATGACGATGACGTCGGCACCGCTTGCGCGCGCGAGCGCAGCGCCGGCGACGCGATTGCGCGCAACGATGGTCGGTGCGACGCGCGCGAGCAGCATGGGCTCGTCGCCGACCTCGGTCGCACGATGGACCGCAACATCGACTTGCAGCGGGCCGCGGGCGGCGCCGCCATAGCCGCGGCTGAGCAGGAACGGCCGCCGACCGGCCGCCTGCAGCATCCGCGCGACGGCAATAGCGGTCGGGGTTTTGCCGGCGCCGCCGAGCGTGGGGTTGCCGATGCAGATCACCGGCACGCCGACGGAGCGGCCGGAGCCTCGCATGCGCCGGGAGGTGAGGGCGCCATAGATCGCAGCCGCTGGCGACAGCAGGCTGCAGGCGAGCCCGGCCGGCCGTCCCCAGAAGCGCGGCTCACGCATCTGCCCCCCGCCGCTCCAGGCTGAACTGCATGAGATAGGGGTCGAGTGCCGCGACGGTCTTGGCAAGCGCGCCGGCGAGCGTGTCCATCGCCTTCAAGCCGGTCTGCGCCAGCTGCTCGCGCGCTTGCGTGTCCTTCAGCAGCGCGCCGATCCGCACCGTGAGCTTGCCGCTGTCGGGCACGAGTTCGGCGCCGCCGGCGGCGTCCAGCGCCGCATAGATTTCCGCAAAATTCCAGACATGCGGGCCGTGCAGGACGGCGACGCCGAGCTTGGCAGCCTCGATCGGATTTTGCCCGCCGTGGCCCACCAGCGACCCGCCCACGAACACGATCGGCGCCACGCGGTAGATCAGGCCAAGTTCGCCGAGCGTGTCGAACACATAGATGTCACACGCCCGCTCGGGCAGTTCGCCGCGCGACCGCAGCGCCGGATGTAGCCCGGCCACGCGGGCGATCTCGCCAACGCCCTGGCCGCGATCCGGATGACGCGGCGCAATCAGCGTCAGCAGGCCTGGAAACGTATGCATCAGCCGGCGGTGCGCGTCGATCATGGCGGCCTCTTCGCCCGGATGGGTCGAGGTCGCCGCAATCACCGGCCGGCCGGCGATCGCGCCCTTGAGCGCCTTGAGCTTGTCCTCGTCGGCGGGCGGCGCCGGCACGTCGAGCTTGAGATTGCCCGTCGTGACCACGCGCGGCGCGCCGAGCCGTGCGTAGCGGGCGGCGTCCTCCGCCGACTGCGCAAGGCAAAGGTCAAAGCGGGTGAGCAGCGCGCCGATGGAATGCGGCACCAGGCGCCAGCGGTTGAACGAGCGTTCCGACACCCGGCCGTTGACCAGGATCAGCGGAATGCCCCGCTTGGATGCGGCGACAATGAGATTCGGCCACAGATCCGATTCGACGAACAGTGCAAGATTCGGCTGCCAATGCGCGAGGAAGCGGGCGGCGAACTGTGGGATGTCGATCGGGGCAAACTGATGGATGACGTCCGGCGGCAGCCGCCGTTCCGCAAGCCCGGCCGAAGTGACCGTGCCCGAGGTCACGAGCACGGCGAGATCGCGGGCGCGTATGCGCTCGATCAGCGGCAGGATCGACAGCAGCTCGCCCACGCTCGCCCCGTGCAGCCACACCAGCGCCCCCTGCGGCCGCGCGATCGCGCTCTGCCCGCGTCGCTCCGGCAATCGCTCGGCGTGCTCCTTGCCGCGCTTGAGGCGGTAGGACAGGAGCATGTCGGCGAGCGGCACCGCCGCCGCCGTCAGCAGCGCATAGGCGTGCAGGGTCAGCGGCAGACGGCTAGGCACGGGCGGCGTCCGCGGCGGTTCCGTCCGCCAGTTCGTGGGCGCGGCGGGTGACGGCGTCGAGCGCTTCCTGCACAGCGCAGCGCGCAAGCTCGAGCGTTGCCGGATCGGCATCGGCCGGCACATGGATCGGCGCGCCGGCCACTCTCGCCCCGCGCCCGAACGGCAGGTTGATGGTGGTGCGATCCCAGTTGTCGAGCACGATGCGATGGCGGGTGGCGATCGCCACGGGGAAGATCGGACGGCCCGAGTGCTGCGCGATCTTGACGATGCCGAGGCCGGCCACGCGCGCCCGCTTGGGAACGTCGGCGGTCAGCGCCACGCTGTAGCCGTCCTTCAGCGCCGCCACGATCTCGTGAAAGGCGAAGATGCCCCCCTTCTTGTGAAAATCCGTGCCGTGGCTGCCGGAACCGCGGATCGTGCCGATGCCGAGCCGCTCGGCGGCGATTGCATTGATCTCGCCGTCGTGGTGGCGCGAGATCAGAACCTTGGCGGAATGGGCACGGGGCTTGATGAAGGGCATCAGGAAATGCTGTCCGTGCCACATCGCAACGATGATCGGCAAATGTCTCGAGATTTGCTCGTATGCATCCGCGGGCTCGATGGAAAATCTCGTCGTGTACCACACCAGCCGCAGATAGTGGGCGGCGGCCGTGCCCATCGCGCGCTGGAGGGTGCGCGACCGCACGATGTCCCGAAATGAGAGCATACGACAAATACCGGATCAGCGCGCGGACTTCGGCCCCGTGGTTTCAGGATCGAGCAGGCGGTGCAGGTGGACGATGAAATAACGCATCAGGGCGTTGTCGACGGTCTGTTGCGCCTTGGCCCGCCAGGCGGCATAGGCGCTCGCGTAATTGGGATAAATCCCGACGATATCGAGCTTTTCCAGATCCTTGAACTCGGTGGAATCGAGGCTCTTCAATTCGCCGCCAAAGACCAGGTGCAGCAACTGCTTCTGCGCAACGTTCGCCATCGCCGGATCCCTTGCCGTGAGCCTGTCCTCAACTGTCTGCGGCGGATCGCGCCGGGGCCAGTCCGTCGCCGGCGAGCGGGCGCGTCACGCTCAGGCCGGTTCGCCCGCCTGCACGCGCACCCGGTCGATCAGCGCCGCGTGCCGCTCGCGGCCCGCCGCCACCAGGATGCCGTGGACTGGCTCGGGCCGGTTGTAGATCGGCGGCTCGCCGTCGAGCGCGGTCATCCGGCCACCGGCTTCGTGCACCAAAAGGTCGGCCGCCGCAAGGTCCCAGTCGTGGCCGTTGCCGCCGGCGACCGCCGCGTCGAGCGCGCTGTGGGCGACGCGCACCAGACGCAGCGCGAGCGAATGGACCCGCGGCATCGCGACGATGGTCGGACCGTGCCGGCTGATGCGTTCGAGCACGCTCCGCGGCCCGGCAATGCGCGCGCCGTCGAGGCCCTTGCCGGCGGTCGTCCGGATCGGCACGCCGTTGCGCGTGGCTCCGGCGCCGGCTGCGGCCAGAAACAATTCGTCCGTCACCGGAGCATAGACCGCTGCCAGCACCGGCCGGCCGCCTTCGACGAGAGCGACCGAGATCGACCAGTCCTCGCGTCCTGCGAGGTAGGCGCGCGTACCGTCGATCGGATCGACCACCCAGACGCGGGGTGCGGCAAGCCGGCCGGGATCGTTCTCGCTTTCCTCCGAAAGCCAGCCGTCGCCCGCAAGCGGCAGCCGCTCGCGCAACAGGTCGTTGGCGGCAATGTCGGCTTCCGTCACCGGCGAGCGCGACGCTCCCTTGGTCCAGGACTTGAGCGGACCGCCAAAGCTTCGCAGCGCCAGCGCCCCGGCCTCGCGCACCGCCGCCGCCAGCCGCTCGCGTTCGCGCATGAGCTCGATGGACGTGTCAGACACCGGCAACGGTCATCTCCTCCACCCGCACCGTGGGAGCATTGGTGCCATAGCGGAATTCGAGGTCATTGGCCGGTGCAAGCGTGCGGAACATGTCCAGGAGGTGGCCCGCGATCGTGACCTCGCTCACCGGATAGCTGCGTTCGCCGTTTTCGATCCAGAACCCGCTTGCGCCGCGGCTGTAGTCGCCGGTCACGAGGTTCACGCCCATGCCGATCAGATCGGTCACGTAGAGACCCTCGCCGACCTCCCGCATCAATTGTTCCGGTGTCAGCGGTCCGGGCTGCAGATGCAGATTCGTCGGCCCCGGCGTCGGCGTCGAGGACGCGCCGCGATGGGCGTGGCCGTTGGTCTTGAGCCCAAGCTCGCGAGCGGTGGCGCAATCGAGCAGCCAGGACCCGAGCACGCCGTCGGCAACCAGCGCCATGCGAACGCTGGCGACGCCCTCGGCATCGAACGGCCGCGAGCGCAGGCCGCGCCGCCGCAAGGGATCGTCGATGACTTCGATGCCGGGCGCGAACAAACGCGCCCCGAGCTTGTCCTTGAGAAAGCTCGTCTTGCGTGCGACCGCACTGCCGTTGATGGCGGCGGCAAGATGACCGATGAGCGAGCCCGCGACCCGCGGATGAAAGACGACCGGCACCTTGCGGGTCGTCACCTTGCGCGGATTGAGCCGCGCCACCGCCCGCTCGCCGGCCGTGCGACCGACCTTTTCCGGCGGATCGAGATCGGACGCATGCAGGGCCGAGGTGAAGTCGTAGTCGGTCTCCATCGCCGTGCCCTCGCCGGCGATCGCCTGCATGGAGATGCTGTGGCGCGATCCGACAAAGGCGCCGGAGAAGCCGTGGCTCGTGCGCAGCACCATGCCGCCGATGCCGGCAGACGCGCTCGCGCCGCCGGACTTGGTCACGCCCTTGACGGCGCGGCCGGCCTCCTCGGCACGGCGGGCGAGCGCTTCGAGCGCGGCCGCATCCGGCAGCGACTGATCGACGAGATCCAGGTCGGGAAAATCGCGCGCCAGCAGCTCCGGATCAGCCAGGCCCGCGTAGGGGTCCTCCGGTGCGGCGCGCGCCATCGCCACCGCCCGTTCCGCAAGGTCTGCCGCGCCTTCGCCGGCCAGATCATTGGTCGACACCACAGCCTGCCGCCGGCCGACCAACACCCGAAGCCCCACATCATCGGCTTCCGAGCGAAGCGATTCCTCGACCTGCCCCTCGCGCACCTCGACCGATTGCGACACCGAGCGGATGGCGACCGCGTCCGCGGCATCGGCGCCGGCCCGGCGCGCAGCCTCGATCAGGCGCTCGGCAAGCGCGGACAGGGCGGATTGATCGAACGGTGAATTCATGCGGGGGTCCGGTTCGGAGGGGCAGACTACGATGCATCAAATAGTGAGATTTCCGCCGAAATTCGAGAGCTTTGGAGAAATTGCGCCGGCCGCGGCAACGCTCCGTCAATCATGCGCGCGGATGGCGGCCTCGCTAACCGCGGTTAACCAGGACTCTTAAGGCGATGCCGACGGCTCTGCGCCATGCTCGCGCGACAGACGACCGGGCGACGAACAAGCCCGGCAGGGAGAGTTCGAGGCGTCACGATGGGATCAGAGGGGGCCCCCGGGTCGGGCCGCGCGCTGCGGCTCGACCCGTTCGCCCTGCCGGTGCGCTATGCGGCGCGCGACAGCGGCGCTGACGGGCAAATTCGCCAGGTCGAGCTTGATCGCGAGCGCGTGGTGCTGCGCCGCGCGGTGCGCGGCATTCCCATGAACGTCGGCGTTCCGGTGCGCGAGTTTCGCGGCGTGTCGATGCGCCTGCTGCCGCCCGAGAATGGCGAACCGGCCGCGGTGGCGATCACTCTCGAGCATCGCGACAGCGCGCTTTCGGTGCCGCTCTATCTCGCCACCGAAGGCGACGAGGCGCTGGCGCAGTGGAAGTGCTGGAGCCGGGTGCTCGGCTTGCCACTCCTGGTGATCGAAGCCGACGGGTCGCTGCGCGAGCCCCTGCGCTGGCTCGGCCGGCTCGCGGTGGGCGCTCCTGCCCCGCGCCGACGTCGCCGCGGCGCCGTGCGCTGGCGCAGACCTTCCATTCTGCTGCGGCGCAAGCCCGGCCGCGCGCATACCGATGCCGTGGTGTGGCGCGGCGAGGACGAAATCATCGCCCGCGACTGACGGGCCGATTGAGCCGCATCCAGAGCTGCAGCGCGGGACCCGCGTTGCTCCGACTGCGGATTCTTCCATCGAGCAAGCAGCACCGCAGCCCGCTACAATACGCGTTGCGATAGCGAATCCAACACCAGCCCCGCAAACAGGATCAGGCCCGCGTCACGATTGGCGCGAAACATGCGCAAGCAGGATTCGGGATCGGCAATGTCGATCCGTCCGATCTGCCAGGCCAGGTGCGCAGCAAAACCCAAGAGGCCTGCGGCGAACAGCACGCCCGCGCCTGCGGTCGCGCCCGCAGCCGCAATGAAAGTGACCGCCAGTGTCGAGAACAGCAAGAGCATCGGCTTGGTGCGCGGCCCGAACAGCAGCGCGGTCGACTTCAGCCCGACGAGGGCGTCGTCCTCGCGGTCCTGGTGCGCGTAGATGGTATCGTAATGGATCACCCAGGCGATGGACCCGGCGTAGAGCAGAAAGGCCGGCAGTTCGAGCCGTCCGCGTGCGGCCGCCCAGCCCATCAAGGCGCCCCAGGAGAATGCCAGTCCGAGAAAGATCTGCGGCCAGTAGGTAATCCGCTTCATGAACGGGTAGATGGCGACCACGCCGAGCGAAGCGATGCCGACGGCGATGGCAAAGCGATTGAATTGCAGCAGCACAAGAAGACCGAGCAGCGCCTGGGCGACAAGAAAGGCGAGCGCCGCCGGTACGCCGACCTGGCCGGACGGAATGGGCCGCGAGCGCGTGCGTTCGACGCGCGCATCGATGTCGCGGTCGACGAAATCGTTCCAGGTGCAGCCTGCCCCGCGCATGACGATGGCGCCGATCAGGAACAAGAGGATGTGATACGGATCGGGCCCGTAGGCGCCGTTGGCGATGGCGGCGAGTCCGGCCGACCACCAGCACGGCAAGAGCAGCAGCCACCAGCCGATCGGCCGGTCGAGCCGCGTCAGCCGCAGATACGGCCGCAACCACGGCGGCGCAAGCGAATCGACCCAGTTTCCGGTCGCATCGGCGACGCGTCCGGCTGCCTCATTCATCGGGCCAGCGCGTTGCCGGTCAAAGTGTCGAACGTGCCCCGGCCCGGCTGCACCGAGGTATCGTCGGCGATGATCGGACCTCCCAGCGCATCGGAGAGGCTCGGGCCCGCAGGCCCCGCGGGGCCGGCGGCGCACACCTGGTTGCGGATCTGGATGGTCTTGGCGTGGTTCGCCTGCGCCTGCTTGATCGCCTGGGGCGGCACGCCGCAGGTGGCCTGGTTGGTGACCAGGAACTTGATCAACTGCGCCTCCTTCGCCGCAAAACGCTTGAACAGCGGGCAAACCTCCTCGCGCGACGCCCGCCGCTTGCTTGCCTCCTGAATCGCCATGGCGCCTTTCTCGGCATCCTCGCGCAGCGCCGGAAACGAGGCGCAGACATTCTGGTTGGCGCCCGGCGGCGGGAACGGACTTGCCTGGCCCGCGCCCGACCGGCCCGGAGCGGGCGGCGGCGGGAATGGATTGCCGGCGGCGGGCGAGGCTTGCCCCGGCATCGGCAGGAACTGCGCCCCGGCCTCGAAACCGCCGGCGGCCAACAACAGGATGCAGGCGGCGGCCCAAACGCGGCACTGGGTCCAGCGATGGGACGACATGTCCTTGATCTCCCTCCAAGCCCCCTCCCGGCGAATCCCCATAGCAAGCTCTCAACCGCAGCGATAGGGCGGCATTAGGGCGCGGCGACCAGGCCCGACCCTGGCGCAGTGCATCCGCCGGCGGTAAAGCCCATGCCGACCGTGCCGACCGGCCTGCCAAAGGACGCAGCCCCGTGCCCCGCTATGATTTCCGCAGCCCGCGCCTGCATGTGGCGGCTACGCTGGCGCACGCTGTCAAGCTCGTGTTGGAGCGGCCGCAGGCGCATTACCTTCGCCACGTGTTGCGGCTGCGCGAAGGCGATCGCGTGCTCGTCTTCAACGGCCGCGATGGCGAATGGCAGGCCCGCCTCCTCCTTGCCGGCAGGGAAGCGGCACTCGCCATCGAGCAGCAGACGCGCCCACAGACGCCGTCCTGCGACCTGCACTATCTTTTCGCACCCCTCAAGCACGAGCGGCTCGACTACATGGTGCAGAAGGCGGTCGAGCTCGGCGTCTCCCGCCTGCAGCCGGTGCTCACGCGCCACACCCAGGTGCAGCGCGTCAATCTGCAGCGGATGCGCGCCAATGCGATCGAGGCGGCCGAGCAGTGCGGCATCCTGACGATCCCGGAAGTGGCCGAGCCGCGGCCGCTTGCTGACGCGCTGGCCGGCTGCACAGCCGACAGGCTTCTGGTGTTCTGCGACGAGGACGCAGACGTCAAGGACCCGGTGGCGGCGCTGCGCGCGGCCGCGGCCCCGGGCGCGCGGCCGCCCGTCGCCGTGCTGATCGGACCGGAGGGCGGCTTTGCCGAGGAGGAGCGCACGATGCTGCAGCGGCGGGCGAATCTCGTGCGGCTTTCGCTCGGGCCACGCATCCTGCGCGCGGATACCGCGGCGGTGGCGGCGCTCGCGCTGGTGCAGGCCGTGCTCGGAGACTGGCGCTAACGTGCGGCCGCCTCAGCGGGCCGACGCCGGCAGCATCGGCCGCAGCACGAGCGCGAGCGGCAGGGCGAGGAGACAGATGCCGCAGATCAGCGCGAGCGTCGCCACCACACCAACCACGTCGCCTACAAGGCCGTAGACCGCAGGTGCCGCGGCGCCGGCGCCGATCGTGCCGGTGTAGAAGATGCCGAACGCGCGCGCCCGTTTGGCGACCTCCACCAGTTCCGGCACAGAGCCGTAGAGCACCGACGAGGTGCCGTTCAGCATGACGCCGATCACCGGCAGCACGACCAGGCCCGCTTCCAGCGGCAGCGGCAAGAGCAGAAGGATTCCCACAGCCGTCAGCGCCTCGGTGAGGCAGACGGTCGCGATCACGCCGATGCGGGCGCCGATGAAGGCACAAACGAGCTTGCCCGCCGCCCCGCCGGCGAAAACGAGCGTCAGGGCCAGACCCACCGTGGGCAGGCTTGCGCCCTTGCCCATCAGCACGAACGGAAGAAAGACGAGGAAGCCCATGCGGGTCGCGCTGTCGATCATGCCGATCGCGAGCAGGAGCGGGAATCCGTGGCCGCCCGCCGGCCTGCGGGCCGCGGCCGGCACCTCGGCCGGCGGCCTTTTCCCTTGCGGTGCCGGCGTGCTTGCGGCAAAGCGCGGTGCCAAGAGATAGATCGCAACCGCAACTGCAATCCCGAGCGCGCCGAACAGAGCCAGCGTCGGCTGCCAGGGCATGATGGCGAGCCCAAGCGACACCGCGGCCGGGATCGACATCTTGCCGATGTCGCCGGCAAAGTTGTAGGTGCCGAGCGCCTTCATCGAGCGCGCGCCCGCGAAGGCGCGTGCGACCAGCGCCGAGCCGAGCGGATGCTGCGCGCTTGATCCGATACCGCCGAGAACAAGCGCGACGACGAGCGTCCAGAAGCCCGTGCTCGCACCGGCGACGAGATAGCCCACCCCCGCCAGCGCCGTGCCGCAGGCAAGCACGAGCGCCACGCCCAGGCGCTCCGCGAGCAGCGCCGCCGGGATTTGCAGCCCGGCCATGGTGCCCGAATAGCAGGTCCGCAGCAGGCCGAGCGCGGCGTAGCCGATACCGAACTCCGCCTGCCACACCGGCAGCATGACGTAGATCAGGTCGGTGTAGCCGTCGTGCAAGGCATGCGCGCCCGTGGCCACACCGATGGCGCGGCGCTCGTCCGCCTTGGTCGCGACCGCGTCATCCGGCCGTTCCGACGCCGCTGGCGAGGCAAGGCTCATGCCGCACCGCGACGCTCGACGAACACCACACTGACAAAGGAAATCACCGGCTCGCCCTTCTGGTTGGTCCCGGCATTGCCGATGGTCATTAAACCCCATCCGGGACGGCTCGCGGAAGGGCGCAGCCCGACCACCTCGTAGGCGTAGCTGACGGTGTCGCCGGCATAGACCGGCCTGATCCATTTCATCGCGCGAAAGCCGGGCGAAGGTCCGAGCGCCGCCACCGGTTCGCCGCGCGCCAGCAACGCCGCATCCATGCGCCGGTGATAATCGACCAGCAGCCGCATGCAGACCGCGGCCGTATGCCAGCCCGACGCGCACAGCGCGCCGAAGTGCGAACGCACGGCGGCCTGCTCGTCAAGATGGAACGGCTGCGGATCGAAGCGGCGCGCGAACGCCTTGATGGCCTCGGCGGTGAAGGTGTGGCGGCCGAGCTCATGGCGCTCGCCGACCACGGTGTCCTCGAAGAATTTCATGCCGCGCCTGCGCCCCCGCGCCGGCCCATCATCAGCGAGGTGGTCAGCGTGAGCACCGGCTCGCCCTCGGAATCGAACAGTTCAAACAGGAAGCGCACAAATCCCATCTGCGGCCGGCTGTTCGAGGCGCGCACATCGAGCACGGTGGCGCGCAGCCGCAGTTCCTGATCGGGGCGGACCGGCTTGAGCCACTTGACCTCGTCCACGCCCGGCGCCCCCATCGAGCTCGACTTGAGCACGAACGCCTCCGCGCACATGCGCATGAGGACGCAGCAGGTGTACCAGCCCGAGGCGGCAAGCCCGCCGAGCAGCGTTCTCTTTGCGGCGCCATCGTCGAGATGAAACGGCTGCGGATCGAATTCCGCTGCAAACGCGACCATCTCCTCGCGCGGCAGGCGGCGCGGACCGTGCTCAAAGGTCCGGCCGGGAGTGAAGTCCTCCCAGTAGAGTTCGGGCATCCGTTCCCTCCGCAGCCGCGCGCAGGCGCCCCGTCGCGCACGCCGGGCGAGCGCCTGCTTTAGGAGGGGCCCGGCCTGCGCGTCAACGGCGCCGGCCGCCCGCGCGTGCAAAGGTTGGGGACACGTCGCGCATGCACGCGCCGCAGGCGCAATGCGGGCGCAAATCCGCCGCTATGATTGTTCGATTCAGGACCACGGTCCGGCGCCGTGGGCCGAGAGGAGGGCTCGATGTTCAGTTTCAACGACCTGTTCCAATGGGAGCGATTCATCACCCCGTCGATCATCAAGATCTTCTACTGGCTCGCCGTCATTGTTGCCGTGCTTTTCGGCCTCTCGGGGATTGGATCGGCGATTGGCATGATGACGGTCAGCCCCGGCCTCGGCATCATGACGTTTCTGGCAAGCCTTTTCGGCGTGCTGATCGGCGTGGTCTTCGCCCGCATTGCCGCCGAATTCATCCTGATCGTGTTCCGCATCAACGAGCATCTGAGTGCCATCCGCAGCCGCGGCGAGATGTGACCGCGGTTGAGCACAGCCGCATGCGGCCCGGTCCGCCAACGCCCTCCGCCTCAGGTGGCAAAGCGGAAATGCATCACGTCGCCGTCGGCAACGACATAGTCCTTGCCTTCGAGCCTCAGCTTGCCGGCGTCGCGCGCGCCCGCCTCACCGCCGTACTTGACGTAGTCGTCATAGGAGATGGTTTCGGCGCGGATGAAGCCGCGCTCGAAATCGCTGTGGATGACGCCTGCGCTCTGCGGCGCCTTGGTGCCGCGCGGCACGGTCCAGGCCGCGGTCTGCTTGGGACCGGCGGTGAAATAGGTGATGAGGCCGAGCAGCCGGTAGCCCGCGCGGATCAGCCGGTCGAGCCCGGCCTCCTCGAGCCCCATGGCCTCGAGGTAATGCGCCCGATCGTCTGGCGCGAGCGCGGCGATCTCGGCCTCGATCTTGGCTGATATGACGATGCAGCCGTCCCCGTCGCGGCCGGCGCGTTCCTCGACCTGGCGCGAGAACGCATTGCCGGTCGCCGCCGACCCTTCGTCGACGTTGCACACATAGAGCACCGGCAGCGCGGTGAGCAGGCCAAGCGCGCGAAACGCCTTCTCCTCCTCGGGCTTGCGTTCGACGAAGCGTGCCGGCCGGCCCTGGCGCAGCAGGGCGAGCGCCCGCTCGACCAGATCGAGCACCTCGCGTGCCTCCTTGGCGTCGCCGTTGTTGCCGCGTGCCCGCTTCTGCAGGGCGTCGACGCGCTTCTCCAGGCTTTCCAGATCGGCCAGCATCAGCTCGGTTTCGATCGTCTCGATGTCGGCCACGGGATCGATGCGCCCCTCGACATGGGTGATATCGCCGTCGGCAAAACAGCGCACCACGTGCAGGATCGCATCGACCTCGCGGATATGCGCCAGGAACTGATTGCCGAGCCCTTCGCCCCTGGAGGCGCCGCGAACGAGCCCGGCGATGTCGACGAAGGTGATGCGCGTCGGCACGACGGCGGCGGACTTGGCAAGCCGCGCCAGCACGTCCAGCCGCGGATCGGGCACCGCGATCTCGCCGACGTTCGGCTCGATGGTGCAGAAGGGATAGTTTGCCGCCTGCGCCGCCGCGGTTTGCGTGAGCGCATTGAAGAGCGTCGACTTGCCGACATTGGGCAGGCCGACGATGCCGCACTTGAAGCCCATGATTTCGATCAGCGTCCCTGCAGCTCTGCGACCGGCGCGCCCGAAAACGGATGGATCAACCCCATTTCGCCAATCTCTTGTCCGTGACCCATATCCTTCGCTCGGAAACGCATCGCATGCTTTGTGCCGACGCGGCGATCAGCGACGCATCGAGACGGATATCGTGTGTCCGTGTATTCGCGTCAAGCGCGGGGTTCGGCCGCCCGGACCGGCGCAAAGCCCTTGGCGTCCATGGCGAGATGCACCCTGTTCTGGAAGCTCGCATCGTCGCCGCGCGCAAGCAATTCGGCGTTGTCGGCGATGATTGCGGTCAGCGCCTCGACCCAGGCGCGCTCGGCCTTGGGAAAGTCGGTGAGCACGTAGTCATGCACCATTTCCTTCACGCCGGGATGGCCGATGCCGATGCGAACACGCCGGTAGTCGTTGCCGATGTGCGCGGAGATCGAACGCAGGCCGTTGTGGCCGGCGTTGCCGCCGCCGACCTTCACCCGCACCTTGCCGGGCGGCAGATCGAGGTCGTCATGGAACACGACGATGTCGGCCGCAGAGAGCTTGTAGAAATGCGCCGCCTCGGCGACGGCGCGGCCGGATTCGTTCATGAACGTGCCGGGCAGCAGCAGTTGCACCCGCACGCCGCCAACCGTTCCTTCCGCGGCGACGCCCTGGAAGCGCCGGCGCCACGGCGGAAAACCGTGACGCTTGGCAATGGCCTCGACCGCCATAAAGCCGATGTTGTGGCGGTTCCACGCATGGCGGGCGCCGGGATTCCCAAGCCCGACGAAGAGCAACATGGGATGCCGCGCGCCTTGCGCCTCACTTCTTGGGTGGCGGAGCCGCGGCGGGTGCTGCACCCGCGGCCGGCGCACCGGCGGCGGCCGGGGCCGCAGCAGGCGCGGCCGTACCTTCGCCGGCCGGTGCCGCCGCTGCAGCCGTCGCTGCCGCAGCCGCAGCGGCAGCCGCCTCGGCGGCCGCCTTGATCTCTTCCGCGTAGCCCGACGGCGGCACGATGGTCACAAGCGTCAGATCGACCCGCGACAGCGGCTTGACGCCGGGCGGGAAGGTGATGTCGCTCAGGTGCTTGGAATAGTTGATCTCGAGACCGGACACGTCGACCTCGATCGCATCGGGGATCGCCTCCGGCCGGCACTGCACGTCGATCGTGTGGGTGACGAGGTTGACCGTGCCGCCGCGCTTGACGCCCGGCGATACGTCGGCCTTGACCACCCGCACCGGCACGGCGACGCGAATCTCGGCGCCTTCGCCGAGCCGCATGAAGTCCACATGGATCGGGGCGTCGCGCACCGGATCGAGCTGGAAGTCGCGCGGGATGACGCGGTGCTTCACGCCGTCGAGTTCGAGGTCGTAGATGGTGGTGAGAAACCGTCCGGCGTGGATCTTCTGCCGCAGGTCGTCGTAGTCGAGCGAGATGGTGATGGGGGGCTTGTGATCGCCGTAGATCACGCCCGGCACGCGGCCGGCGCGACGCTCCGCCCGGGCGGCCCCCTTGCCGGCCCGCGGGCGCGCCGTCGCCTTGATTTCCTTGACGGTCGCCATGAGTCTTAAGTCCTCGTGTTCAAAGCCTGAAGGGATGGCCTCTGGCCAGCGGCATGCCTCCAGGGGTGCTGGAGACGCGGGCGCGCGGCTGTATAG
>Ga0073934_10005464_pt1 | contig 19619 bp, 14 predicted proteins | sample LarsenN4metaG_FD_76834 | JGI IMG/M metagenome (GOLD analysis project Ga0073934, IMG submission 76834) | Hot spring sediment bacterial and archeal communities from British Columbia, Canada, to study Microbial Dark Matter (Phase II) - Larsen... ... | reverse complement strand
GCTGTCCCGTTATAAGATCTGACGGCAATTGCGCCACGATGCGGTCGCTGGATACCGATTGCAGCGGCAGGATCCGGTCCTGTACGCTGACCGAGACTCCCAGCAGCACCTGCGGCAAAGGCGAAGACGAGGAATACTCATACCCATCGGTAAAGTTCACACCACTGATGGCAATGAGCGATCCTGGCGCAACGCCTTCCACCGGGGTGTCTCCCGCCGCGTTCTTCACCGCGGAAGGCGGCAGGAAGGGAACACGATCCAGCCTCGCCACCACTGTCGCGGGACGACTCATTGTCACGGTTCCGGAAGGAAATGTCCCCGTGAGGTCGCCATCCCAGCGCCGGAAACGGAACCCGTCGCGGGGTTCGGCGGTAAGGGTGACCCGCTCGCCAGCAGGGAAAAAATAATCGGCCGAACCCGGCTGGAGCTTGTAGTTGACTCCATCCTCGGGGTCTCCGAGCAGCGTCACTTTGTGGCTGGTCCGGTAGGTGGCAGTGAGGGTGCTCGAATTCTGCGCGAAGGTCACATTTCGGACACGTTCCCCGCCGTCGCTCCAGGCACTAAAATCCAATCGGGTGTCCGGGGTAAGGGCGACCTGGCCCGGAAGCGCCACAGCGACGACGGTTCCGGCCGTGCGGTCCAGCCTGCAAGGTGTTTTGCATTCGCTGCCATCCACGTCTACGGGAATCCCCGCCGGCTCGGTGCGGATGGTGAGTTGGCCGAGCAGTTCATAGCGCGCGGTCAGGCGGTAGCCTTCGTCGGCAGCCGCTTCCGGGATGGTAATTTCCTGTTCAGCGGGGCCCTGGTTCGACCAACCGACGAAACGCCAGCGGCGCCCGGCTGCATCGGTCTGTTCGGCAGGCGCGGCGACCGTGTGTTTCGTGTTGACGGCCCATTCAAAGTTATTGGATGGCCAATTGTCACGTCCGTCGATCTTTAATTTGAGACCGTTGGGTTCGGTCAAGAAGCTGGCTCTTGCGCCGCGCACGAAGCGCGCTTCGAGAACGAAGTCGCGGTAGTCGCTCGGGACCCTCCAGACCGTATTTTGCCCTCCGCCGATGCTCCACGAGTCGAAGATCCAGAGCTGCGCGTTGCCGCTGATCTGGGAAGGTGGGGCGGAGAGTAGAACGTCCGTTCCTGGAGCAAGGTCCATTTCGCCGGTACAGAGCGGGATGTAGCTGCACACTGTGTACGGAGCCGTGGAGCCTTCGATGGGGCTGGGATCCGGGTAGGGAGTCCGTCCATAGGGATTCGGCAGGCAGCCCGTGTCCGGACCCCGTGTGAGCACTTCAGTTCGATTCACCAGCACCTTCAGCCCCGGGGGAGACGTCACAAACCGGACGCGCCGCGCGCTTTCGAAACCCGCCGCCATGTTTAGAGGCGCCGTGATGCGCCACGGACGAACGAAGCTCTCGGGGTAGCCTTGGCCTTTCCAGCCAGTGAAGACAAAGCCCGGATAGGGGAACGCATTGAGAGAGATCTCGGTCTGGTCTTCAATCCAGTTGCAGCCCCCGCCAGGCAGGCAGATTCCATTGAACAGAACGAAGCCCCGGTTGCTCGGTGTGGCAGTAGGGGCAAAATTGTCGATTCCGACGCAGACCTGATGCTGCAAATCGAATTGCGCAGTGTATTGCGAGACCGCAGGCGTGGCGGTGATTGGGATCACGGGCGAATTGGCCGGCGCCAGCAAGGTCGAGTTCTCGCCCCAGGTGCGAAACAGGAATCGCCGCCCAACGCCCCAGGGCTGGATTGCGGCGCGGATCTCCAGAGTGTGCCTGCTTCCGGCGCTCCAGACAAAACTCGCTGCACCTGTGTGCATAGCGCCGTCGACCCAGAAGACCGCGTTGGCGTGGTTCGCGTTGACGCGGACATTCACCAATGCGGGCGTGGTCTGAGCGGCGGCAGGCGACATCCAGAACAACGGGACGGCCAGCAGCAGCAACCCAATGCGGCGGTAAGTAGAGGGCATGAGGACTCCCATGTCACTCTTCTGATCGGCAGGGAGGAGCGGGTGCGGCATCGGGGGAATTGCTTAGCACCCCGAGGTGGCTGGTTGCAGCCGGTCAGCGGACGCGCAACGCAAATTCGCGCAACAGTTCGCCCGGTTTGCTGTTCTCGTTCCGGTAGACCCGGACCCAGTACAAGCCGCTCCGACCGGTCAGACCAGTTTTCCAGTGGAGCTTACCGTCTTGCGGGTTCACCCGGCCAGAGGCCAGGGTACTACCATCAGCGCTAATGAACTCAACGGCGTAGGACTGTTCGAGCGGCAGCTCGGAAACATCAAGCGTCAGATTGAGCCGATTGCCAGCCGGAACAGTCGCGGCATCATCCGCCGGCAGGCCGCGGCGCAAGACCAGATCCACTGCCACTTCAGGCGCAGACCGACGAGTTGGCACAAAAACAGCCAGTGCCAATGCCAATGTCGCCCCGAACACTAATGCAGGGCGGCCCCAAATGAAGCCGAACGCCCGGCTCCAGAAAGACTGGCGCACAGGGCTGGGCGAACGGCGAACTTCGAATTCCGGCGCCACGGCCTTGAAGTGGATAAGGAACGATTCTTGCGCTTCGAGACGTTCCACACAGGTGGGACACGCAAGAAAGTGCTGCTCGAAGCGCTCCGTGTCCGCAGCATCCAGCTTCCCGATCAGGAACTTCTCAATGGTCTCGTCCGAAGGGCAGGGACCTTTCTCGATCACGGGTTGGCCGGGTGACGCATCGTTCGATTCTTGGTTCATCTCAGAACTACCCCTCAGGAGTAGCAGGGCCTAGCTCTTATGATGCTCGTTTTGGCCCCCACCCGCTACATCTAGTGTCAGGAACCGGCTGCTTTTCTCATCGCCTTATCGGCATGGCGGTTGAGTTTTCGTTTTCCCATTTCGCCAAAGCGTGCTTTGGCTCTGGATTTGAGCAGACGAAACTGGGTATCGGTCAAGCCCATGGCACGGCATATCTCTGCCTGAGATTCTTCGTGAAGATAGAAGCGAATCAAGATCTCGCGATCGCGGGCCGAAAGCTCACGCAGTACATCACGCATGATCTGCGCCTTTTCCGACGTAAGCAGATTCTGCTCTGGATTGGACCGGCCGTCGGCCACACGGCTGCCAAGTTCGAGGTCGGCCACATCGCGACGAGTGCGCACCGTGGCATCGATGTAGCCGGCCACCTGCCGCCGGACTATGGTCCGCACGAAGGCCATGAGTTTGCTCGGATCGCGGAGTTCACCGCGTTGAAGTGCCTGAACCACTACCAGGAAGGTGTCGTGCAGTTTATCTTCCAGTTCCTGGGCGCCTAACTGACGGCAGAGGTAGAAGCGAATGCCTCTGGAGAAGATCGCATAGAGACTCTCGATTGCCTGCTGGTCGGCCGCGATGATGCGCCGGACTAGTTCGGCCATGCCGGCGCCATCACGCCCATCGGCAGCGGCGACTGCGTCGCGCGGGTCGGGAGTTTCCGTTGGCGGAAGGGAGGGGGGCGACTGAGAACCCAACATGCTTACTCCTTACCGACAAGAAAGTAGGCCCCCCAATACGAGGGACTCGAATGCCAGGAATTCGAGCGCCGCATGACATCCTGCGTTCGCTGCAGCGCCAGAGCCGCCTCGGCGGGCGAACCGCTGCCTTTCCTGAAATGGCGGTAGAATTCTTCAAAAAACATGCCCGAATCATCGGGAACAGGCCAATAGGTGGCCAGCACGGCACCGGCGCCCGCGACAAGCCACGCCCGCGTCATTCCAAACAAACCAGCCCCGGGGAGGACGGATCCTGAGCCGGAACTGCACCCGTTCAACACCACGAGAGCAGCGGCGGTGTTCAGATGGCTGATTTCGGTTGCGGATAAGAGGCTGGGTGCGGCGCCTGAGGTTCGCGACAGCGCGATAAACGTCTCTGGCGGACGCGGGGCATCGAGATAGCCGCGCGCGCTGGTGAACTGCCACGCCGCCGCGTGCACCAGGGCCGAAGGCGTGGATTTCGGATCGGTGAATACGTGGGTCGCGAAGTGCACGACGGAATAAGCCTTGGATTGAAGAGCAGCAACTAGTTGCTCACGACTTGCGGACAATCCCTCGAGAACCGTGGACCGGTCATGTCCCCACAGCTCACGAAGGCGCCGGATTTCAGCCCCACTGCCCACCAGCCTTGGCATTTCCAAAGCTGACTTAGTTCTTATCTTATTCGGTAAGAATATGGAAAGAAAAGCGGAAAAATTATCGAATTGATGATTTCTAGGATCTGCTCGGTTGTAGATCGGGTCACCAATCGCGAGAAACCTGTTGAGTTTCTCATCAACTTTGCTGTTTGGGGCAAGAAGAAGCAACGCTGAAGGCGTTACCCGGAGCGCGTACCTGTCGCCAATCAATGCACCGGGATGACCCGGCAAAGGGAGAGCGGCAAAAGGAAGCGAGAACAGCGATCCATCCAGAGATAAGATCCAATGACCGCACCTAAGGACGGAGGGGTCCATTCCCGAGAAGAGTTCGCGGCTGGCGTCGGCGGGGCCCGTGCCGTCCCGTGAGGCGGCTACAGCATCACGTGCGGCAGCCAAGGCGCCCCCCAAATGCTTCGCTCCTCGAAGAATAGTTTGCCGGAAGCTGTTTCGAGTGGCTTCCCAACGAACCGATTGATTCTCGCCGAACTGAAATGAGACCAGCGCCGTGCCCTCGGGTAATCGCGCCTGGAGTTGCTGAAACTGCGCCAGCGCTGCTTCAGCTGTCAGGCTTCCGCCGGGAGGTGGCAGGACCGTCCCGGCGGCGGCTTCCAGTTCAGCGAGTTTTGCCCGTAATGAATTGAGTTCGTGCGTATCAGACTGGGGTTGCGCCAAAGACGCTGTCCATGCGACTCGCAACCGCGCCAGTATGGGCGCGTACTGTTCAGGTAGGACCTGCCTGCGTGCCGCACCGGCCAGAAGCCAGTTGCGAAGGCTGGCGGCGCGTCCGCGCTCCGCAGCGACAAAAGCCTGTATGGCGTAGGCGCGGCCGGAACCCAGGGCAGCTTGACCTTGAGCGGCGGAAAGCAGCGCGAACTGCTCATAAGCGGTTGACAGGCTTACATCCGCCACGCTCGGGATCCAACCGGAGGGCGGCAACTCGGCGCGCCAGCCTTCCCCGATGCGGATGGCAGCAGCATAATCCGCCAAAGCCGCCTCGAATCTTCCCTGCGACTGATGCACAAAGCCGCGGTCGGCATGAGCGCTCCAAACGGGCGCGGTGTTCGCTGCCGGATTCGAGATCTGGATGGAACTGTTGAGGAGGTTTAGGGCATCGTTTAGCCGCCCCTGAAGAATCCGCAGCCGCCCCAGGTTTCTCAACGCCACCGGCAAGCCGGCCAACTTACGCAGTTTCCGGATACGAAATGCCTCCGTCAGCGCCGCTTCGGCGGTATTCAGGTCGCCGCCGGAAAGGTGAAGCAGGCCCAACCTATCCCAGGCTGAAACCACGGCTGCATCATCGCCGCTCTGTTCGGCAGCCACGATGCCCTCCTCTAGAGCGCGACGCGCAATATCGGGGCGCCCCGAACGAGCCTCGGCGAGTCCGAGTTGAACCAGCAACGCGGCACGGTACCGGGAGCGGGCCGGCAATAGCAGTGACCCCTGCATAGCAATCTCGCGCGCCGCCTCCGGTTCCCCCATCACGCTGTAAAGAGAGGATAGGTTGGTGGCAACGATGCCCGCCAATTCCGGGTCTCGTATCCGCTGGGCGATGCGCGAAGCTTCCAGGTACAAAGGGAGCGCGCGGTGGTACTGAAAGCCCGAAAAGTATGCTCCCGCCGCTGCGTTCAAGAAGCGAATCTGGCGGCTGAAGTTCTTGCTTGCCGCCGTAAGCGCCGCTCCCTTCTCGAAGACCGAGGCCGCTTCCGGATAGGCGCCGCGTGACAAAAGCGACAGGCCTTGCCGGCTCAGGCTTTCGACATCGAAGCTTGCATTCGGGGGTTGCTTCAGCGATTGGGCCAGGAGAACAGAGGTCGCAGGCAGGAGTGAGAGGGCCGCGAATTTGGTCAAAGGCAGCAAAAGTTACGCACCTTTGTGGGACAGCAGCGTCGATCCTAGGAGTACTCGTACTACTAGGAGTACTCCTAGGAATCATACCAGATTATCCCTTTATTAGGGTGCGGTCTAAGTCGACTTTTTGTTTTAACGCGCGCCGTGGAGCGCGCGACACAGCAACTGAATGCCGGTAACTATCGAGCCACGGGCGGGATGATGATGATGATCGGCTGATCGTCCATCGTTTTTCCGCAACCGGGGGACGAGCCCCCCAGCGCGTTAAGTAGAACGCGCAGCACTGGCCGACAATAGGCCTATGCTTGCAACCTGTTGTATCGATTGGAGATCGACATCGGCGAACTTTAGTGAACGGGGATTTTTCGCCGCCGCCGGGACAGACACTCGCGGCACAGGGGCTGAGGGCTCTACGATAGAAAAATATGAGCAGTGGATTTACCGGCGTTGAACCCGCTCACTCGGCAGCGGAAACCGTAAAGCAGATTGAGCGCGATTATTTGCTACAGAATTATGCGCGCTACCCGGTGGTTCTCCGGCGCGGCCGGGGCTGCTGGCTTTACGATATGAGCGGAAAACGCTACCTTGACCTGATCACTGGGATTGGGGTGAACGCTTTGGGCCATGCCCACCCTCGAATTGTGCGGGTGATGCGGGAACAGGCTGCTCTCCTGGTCCATACCTCGAATCTGTACTATCACGAATATCAAGGTCCGCTGGCCCGCATACTGGCTCAAACCAGCGGAATGCAGCGTGTATTCTTCTCCAACTCAGGGACCGAGTCGATGGAGGGCGCGATCAAGATGATTCACGCCCATGGACGAACCCGCTCTCCGCACAAGTACGAGATCATCTCGCTGGATGATTCCTTCCATGGCCGCTCGATCGGCGCGCTGTCGCTGACCGGACAACCCAAGTACAGGCACGATTTTGAGCCGTTGATGCCGGGTGTGAAGTTCGTTCCGGCACACGATTTAGCGGCATTGGAAGCCGCAGTGAATGAGAACACGGCGGGCATCGTCGCTGAACCGATTCAGGGAGAGAGCGGCATCCGGCCGGTGCCCGGGGCCTGGCTGCGCAAGGCGCGCGAACTCGCCGACCGGTTTGACGCTCTGCTGGTCTTCGACGAGGTCCAATGCGGTGTGGGACGGCCTGGGACGTATTACGGGTTCCAGACGCACGAGCCGCGGATTGAGCCCGATATCGTCGTGCTGGCCAAACCGATCGCGTGTGGCCTGCCTTTAGGCGCGATCATGGCGAACGAACGCGCCGCGGCGTCGATCAAGCCGGGAATGCACGGCAGCACATTCGGCGGCGGAGCGCTCGCGTGCCGTGTGGCAATTGAGTTTTTCTCGGTTTTGGAGGAGCTGTTACCGCAGATCCGGCGCGTCGGCGCGTATTTCAAAGATGGACTTCAAAAGCTGGCTTCGCGGCACGAAGCGATCCGCGAGGTTCGCGGCCAAGGACTGATGCTGGGGGTTGACATGGATTTCCCAGTCAAGCATCTCGTGGCTGAGGGGATTTCACGCGGAATCATGTTCAATGTCACGCACGACACGGTGATCCGTATGCTGCCCCCCTATATCATCACCGAAAAAGAGGTGGATCGCGCTCTAGGCGTGCTGGGACGCATCATCGCCGCCGCGCGCCCGCAGCAGTAGTGGCCGATCGCTTACCTGGGGCGGCGCAACCACTTGTTGAAGTACCCGATGGTCTTTGCCCAAGCGTCGCAGGCGGCTTCGGGATTGTATGCGTTCCCTACATCGCTGTGGAAGGCGTGTCCAACGCCCTCATAGACGAGCAGGCCGAAGGTCTTCTGCAGCCGGACCAGGTTGTCGGCCGCTGCAAGCATCAGGCGTGTCAGGTTACGGTCGCGCTCGGCGTAAATTGCGAGCACGGGTGTGCGAAGCCGTTCCAAATCCTCGGCTGATGGCGGCGTTCCGTAGAAGGGCACTGCCGCGGCGAGTTCCGGCATATTCACAGCAAAGTCCCAGGTATTCGCGCCGCCGGCGCAGAATCCGACCATCCCGATACGGTCGAACTCGACGTAAGGCAGACGCTTCAGGAAATCCAGCCCGGCGGTCAGATCGATGCGCCGCTCAAACTGATTAGTGCGGTTATACGCCGCATTTAGCTGCTGCGGATCGATCGTGTGGGTGCCGCCCTGGCGCGAGAGCAGGTCCACACCCAGACCGACGAAGCCAGCCTTCGCCACGCGGCGGGTCACGTCCTTAATGTGATCAACAAGGCCGCGATTCTCGTGCACGACGATCACCGCGGGTGCAATCTCGATGTTGCGGGGATAGGCCAAGTGACCATAGATGGCGATGCCATCACTGTTCGGGAAACTCACGTCCTCCACGCGAATTGCCGGGTCATCGACGCTCGTGCGGATACCGTCGGGACAGGCCCCGGGCGATTGGGCAAGCGCCTCGCTGAAACCGGACAGCGCTACGGTGGCGGCGGCAGCGCTGCCGGTGTGCCTCACGACACGCCGGAAAAGCTCGCGGCGGTCGATGGCGCCATCAACATAATCGTGCACAAGCTGATGGATTGGATTGTCGTTTTCGTACATTGCCCCTCCAAACCGGACGGAATCAGCGGATTCCGAGGCTGTGTTGCGATGATAAATATCGGCGCCCGGCGATTGCAACGATGCGCGACATTTTTTACCTTATTCGTACAAACCGCAACTACCGCTACACCTGGCTGGGCCAGATCGTCAGTGAGGTTGGCGACCATTTCAACACCATCGCGGTGTTTGCGCTGGTGATGCAGCAGACGCAGGACGGACTGGCGGTGGCGGGGGTGCTGCTGGCTCGCGCTTTTGCGATGCTGCTGGCCGGCCCCGCAGCCGGTGTTCTGCTGGACCGCATGGACCGGCGGCACATCATGATCGCCAGCGATCTGATCCGAGCTATCACGGCCGGATGCTTCATCTTCTGCATTGGCAACGGCGGCGCCACCCTGGTGATTGCTCTCAGTGCCGCGCTGATGTTCGCCTCACCGTTCTTCACCAGCGGACGATCGTCCATCCTGCCTGTGATCGCCAGCAAGACAGAACTGCACACCGCAAATTCGTTGACGCAGACCACACAGTGGACAGCGGTCACTTTGGGCGCGTTTCTGGGTGGAACCAGCGTGGTCACTGCCGGTTACGAAATTGCCTTCCTCTTCAATGCGGCCTCGTTCCTGTTCTCCGCCTATTGCGTCAGCCGCTTGAAGGAGCCTCCCGGGGGTAGCTTCCGTGCGCCCCGGCGCGACACCGCGCTGACGGAGGCGAAAGTCGCCCGCCCTTTACACGAATACGTTGAGGGGCTACGTTACATGGGGCGAACGCCACTGGTGTTCGCCATCATGCTTGTCGGCGTGGGTTGGGCTTCGGGTGGAGGTGCGGCGCAGATTCTTTTCTCGCTGATGGCGGAGAAGGAATTTCAACGGGGAGCGGCGGGCATCGGCGAGATTTGGGGCTGCGCGGGCCTGGGGCTGATCTGCGGTGGCGCCGTAGCCAACACGTGGGGTAAGCGGCTCTCGTTTAATCAGTACAAAGGTGTGATCTCGGCGGCGTATGTGGTGCACGGCGGAACCTATGTGCTTTTCAGCCAGTTGACGAACTACCCACTGGCACTACTGGCGATTGGGATTTCCCGTTTCGCGGTCGCGATCAGCTCAGTATTGAACTTTTCGCAGCTTCTCCGGCATGTAGAAGACCGTTATCGCGGCCGGGTTTTCGCGACTATGGAAACTTCTGTCTGGGCCGCAATGATCTTTTCGATGCTTGCGGCGGGACTGGCGTCACGCTCGGTGAGCGCGCGCACCATCGGCGCTATTTCCGGCGTGCTGAGTTCGACAACGGCGATTTTCTGGGCCTGGGCCAATTGGGCCGGCAAGCTGCCCGAACCGGCTGAAGCGGGGATCGAGCCAGAGGAGGTGGAAGTCCATGGAGATCCAAGAGCTGCGGGATAAAGTGGTGCTCGTCACAGGGTCGGCCAAGCGTATTGGCCGTGCGATTGCGCTGCGGCTGGCGCGAGAGGGGGCGCGCGTCGCGATTCACTACGGCGGTTCGCGCGAGGAAGCGCTGGCCACTGCCGCTGAGTGCGGGAATGCGCCCGTATTTCAGGCCAACCTGGAGAGCGTGGAGGAGATCCGCAGGTTGATCGGCGAAGTCGCGGACACCATGGGCGGACTGGATGCTCTGGTTAACAATGCCGCACGTTTCACCAAGATCCCCGTGCTTGAGATTACAGAGGCGGATTGGGATTTCATCCACAAAGTGAACCTCAAGGCCTATTTCTTCTGCGCGCAGCAGGCGGCGCTCGCGATGCGCAAGTATCGTAACGGCGTGGGACGGATTGTGAATATCAGTTCGATGGGCGGATTCCTGGCGTGGCCGGAACATGTTCACTATTGCGCGTCCAAAGCGGGTGTGGTGCACATGACGCGAGCGCTGGCAAAGGCGCTGGCTCCCGGCATTACCGTCAATTCCGTCGCGCCGGGCGTGATTCCGTTTGAAGAACGGGACGATCCGGTAATTCAAACAATGGCGCGGAACACGCCCGCGGGCAGGCCGGGTACAGGCGAGGACATCGCCGATGGCGTCGTTTACTTCCTACGCGCGAGTGGCTTCGTTACCGGGCAGATCTTGCAGGTGGATGGGGGACTTGGACTTCGGTGACAGCGGAGGTGTGTCCCGCCGCCGAGTTCAATCCTACGAACTGTCGTGTGACACGGCGGTGAAACTCGGTTTCTTCGTGCAGGTCGCGCACTGCCTTGCGGGCCTCGATCAACAGAATGATCGAAGCGCATAGCAGGAACACGGCGCCGAGAATTCCCAACGCCACCGGAACCCAGTAGTAGCGAAGGCTTACGCTCGCTGTCAGGCCGATCGAAACACTGCAACACACGAACGTGACGGCGGCGAGATACAGGAACGTCAGCGCCTGCTGCACCAGGCTGAGCCGTTTGCTCTGCATCTTGATCTCTTCTCTGCCTCGTAGAATGCGTTCTTCGCGCAACTGCACTTCGGTGTTCGCGCGGGCCAGCAGTTCGAGGTGCTCGGAGAGATAACGGACGCGGTCGACGATGCGCGCCAGGCGGTTCGAAGTCGAAAGAATGAACGTACCACAGGCTGACATCAACAAGGCGGGGGTGATCATCGCCGTGAGGACGCTGAGCGCCGCGCCGAGATCTTTGATATTGAAATGCAGTTCCGGCCACATGCGACTCCTTCATTTTAGGCTTTGCGCGCGCAGCGCCGCTCGCGCCGGCCCGTGTCGGGATTTCCCGCGCTGCGGGTGTGATATTCTCGCTTGCCATGGCTGGAATGATGCAAGAGTTCAAAGAGTTCGCCGTAAAGGGGAACGTGATTGATTTGGCTGTGGGCGTAATCATCGGCGCAGCCTTCGGGAAAATCGTCAACTCGATGGTGGAAGACATCATCATGCCGCCGATCGGCATGTTGCTCGGAAAGGTGGCATTCAAAGACCTGTTCGTGTCGTTGAACGGTCAGGCTTACGAATCGCTGGCTGCGGCGAAAGCAGCCGGGGCGCCCGTGCTGGCCTATGGCAATTTCATCAACATCGTGCTCGAGTTCCTGATCATCGCGTTCTGCGTGTTCCTGGTGGTGAAGCAGGTCAACCGGATGCAGAGGGCGGAAAAAGCCTCTGCTTGACAATCGCCGCGGGTGCGGGGACTGCGGTCAACATCTGGCCCCGTACCGTCTCAACAAAGCGGTCACCGTCTCACGACGCTGTAGTTCCGGAATCCGTTGTGCAACGCCGAGGGGGCTAAAGGCTACACCGAATGCCCCCGCTCTTTGTGACGGATCCGCACCTTGTGCGAGCAGAAAGGCTATGGCAGCATAACAATCCCGCTCGATCGCTCCCGCTGCGGCAGAGAGCAAGGGCGTGATGCCACCGAACCGCTGAGGCGTTGCCCTGGAGAGATTCTCTCCTCAGCAGCGTTGCCCGCGAGTTTCTGCGCGAAGGACAGACCCAACTCGAACTGCCCAAATTCTGTTCTGACTATTACCGACGCCCCACGATTCCCTTCCATAAACTCGATCACCACACCCTCAATCACGCCCGCAGGAGGAGGAACACGCTCTTGCGCCGAAACGGGTCTACTCGTCAGGCAAGCAAGTGTTGTGAAGATCATGAACAAAATCGTCATAGGACCTTTTACTTTAGTGAATCGGCTGGTTTACATTGAGCACGAAACTCTTGAATCGTATTTCCGTGACTATCCACCTGTCATTGTTGTTGCGAGTTAGGATGGCTTGACCTGGTCCAGAATAGCGGGTGGTCTGTATCGTTGCGTCGGGACTTCCCATCCGCGCCATCTCTTGATAGAAATTTGGTGAGTTCACGTCAGGGGGCGCGGCGGTTCAGCGGTTTTGGCAACTGGAGCCAGAATGCCATTTACCTTGTATCGGAAATCGGAGAATTCCAAGTCTTGCAGTGGCAGTGTTCGTTTGAGCTATCTCGTGTACCCCAAGAACGGCGCTTTGTCCGGAAATCCTTAGCCAATCCAAAGCGAGGTCAACTGCCGTTTGAACTTTACCGGCATGCGGCGCTGCTGACCGGAGCACGCAGGCTGAGATAGCGATCGAAGCGCAAACCGCGCAGATCAAGAGCCTCTTCCTCAATCTGGTCTCCGGTTCTTATCCTCGATAAGAGTCTGTCGAAACGTTCGTTATTCTTCGCTCGCTGAGGCGCAAGGAAAAACGACATAAGTGAATGTCAGCGTCCAAGCCCGGTGCGTCAACAGGCTATAGTGCTGGCGGTTACCTGAAACCAATTGACAGCATCAAACTGAAAGCTCAGCTTAAGGCTCGAAATGAATCAACGCAATGCAAGAAAAACGCAGAATCGCGCATCAATACGCAAGTTCCCAGTTAAATAGGTTAAGCACTACGCGTGGTACACTTTCTTTCTGCAATGGCCGCCGAGAGACCAGACCAGAACGGCGAACTGCAAACCTGGAAGGAAATAGCCACGTATCTTGGCGCTAGCGTGCGCGCCGTCCAAATGTGGCAAAAGCAGTATGGCTTACCTGTGCGAAAGCCGCAAGGTCGAGTGACTGCAACGCGCACCGAGTTGGACCAGTGGAAGCAGGAACAGGCGTCCAGAGGGATGCTCCCGGCTATGTCTCCTGAGTTGGCGAATGTGGCTGCGAAAGTTGGTCCGGCGGAAGGCGCCTCGAACCCCGGAGCGCAACGGCCGGTTACGCCTGCCGTAACTTCCAGATGGCGTATCGCCGCCGCTCTAGTGGGCGTCATAGTGGTAGTCGCGGGCGCGGTGAGGGTCCGCTCGTGGTGGCTCGCCGCTGCCGCGGACAGCGAGCCGGTGGATTACCGTCTGAACAAACGGCTTCTCTCGGTCACGAATCACAAGAGCGAAAGGTTATGGGAATACAGGTTCCCAGTTGAGGTCCTGCCGCACGATCCACACGAGGCTTTGTTGGTCGGTCGGATGAGACAGAAATTCGAGGACATCGATGGCGACGGTCGTGCAGAGACTGTGATCGCCGTTTATGAGGAGGCACGCACGCTGTTGTGGTGCTTCGGCCCGCAGGGCGCTGTCAAGTGGAACTTCGAGGCGGGGAAAGCTGTGACCGATACTCGCGGCCGAACATTCGCCCCACCGTACCGAATTTCCAGTTTTGAGGTTTTCGCACAGTCCGGTGAAAAGCGGATTGTAACTTCAGCCAATCACTGGTGGAGTTTTCCCACACAAATTGCCGTGCTTGATGCCAACCGGCGGGTACTGGGCGAGTATTGGCATAGGGGTCATACGCTGGCGTTGGCGACAGGGGATCTGAACGGGGATGGGAACCCGGAGATCCTGGCTGCGGGTGTCAACGACGCTCCGGAGTACCGGCAGGCAACGTTGCTGGTCTTCGATTCGCGTTCCGTGGGGGGCTGCTCTCGGAGCCCTGAGGGTAAGGCCTATTTTAAGGATATGCCTCCAGGGACCGAGCGGGCTGAAATTTTTTCCCAAAAAGTAAACTTGGCATTCGCGAGGAGTTCAACCAGGCAGTTGGCTTGGCGGTAATCAACAATCGGATCATGGTCACAGTCGCCGAGATGCCGCCGGACCATCGCAGCGTGATCATCTATGAACTTGATTTTCAACTCAATGTCCTACAGGCCGGACTGGGCGACCATGTTATGGAGACCTTCCGCGAAAGGTTTCCAGCGGACCAGGCGACTGCTTTGATCCTCAGCGAGCCAGAGAGGCTGAAACGGGAAGTCACTGTAATAAGGCGTCAGCAGTAGCGCACCAGGGCGGCTCGAAAGCCGCCCGCAGCCTGAAAGGCTGCCCCACAAACGGGACCTGGGTTGCCGCACTTGGCTTGCTGTTGCTACCTTCGTTGAAGCAACATGCTCAAGCCGACAATCTTCCGCGAATATGACATTAGAGGCATCGCCGACGAGGAACTGCTGAGTCCGGATATCGCCGTGCTCGGGCAGGCTATCGGGACGTTCCTGCAACGGAACGCCGGAAAGCGCATCTGTGTGGGGCGCGACGTTCGCCTCAGCTCTTCGCGCTTGCGCGATGCCATTGTCGAGGGGTTGACGGCCGCGGGTTGCCACGTGATCGACGTTGGCGCGTTACCCACGCCGTTGCTCTACTACGCCTGCTTTCACCTGCACGCCGACGGCGGCGTGATGATCACGGGCAGCCACAATCCGGCCGAATATAACGGCTTCAAGACCGTGCTGGGCAAGAGCACCATCCACGGCGCGCAGATTCAAGAATTGCGCGCGATGATCGAGCGCGGCGATCTCGCAACCGGGCAGGGCTCGGCGGAAACAGCCGATGTGATCACACCGTATGTGGAGGAAATCGCCAAGCAGTTCCACTTCAGCCGCCGTGTGAAGGTCGTCATCGATTCGGGCAACGGCGCGGCCGGTCCTACCATGCACCGGCTGCTGGAAAAACTGAATGTCGATGCGGTGGAGCTGTTCTTCGAGCAGGACGGCCGTTTTCCGAACCATCATCCCGACCCGACGGTGGAGAAGAATCTGAAACACCTGAACGAAGCCGTGGCGGCGCACGGGGCCGAGCTTGGCATCGCCTTCGACGGCGATGCCGACCGCATCGGCGCGGTGGATGAGAAGGGCAAGGTCGTTTGGGGCGACATGCTGATGCTGATTTACGGGCGCGAGATCCTGACGCGCAAGCCGGGTTCGATATTCATCGGCGAGGTGAAGTGCTCGCAGGTGATGTACAACGAGCTGAAGCGTCTGGGCGGCAAGCCGATCATGTACCGGACCGGCCACTCGTTGATCAAAGCCAAGATGAAACAGGAGCATGCCGAACTCGCGGGCGAGATGTCGGGCCACATGTTTTTCGCAGATCGATATTATGGCTTCGACGACGCACTTTACGCCGCCTGCCGGCTGATCGAAATCGTCGCCAACTCGGGCAAGCCGTTGTCACACCAGTTGGATGGGCTGCCACATATGGTCTCGACGCCGGAGATCCGGATCGACTGCGACGATGAAGTCAAGTTCGATATTGTGGCGCGCGTGGTGGAGCATTTCCGCAGCAAACGGGAAGTGGTGGATGTGGATGGCGCTCGCGTGATCTTCCCCGAGGGGTGGGGCCTGATTCGCGCCTCCAACACCCAGCCGGTTCTGGTGATGCGTTTTGAGGCCGCGAATCAGCAGTTGCTCAATGAGTACCGGGCCGAGGTCGAAAGCGCGCTCGAAATGGCCAAGGCTGCCGCGGGAGCCGCTGGATGAAGCCGACGATCACTCGCCGCGGCGCTCTGCTATCGGCTGTTGTGCCCCTGGTCTTGCGCGGAGCGGACGAGGAGCACAATACGCTCTCCGCAGCCGAGAAGAAGGCGGGCTGGATTCTGTTGTTCGACGGCAAGACATGGAACAACTGGCACGGGCCGGAAAGCGACCCGCGCGTAGCCCAGTCTTTCGCAATTGAGGATGGAAGCCTGCGCGTCCTGGTACGTCCCGCGATGCGCAAGGACTTGATCAGCCGCCAGGCCTTCGGCGATTTCGAGATGACATGGGATTGGAAGACTGCACCGCGCGGCAACACCGGTGTGAAGTATCTGATCCAGGACGTGATGCCGCTTGACGAACGCGGGCGAGCCGGCCAGAAGTTCGAAGCAACGGTTGGTGAGCACTACCGGCAGCATATGAAAGGCGCGTTGAAACTTGCAGCGGATGCGCAGGGCCAAGAGTACGTGTTCGCGTATGAATACCAGCTTGGCGACTCGTCACCAAGGCCCGGGCAGCAGCCGAATCCGAGCAATACGGGGGCGCTCTACAGCCTGATCGCACCTACCTCAGTACCGGCTAAGCCTGTCGGCGAATGGAACACGAGCCGGATCGTGCTTCAGAAAGATACAGTGCAGCACTGGCTGAATGGCGAGAAGGTACTGGAGACGCGCCTGGACAACCCGGCCATAGATGCCGGTTTCGCGAAACGCTGGAAAGCTGACGCGCCGGAGGTTTACGAACTGCTGTCGAAGCTCCCGAAGCGGCGCTGCCCGGTGGCGCTGCAGAACCACAATGACGAAGCGTGGTTCCGCAATATCAAGATCCGCAATCTGTAGCGGGCTTCCTCACCAGGCTGATCGCAGAATTCCCACCAGCTCATGGTGCGGCAGCGCTACCGGGTTGCTCTTCATGCTGTTCGCTTGGGCCGCTTTTGTCGCAATGGCATCGAAATCCGGCTCTTCGATGCCGTAAGAGCGCAAAGAAGGGATCTGTAAGTCACGAACAAGAAGCTGGACCCAGGTCACGGCATCCGGGGCCTTCGCCGAATCACTTCCCGTCAGGAGCCGGGCCACCTCATCCAGGCGCCTCAGCGGCTCAGGGGAACGCATCATGCGAAAGTTTGACTCCAGCACATGCGGAAGCAGCACCGCACAAACAGCGCCATGCGGAGCCGCAGAGAACATTCCGCCGATCGGCGCAGCGAAACCGTGCACCGCTCCCAGTCCGGCATTGGCCAGCGCGATGCCCCCAAGCAGCGCTGCATAGGCCATATCCTCACGGGCGTCCAGATCTTCGCCGTTCTTCCATGCCGTGCGCAAGCTCCGCGCGATACGGGGAATGCCGTCGCGACACAAGGCATCCGTCAGCGGATTCGCCTTTGGTGAGAGGAAGGGTTCTATCAACTGTGTCAGCGCATCCAGACCTGTGCTGGCGGTGACGGCGGGCGGCGTGGATACGCTCAAGAGCGGATCGACGATGGCCACGCGCGGCAGCATCGCGGCGCTGCGCAGGCTCACTTTCACGCGCTGCTCCGTCGCGCCGAGCACCGCGTTGCGCGTGACCTCCGAACCGGTTCCCGCCGTTGTGGGAATAGCCACAAACGGCAGTGGCGTTTCCGATAGCGGCTTCCCCGCCCCGATGACTTCCAGGTAATCCAGCGGATCACCCGCGTTCGTCACCAGCGCCGCAACTGCTTTGCCCGCGTCGATGGCGCTGCCGCCGCCCAAGGCGGCAACCACGTTGCAACCTGTATCGCGCGCCATAGAAGCAGTGGCGCGCACCCAATCGAGTGTCGGCTCGCCTTGGACGCCGGTGACCAGTGCAACCAGACCCGCGGCCCGGATGTCATCCACCAGTTGTTGCGCGCGGCCCGCGTTCCTGCCGGTGACGATCAACGCGCGCGACCCAAGCGACTTTACGGCGGGCGCGGCCTGAGCCAGCGCACCCCGGCCAAATACTATGCGTCCGGCAGTGGCGAACTCAAACGTCGAAACAGCCATGCTTACCAGCCCGCGTCATCAGGAAACGCATTTGCGAACTTAATGCTGCTGCGCGGCTCCGCCATCATCGGAGCTACGGTATCGCGCCATGTGGCATAGTGCGCTGTTTCTTTGTGAGCTGCCGGAGCGTCCGCAGTGCGGTAGACCTCCACCAGGATGAATCGCGACGGGTCGTCCTGCTGTTGCAGGACATCGAAACGGGCAATTCCCGGCTCCTTCACGCTCTCAGTGGCGTTGGCGATCGAAGCCTGGCGAAACGCATCGACAAATTCCGGTTTGACGTGGACGTGAACATGAACGATCAACATAAGCGCTGTTTTGAAGATACGATAGGTGGATTCGATATGCTGAACCTCCGCGTCTGCGCAGCTCTTTCCCTTTTCGTGTTGGGTGTTTCCGCTCAGCCTCCCGCGAACGCTCCCAAGCCGCCGGCCTATGGGCCTGATTCGGTGCGGCAAGCGGGTGTTCCGCAGGGCAAAGTCACACAGCATCGCTTCACCACCAGCAAAATCTTCCCGGGTACCGAGCGCGATTACTGGATCTACGTGCCTGCGCAATATGACGCCGCAACGCCGGCCGCGGTGATGGTGTTCCAAGACGGTGCGGGATACGTGAAAGAAGAGGGACACTCCCGTGTTCCGGTCGTCTTCGACAACCTGATACACAAGAAAGAAATGCCGGTGACTATCGGCATCTTCGTCGATCCGGGTGTGCTGCCCGCGAAGTCGCCCGAGCAGCAGAATCGCTACAACCGAAGCTTCGAGTACGACGCTCTGGGGGATCGCTACGCCCGCTTCCTGATCGAAGAACTGATTCCCGAGGTCGCCAGGCAGTACAACCTGACCACCGATCCCAACCTGAGGGGTATCGGCGGCGCCAGCAGCGGCGCGATCGCCGCTTTCACCGCGGCATGGGAAAGGCCGGATTACTTCCGCCGGGTGGTCAGTTATATCGGCACTTACACGAACATCCGCGGCGGCAACATCTACCCGCTGATCATCCGCAAGATGGAACCGAAACCGATCCGAATCTGGATGCAGGACGGATCGAACGACCTGGACATTTACGCGGGCAGTTGGTGGCAGGCGAACCAAGCGCTGGCAGCGTCGCTACGCTGGGTCGGGTATGACGTGCAGTTTGTTGAGGACCAGGGTACGCATAGTTCCAACTACGCCGGTCCGTTGTTGCCCGGCGGGCTGCGCTGGCTGTGGCGGGATTGGACAAAGCCGATTGAAGCTCCGCAGGGCCCGGAGAGCCGGGATCGTGTGACCATCCGCCAGATGTTGGAGCCGGGCAAGGGTTGGGAAAAAGTCAGCGAAGGGCATCGCTTCACCGAGGGACCCGCAGTGAACGCGAAAGGCGAAGTGTTCTTCACGGATATCCCGAACAATCGCATTCACAAAATCGACCTGGACGGCAAAGTCAGCGTCTTCAAGGAGGACAGCGGCGGAGCCAACGGCCTGATGTTCGGCCCGGATGGGCGTCTTTACGCCTGCCAGAGCGGCCGCAAACGGATTGTCTCTTACGCCATGGACGGTTCGGAAAAGGTGCACGCCGAAGGTGTCACTTCAAACGATATCGCCGTGAATGCCAAAGGAGAGATCTACTTTACCGACCCGCCGGAGCGTAGCGTGCGATTCATTGATGCCAAAGGCAACCAGCGAGTGGTCCACAAGGGCCTGGAGTTTCCCAATGGCGTCCGCTTTTCTCCGGACCACGGACTGCTTCTAGTGGCAGACATGCGCACGCGTTGGGTCTGGTCGTTCCAAGTTCAGCCGGACGGCGGCCTGGATCACGGCCAGGCCTTTTACCGCATGGAAAACCTCGACGATGGCCCCAACCCCGGTGGCGATGGCATGACGGTCGACAACGAAGGC